>OFHJ01000593.1_pt1 | contig 13176 bp, 14 predicted proteins | sample 1522001 | NCBI WGS metagenome assembly OFHJ01 (sample SAMEA2464838, study PRJEB22497) | soil metagenome | biome: Grassland; feature: Farmland; material: Clay | place: Australia | collected 2013-02-01 | depth 1.2 m | reverse complement strand
AAGCCAACTTTCAATGGAACCGGAACAGATCGCATCCGTGAGAACAAGTGCCAAATAAGCCCGATCAATACAAGCAGGCACAAAAGAACGGGCCACCGCCACCATCCACCCCTGCCTGCACGACGATGCCTTCGGTGGGGTGAAGGGCCCAGATCGTCAGGAAGCAGCAAAGGTTTTGGTGGTGTAGAAGCTGCTTGCGGCTCGGCTAGCCGTTGGTATGCATCAATAAGCGAGGTCTCGGACAAATTGAGAATAGCCGCGTATTTTCGGTAATAGCCGCGGGCATAGACCGGTTCCCCAAGATGTGAAAAATCGTCTTGTTCCAAAGCCTCCAAAATGTTCCTCGGCAATCGACTTCGCGTCGCTACCTCTTCCACCGTAAGACCCTGCCTCTCGCGCGCTTCCCGCAGCAACTTACCTGGACTCTGCATGAAGGGGCTAGCGTCCTCGGAGCTGCTCGGGGCGTTCACGCTTTCATTTTCCCTGGAAAAGTCAGAGGGATCCGTCATTGGGTGCCACCATCTACCGAGCTCGCTTCCGTGGAACCTGGATACTTTTGTATAAGAAGCACTTCGTATTCCTTCGCTTTTTTCTGGTTTCCTAACGCGCGCTCGGTGCGAATAACCAAGAAAAGCATCGCTGGGCCGGCACTTGCCACATCTTGATAGCGCTGTTCAAATGCCTGAGCTTCGAGATACTTTTTTTCCTGAAATGTTAACTGTGCCATCTGGTCAAGCGCTAACGGAAAATTCGCGTTTATCTGCAGAGCTTCACGAAATTTCCGCATTGCCTCACTTATGCGGCCAAGATTTCGCAAACAGACGCCAGCATTAGTTAATGCCACCTCCGGTGTCGAGTAACTGGGATTCTGTGCAGCGCGCTTGAAGTAATTCTGCGCTTGCATCCCATGGCCATTTGAGCAAAGAAACACGCCGTAGTCATTTAACGTGTCAGGGCTGTTTGGGGCCAATGCCAAGGCCCGTTGATACTCTGCCTCAGCCTTGCTAGTTTTCCCCATTCTTGCATAAACAAATGCCAACGTCGCATGTGCCCGCGCATAATCGCTCTGCTCGCTAATCGCGAGTTCTAATTTCTGCACGGCAAGTGGATAGAGCTGCTCGCGGGCGTAGCCAGCACCCAATTGCGTGTTGATGATCGCGGCTTCCTTTAGGTTGGCATGCTCAGGAGGCAGGCCGCCGGTTGTTTCGGTAACACAGCCAGACAGTGCCGCACTGGCCAAAACCATCGCCGCACCGATAACGCGAAAAGTCCTCATGATATGTAGATAGAGCTCTCCTCAAGCTTCCCGGTCATATCTATACCTAAAAACAGCATCCGTGCGGCCCTAGCATAGAAGCAAACCAATAGCGGCATTCCGCGCGGCTATCCATAAAGCATTACTGTTCGAAGTAACAACGGATTCAGACGATAGTATTGAATTCTCGCCGCGCCGTCACTTGGACGTCGCTCAAACGATGCGATTGGCGAGACTGCACTACTCCGACCAGCTGTCCGCACGCCGCGTCGATATCGTCTCCTCGGGTGCGGCGAATAGTGGCAATGACCCCCTTTCCCCGAAGTATGTCCGCGAACCGACGAATGACTTTTTCGGGTGAAGACCGAAATCTTGCACCAGGAAACGAATTGAAGGGAATGAGATTCACCTTAGCCGGCAGCCCTCCTAGCAACCCACTTAGCTCTCGAGCATGACCCTCCTGATCATTGACACCATCCAACATGACATATTCATAAGTGATGTGCGCCTTGCGGTCTTTTTCATGAAGAAATCGACGACATGCCGCCATTAGTTCGCGAACCGGGTACTTTCGGTTAATGGGCACTAGAACGTCGCGAATTGCGTCGTTAGGCGCATGCAACGATACAGCAAGCGCCGCGTCAACGTCCTTGGCGAGGCGGTCCATAAACGGAACCAATCCGGAGGTGGAAACTGTAACTCGTCGCTTCGATAGTCCGAAGCCGAAGTCATCAAGCAGTACCCGAAGCGCCGTGATTACATTGGAATAATTCGCCAACGGCTCCCCCATTCCCATGAAAACAACGTTAGATATGATCTTATCGTGCTGAAAATTCCCACCCAATGTTTTCGCGGCAAACCAGACTTGCGCAATGATCTCAGCGGCACTCATGTTGTAAGAAAATCCGCCCTGTGCCGTCGAACAGAACGTGCAGTCCATGGCGCATCCAGCTTGCGAAGATATGCACAAGGTGCCGCGGCCGTTTTCAGGAATATAAACCGCTTCCACAACTGCCCCTGGGGTCCCGCTACGCGGTGCAAGGCGCAGCGCCCACTTCCGACTGCCATCCGTAGAAATCTGTTCAGCCACTACCTCGGGCAATCGCACTTCGAAATAAGCCGCCAACCGCTCTCGCAACGTCTTGCCGAGGTTGCTCATCGCCGAGAAATCGTCAACGCCACGCCTGTAAACCCACTGCATGACTTGATCTGCCCGGAAAGGTGCTTCCCCCATCCTGATGAATTCGCGGCGCAGCGCAACTCGATCCAGACCGAACAAGTTGACTGGAGGCTTTCCTGGCCAGTCCTCCGTCTGTCGTTGCAACACGGAGGTTCCCACACTAACTCGTTCGGTCATACCACTACAGTCAGCGAATGCGCGGACATAATTCGGTCACACGGAAAAAATAGCTGATTTCAACATAGGCGGTTTTCACGTCATCCGACCCATGGACTGCATTTTCATCAATTGAGCGGGCGAAATCTGCTCGTATCGTGCCTGTGGAGGCTTTCTTTGGATCGGTAGCGCCCATGATCTCCCGATGCGCAGAAATCGCGTTCTCGCCCTCCAGAACCTGAACCATCACCGGCCCTGAAATCATGAAATCGACAAGCGCATTGAAGAATGGCCGTTCCCTATGGATTGCATAGAACCCTTCCGCCTCAGGCCGTGTCATCTGTACCATACGCGCGGCTATGATGCGCAGGCCCGCTTCTTCAAATCGAGAATAGATTTTGCCGATAACATTTTTTGAAACAGCATCGGGTTTAATAATAGACAGCGTCCGCTCTACCGCCATTTTAAGTTCCTCTTCGTCGGGGAAGACAGCCTCTGCAGGACCGTTGGCTAGAAGTCCGCGAAGTGTAGCGGTACTTGAAGCGGCACAGCAACGGCGGAGCACACGCCACACACGCGTCTACTATTCTTGCTAATGCGAAAACGCGTCTAGATCGCGAAGCTCTCCCCACAACCACACTGAGCAGTCGCATTGGGATTACTGAAATGGAAGGCCTCATTGAGCCCATCCCGCTGAAAATCAATCGTCAGCCCGTCCAGCATCGGGTGTTGGCCTTTTGCGATCACGACTTTCACGCCATCGGCATCGAAGACGTCATCGTCACTATTTATATGGTCCACAAAATTGAGAAGGTACGCGTGCCCGGAACAACCGGATTTTTTTACACCTACCCTCAGGCCTATGCCGCACCCTCTTTGAGCAAGCTGTGACTGAATTCGGCGAACTGCCGCTGGAGTAAGACTGATGTTCATGCCTTAACCTCACTTCCTATGCTTGCCAAGATTGCGCGCACAACGTCCTCTCCCATCAGTGCACAATGCGTCCGATCTTCCGTCATTTCAAGTGCACAACTAATATCCGTCGCGCAAAGCTGCGAAAGCTCGGCCACGCCACGGCCTCGGCACCACAGCGCCAGCCACGCCCCGACGGCAATTGTTGCCGGGCACCCATAGGCTCGAAATCGCGCTGCTGCCACATGATGTTCCTTCCAGATAACGCTCAATTCAAGCACCGCCTCGTTCGCGGGCGTTCCAACTTTGGCCTGAATCAGACCTAGAGTACCGGACTCGAAGGTTCCCGCACACGGAGTCTGATTAAATAATTGCCAAACCGGTGCTGGATACCCGTGGGCACCCGTCGAGATACCGTTCATGGCTCGTGGCGCGGCGACAGATCGCGGAGGCGCCGGACCGCGGCTATCACACGCTCCGCAGCTGCGTCAACCTGATCAGCGGTCGTGGTTCGCCCGAACGAGAAACGCAGGCTAGCATCGGCCAGCGCATCTGACCGACCCAACGCACGAAGAACATAAGACGGCTCGGATGTGGCCGACGAACAAGCAGAACCACTGGAAACCGCAAGGTCTGGAACAGAAGCCCGCAATGCTTCACCGTCAACACCACAGAAACTGGCATTCAGTATATGTGGCGCGCAATTCCCAGCATCGTTTGGATCCGGACCATTGCGATAGACACCCGAAAGTGACTGGAGGTGTGACCAAAGGCGCTCACGGAGTATTGCCATTCGCAGAGGCTCCACATTCAAGAGCTCGCCAGACAACGCAAAAGCTTCTCCCATTCCGACAATCTGATGCGGGGCTAGCGTACCAGATCGCATCCCCTGCTCATGTCCGCCGCCATGCATCTGGGGCGTTAATCGCGCTCGGGGTCGGCGACGTACAAACAAGGCACCAATTCCTTTCGGTCCATATTCCTTGTGCGCCGATAAAGAAAGCAAATCGACCTGTGTATTCTGCACATCGATGGCCAGCTTGCCGGCCGCCTGCACGGCATCCACATGAAAAAGTATGCCCCTTTCGCGAAGAAGCGGGGCCAATCTCGGGATATCGTGGATTGCCCCGATTTCATTGTTGACCCACATTAAAGTCACAAGCACGGTTTCAGGACATATAGCGTTGAGCACTTGCTCCGGAGAAACCCGACCATCTGCTTGCGGCTTAAGGTAGGTTACCCGCACGCCCAACGTTTCCAAATATCGGCAACTATCAATTACACACTTGTGCTCTGTGCGCGACGTGATGATGTGAACCGCGCGGCCAGGCGATCGGTTAAATTCTACGGCCCCTTTTATCGCAAGATTATTGGATTCGGTAGCCCCTGAAGTCCATACGATCTCACGGGATTCAGCACCGATTAACTCCGCAACCTGACTGCGTGCTGCTTCAACCATCTCCCGCGCACGAAGCCCTAACCCGTGTGATGAGGCTGGATTTGCCCAGCAGTGGCTCGAATCGTCACTGTGCAAGCAATGAAGCATGGCGTTCACTACTCGCCGATCAACTGGCGTAGTTGCAGCATAGTCAAGATAGATTACGTGATCGAGCCCCGTCTGATTCACGTGCCCGGTTAATTCGGTAATAGCATCGGTCATCGATGACTCATCGTGCCTGGATCTGCAGGGTGGAAAGTGCGGTTAGAAAACGATCAACCTCCTCCGTGCTGTTCTCTTCCGATAAGCTTACTCGAACAGCACCCAAAGCCTCATCTCTGGTGACGCCCATGGCACGAAGCACGTGGCTTGGTTCGCCACGTCCCGAATGGCATGCCGAGCCACTTGATACGGCTATTCCCATGCGATCTAGGGCCATGAGAAGCGCCTCACCTTCGTACCCCGTCAGCGAAAAAAGTACGGTATTTGGAAGACGCGGAGATGCCTCGGCAAAAACGCGAACACCCGGTAGTCTGTGGAGTCCGCACTCTAGACGTTTGCGTAACCCTCCCATAGCGGCTATCCGCGATTGCAGTTTTTCCTTCGCAAGCTTGGCTGCCGATGCAAACCCGACTATCGCCGCAACATTTTCAGTACCGCTGCGCATACCATGCTCCTGACCGCCACCGTGAAGAAGTGGGGCGAGATCAACACCGCTTCTGCGAACCAACGCACCCACTCCGCGCGGACCGTGCAACTTGTGCGCGGAAAGAGCAAGCAGGTCGGCTCCTAAGTTGGCGACGTCGATAGGAACCTTTCCTGCAGCCTGAACCGCATCAACCAAGATAAGGCCGCCGAACTCGTGGATTACGCGGCTGCAGGACGCGATATCCTGAATAACGCCCGTTTCGTTATTTGCCAACATTAATGCCGCCAAAAGGAACGGCGCGCGGGAGACATAGCGGATAAGAACTTCGACATCCAGGAGACCGTGCTCGTTAACAGGTATAGCTTCTACGCTCCAGCCGGCCATTCGCATCGCCTCAGCCGGATCCATCACCGCCGCATGCTCGGTAGCACCGTAAAGCAACCGTGTAACCTTGCGGGCAGCCATTGCGACCCCTTTGATTGCGAAATTGCTGGACTCCGTACCACCGGACGTCCAAATAATTTCGCTCGGATCGGCCCCCACTAGCGACGCGACATCTGCGCGAGCTGCTTCTACAGCGTCCCGTGATGCACGGCCATAGCGGTGCAAACTCGAGGGATTTCCATACAGGCCGCTCAGATATGGCTGCATCGAGTCCATAACCTCGGGATGCAGATGCGTCGTAGCGTTATTGTCGAAATAGATCGGCATACTTGTAGGAAAACTGCGCTACCGCTTTTGAGAATCCTCCTTTCCGGATTCCTCGGGCTCTGGCGATCCAGCCTCTCCCTTGCAAAAATCAGGCAGCTCTATAGGCTTCAGAGCATTTTCCGGGCTTCGACTGTCGAGTTGATGGAGCACGTGCCCCAATGTCAGCACACGCTCGTCAAGCTGTTCGATGTGTTCGAGGATACCGCTGATCGCACTCGCAACTGGATCGGGGGCGTCACGCGTCAGGCCATATGCATCGAAGCCTATCTGTTCCGCCAGATCAATCATCCGCTCGGTAACTTTTTCTTCGGTAACTACCCTCCCGGGGATACCCACCACAGTAGCACCATCAGGCACTTCACGAACAACCACGGAATTTGACCCGATCCGGGCCCCGTTACCAACCCGAAAAGGCCCCAATATCTTGGCTCCGGCGCCAACGACGACGTTATTTCCTAGTGTCGGATGCCGTTTGCCCTTGTTCCAAGTAGTTCCCCCCAAAGTCACACCGTGATAAAGCGTGCAGTCATCTCCGATCTCGGCTGTTTCGCCAATAACGGTGCCCATGCCGTGATCGATAAAGAAGCGGCGCCCAATCACGGCTCCGGGATGAATTTCAATTCCGGTCACCCATCGGGCCACATTAGCAATCGCCCGTGCAACCCATTTCTGTCGGTTACACCATAACCAGTGACTGACTCTGTGCGCCCATACGGCGTGCAAACCGGGATAGAGCGTCAACACTTCCCAAGTGGTACGAGCGGCCGGATCACGGTGAAACACACTTGCGACGTCTTCACGGATCTGGGTGAACATAGGAGGCCTCTACGTAAAAATGTTTCAGAGCGGACGAAATTAGCGGTCAGCTATGCTGACAGCGTTCCCTTGATGCATATCCGCCGCTCGTCACTCTTGGCTTTCTCCTTGCATTTATCTATTTTAACCTGTTTTGCTCACGCGCCAGGCAGCTTTACTCCCATATCGACCTTGTTGCATCTAAGCGAGGTGCTGACATGGCAATAAAAAGCATTCCAGACGAAAACATCAGAAGCAGACAGAGTGGGTTTTAGCTCAGTCGTCGCTCGCACGACGAGGAGCGCGAATGGAGTTCAAAATTCCCCGTAGGATGTTTATTTCGTTTGCATTTGGATCCAGTCGGCCAAACAAGCGGCGTAGCCGACGCATTAATAATCGCGGGTTTTCTGGATCGAGAAACCCCGTATTAACTAGTGTCTCTTCAAGATGGGCGTAAAAGAGTTCCATCTCACCTTGCGATACGACGTGCCGCGCGGACGTTACAACCTTGTTACGGATTTCTTCAGACGCAGCCAAATGCAATTCGTAGCACATTACCTGGACGGCTTGGGCAAGATTCAGCGACGAGTATTCCCGACTAGTCGGTATCGCGATGAGCTCTTGGCAAAGGTCGAGCTCAGCATTAGTAAGACCGACACGTTCTCGCCCAAACAGAATAGCTATGACGCCAGAAACTGGCTTCGCTTGCAGCCTAGCAGTCCATTCTCTAGGAGTGTACACAGGGTAACTAAGGTAGCGATTTCTCGCGGTGGTACCTACCACGCGTGCGCAGTCCGAAATTGCTGAATATAGAGTCGGGCAGACTTGCGCTGCTGCTAACACGTCCGCCGCGCCAGCCGCCAGCGCGGAAGCTTCCGGGTGAGGATAGCGCCGCGGCGAAACCAGTGACATCTTAGATAACCCCATGTTTTTCAAAGCTCTTGCTGCTGCACCGATATTCCCTGGATGCTGCGGCTCAACCAATACGATCCGCACGCGTGAATGCAAAGACTCGATTTGTGGGCGAGGACGTTTCATGACGTGATACCCTAAGGCGCTCGATCACAATCCGATCACGTCGTGCACCCACTGGTCAACATCGCCATAGCTGCCGCCCGGAAAGCGGGCGATCTCGCGGTCCGCAATCTGGAGCGTGTTGACCAGCTTCAGGTGGCGCGCAAGTCTCGAAATGACTTCGCTTCAGAGGTCGATCGTGCCGCCGAGGTCGCGATAATTGACATGATTCGAAAAGCCTATCCGGATCATGCAATCCTTGCAGAGGAAAGCGGCCAATCCGGAAAATCTGAAGTTATCTGGATTATCGACCCGATCGATGGCACCACAAACTTTCTTCACAGACTGCCGCACTTCGCGGTATCTATCGGGGTAGAGGTTCGTGGACGTCTTGAACACGCCGTCGTCTATGCGCCATGCACTCAAGATCTCTATGTGGCCAGCCGTGGAGCCGGAGCGCAGCTCAATAATCGACGCATCCGAGTAAGCCAACGTCGTGACCTCGACACAGCTCTGATCGGTACCGGAATTCCGATCAACCCAGCGAATCTCGATGATTATCTACCGATGCTAAAAGCGATTGCTGGATTGACAGCGGGGTTACGTCGGGCGGGTTCCGCGTCCCTGGATCTCGCCTACGTTGCCACGGGCAGGCTGGACGCATTCTGGGAACTGGGGCTCAAGCCTTGGGATATGGCAGCTGGACTGCTTTTGGTCCAGGAAGCCGGAGGCATCGTAACCGACATCGCGGGAAACGATGCGCCTTTGTACAAGGGCAACATACTCGCATCGACGCCCAAGATTCATCAGCGCTTGCTGGTGGCCCTAGCTGATGCTACAAATCACCAATCCCGGTAACTTCTCGGGCAAAAATACAGGCATGAGACCATCGGCATAGCCTCTAATAATCGCCGAGGAGACACTGAAACTAATGTTATTGAGCCCATTCTTTGACCAGATCGTTCGCGAGCTCCATTGCCCCGAATACATTCCTGAGCAGACGCCAACGGCGACGCCTTGCCGGCATTCCACATTTCGATGCAATCAGTTCAACGCGACTGATCGCTTACGGCCATAGTACGTTCCAATCGGTCTGATTCTCGCCATAAGAATAACGGGTACGCATCTATTGTTATCTGGCCAACACCAGCGTAATGGATGGCCTATCCCCGTCCCGAACCATGCTTTTAACCGGCATATCTTTCCGTGCCGGCGCCAACCAAAATCGCGCCACTTTTCCAGGGGTGTCAATCCGTCGGACAAACAGGGTACCAAAACGACCGGCCGGAGTTTTAACGATGCGTTTGCCGTCGAACTGCAGCTTGTATTTCGTGAGGTGTTTATCGTCTACCATGGTAAAGTGTGCTACTTCGCCCGACCTCACTCCAGAGTGACGCAACATCCACAATCGAACGGCCTGCTGTATCGCCAAGCCATCAACAGCGTCGGCCGGAATTTTTCGCATCATCCCCTTGTTGTTGGTCACGACACCCCTCTTCCAATCGAATACCAGCATATAGCTTTGACTGGGTCGGCCCGGAAGCGTCGAAACAAAACGTTTTGACCGAATCCGACCGTGATTCACGCAAAAGAAACTGACCTCACTTGGCGAGCCGTAAAGCAGCTTAACTATCGAATTTGGGTAGGTTTTTGTTGCGTAGCGATAACAATCGGTGTGGCCGGGCCATGACCCGAGACTTAAACGCAAGGTACCGATGCTGATTCCACCCCACGAGACATCATAGTGGTAGCGAAAAGTTCCCAGCGTCGCCGCCACCGATAAATCGGGCCACACCACGCACAACATGAAAGCCGCCGCGAGCGCACTCCTCCCGCAAGCTGAAGCTAGATCCTTCACTAACTTGGAAGTGCTCCTTTTCTGGGAGTGCACAGATATCGCTCAATCGAATAAATCAGTCTACTCCAAGTAACCACACACCCATAACTCACATCAAGCATCGCTGCTTTTAGGCATTCACAATCAAAGGTAATAAACAGAGCTGGATTCGTCGCGCCTCACGTTGCCCATTACCCAAGGGCGCAAGCGAGAATGCTTCAGCAGGGACAGGGCGGCATCTGCGTCAGCCGGAGGAACCACAAGAACGAAACCGACGCCGCAATTAAAGACCCGCCTCATCTCGTCTTCATCAATGCCGCCTTCCCGCTGGAGCCAATCAAAAATACCCGGGCGGAGCCAGCTCGCCGTGTCTATTGCCGCACTACAATTTCCAGGGAACATCCGAACAAGGTTTCCTGTTATACCTCCTCCCGTTATATGCGCCATAGCATGTACGCGGATATTACGAGACAGCACTTTGAGTACCGGCTTGACGTAGATACGGGTAGGTGCAAGCAAGGCTTCCGCAAAGGTCCCGTTGTCAAACATCATTCCCAAAGATACTTTCGCGCGAGCCAAAATGGCGCGTATCAGCGAGTACCCATTGGAGTGTGGCCCGGTCGAAGGCAGTCCGATCAACACGTCGCCCGGCCTGACCTTCCGGCCATCAATTAACCGAACCCGCTCGACAACAGCCACGCAGAAACCCGCCAGATCGAAATCACCTTTGGCATACAGCCCCGGCATTTCTGCAGTTTCCCCTCCCACCAAGGCACATCCAGCGGCTTTGCAACCAGCCGCAACACCTGATACCACTGCTTCCGCCACGCGTGGATCAAGGTAACCAGACGAAAAATAGTCAAGAAAAAACAACGGCTCAGCGCCGGATACCAACACATCGTTTACACACATGGCCACAAGGTCCTGACCAAGCCCCGATACCGAGCCAGCCTCAATGCCTAGACGCAATTTTGTACCGACGCCATCGGCTCCCGATACCAATAACGGATTCTTATATTTTCGTGGAATTTTTACGAGTGCGCCGAAACCGCCGATCCCTGCCAAAACCTCCGGACGTGAAGTAACACGCGCAATCTGTTTCAGCCTGCCGACGAGAGCATCGCCGGCATCGATATCAACTCCTGATGAACGGTACGATAGACGGCCCTGCTTGAGACGGCCCTGCTTGCTGGACATAGTTCTTTCCATTGCTTTCGGGCATTTTACCGGGCAGAAAAACGAATTCCCATACGGGGAACCGGTTTGTATGACGACTCCACGCGGCGGCGCCCGGACGAGCTGTTCCCAGGTGCAATATTCCGGTGTCCACGGCGACGACTGATTGCGTTACTGTTATACCTTGTTAAAAAAGTAATGAGCCATTCGATGCTGAAATCGGTTACGGCTCGAATGAGACGCACCTTACCACCAGGCGCCTGAAGTATTACCCCCGAAGCATTACCCCCTAGCGCACATCTGGCAACGCGAGCGCGCCACGTGACTCCTAGGGCGCCTGGAGGCGGCGCATGCGAAAAAGGCTATCTGTCGTTGCGTCAGCCGGCATGCGCATAAGTTAACATCTACGTAGATTAGGGAATCTCATCACGCGGTTAGACTCGCGCCAAACCGCCAGCTTGTCCTCGTCCTTCTGACTGCCAGCGTTCACAATAGGCAAATCAGAGATAGGTGCATCCAGATACCCATTCCCATGTTTCTTTGCGACCATGATCCAACTTCCACTGAATATCGGCTGGTCTCAGGTTCCCAGCTTCGAAACATTCGCTTCAGGGAACAACGAAGACGCTCTGCAGACTGTGCATACGCTTTCTCTCCATGGTGGAGTTCCTGTTTTGCTACATGGCATGCCAGGAACCGGCAAGACGCACTTACTTCAGGCGGCAGTCCGCGCTGCGGAGGAGGCCGGCCGGCGGAGCGTCCACATTTCCCTGGCGGACTGTATCTCTCGCTCAGTATCGCACGAACTAACTACAGATTTTGACGAAATAGCGGTGCTGGCGCTGGATGATTACGAATCTGCGTGCACAGATCGAAAATGGGCCGAAGCACTCATTCGGTTGATCGATCGGCGGCGGACCGACGGACAAGCATTGTTGTTTGCCAGTCGAAGGTCTCCTTCGGCGCTACCGTCTGACACGATGCCCGATCTGCGTTCACGGTTGGCTGCTTGCGCCGTCTTTTGCCTGCGACCTCTCACGGAAATGAATCAGCGGGAAGCCCTCAAACGCCACGCTCGGGCACGCGGACTGGCGCTGGATGACAATGTTGTGAACTATATGATTCACCGCTTGCCCCGCGATCTGTCGACCCTGATCTCCATCTTGGAAAGCCTAAGTACGGTATCGCTAAGTACCCAGCGGCGTCTCACCGTGCCATTCGTTCAAGAATGGTTAAGTTCGATGCCGCATTCGATTCATCACGAAGTGAAACCAGGGATGTGACCGTCGCCAAAAGAACGCCAAGGTATCCCCTGACCAGATGACAGACGGCACGGTTAAGGATGCCGACGTCGCTGGGCCACCCACCCATGACCTCAGCACGAAAAATGACCGGCGTCAGTCCTTCCAAGCTTGGAACTGCCCACTGAAGCCTAAATACCGCTCCTTTCCAGATCGTAGATGGCACATCGGAAGTGCCCACACAAAGACTTTCGACAAGCGACCTTGGTCATTGCTAATAATCGGCAGTGTGCAAAAGCGATCCTGGGCAGGAATCGTAGAGGCGGTCATGGTAAGCGGTTGATTGGGGAGATCGGCCCTGAACCCCCTGAGGAGGGCAAGCCATGACCGCCATGGAGCATAAAACGCCGTCGCCGCTGGTGGAACGGCTGGCGGCCGACAAGGATGTGCTGAAGGACCTGATGCGCGAGGCGCTGCAGGCCGTGCCGGAAGGCGAGATGGCCGGGTTCCTGGGTGCCCGCCGGGCGAGCGCACGGCACTGCGCCAGGGCTGCCGGTCCGGCTATTATGGCCGCCACTCGGCCACCCGCATCGGCCAGCTGGAGCTGGCGGTTGCCCGGGGACCGCAGCGGCGCGTTCCCGACCGCCCTGTTCGCGCGCTGCCCGCGCAGTGGGAAGGCGCGGGTCCCGGCGCTGGCAGCAATGTGTATGTGCAGGGCGTGTCGACCCGCAAGGGGAAGGCGATCACCGAGGAGCGGTGCGGGCCACAGCTTCCCGGCCCCGGCCATCAGCCAGATCAGCAAGGGGCTGGAC
>OFHJ01000592.1_pt1 | contig 13178 bp, 12 predicted proteins | sample 1522001 | NCBI WGS metagenome assembly OFHJ01 (sample SAMEA2464838, study PRJEB22497) | soil metagenome | biome: Grassland; feature: Farmland; material: Clay | place: Australia | collected 2013-02-01 | depth 1.2 m | reverse complement strand
TCATACTGGTTACGCACGATATGAACCAGGCAAGAAGGGTTTCAGATTATACCAGCCTCATATACAATGGTAAAATCGTTGCAAGCATCGAAGGCACAGAATTTACTGGAATCGAGAACGAGGAAGTCAAGGCTTTTCTTGGCGAACTCGCCCAATAATTTTCCCTCACTTATTTCCAAACCACCTCTTCCCGCAACCATAAACTCTTTTCTTAGAGGTGGCCTGGCTAACAGGGCGCTGAATTCAAAAGATCATTGCCACTGGGGCTGGAATCCTTCAGAAATCATTGCAAAGGTACAAGGGGCAGACTCCACTTATGCTGGATTTGTCTGGGCCAATCCCGAAAGGATCACTCTTTTTAAACATGGTTCTGTGTAGAACTCAACCTCAATGTACTGTTTCATTCTTATGTTTGAACCCCTTACACGCAATATTCTCAGGTGGGAGGAACCATTTCCACTTAATTGCCGGAATCCATGAACCTCGATCCTCCTGAACCTCCAGATGAAACCATTCATTGGGATTTCAAATGCATGGGCAGGAAATCCCGAACCTGAAGTTGCAAGCGTGTATCTCTGGAGACACTGCTGAAATAAGGAAATAATTCCCAGAATTACAAGTTCCATGGAAAAGTTGAACAACAATATGCAGGATTACTGTGCGTGTCTCAAAAGAAACTGAAGTTCTACTGGCTTGACGTATTTACAGACAGGCCATTTGAGGGAAACCAGCTTGCAGTGTTCATAGATGCAGCTGAACTGGCAGGCGAACAGATGCGACGGATCGCCAAGGAGATGAACATATCAGAAACAACTTTCATCACGGGTTATGAAAAAGATGCCTCAGGCGACCTATCCTTTACCACAAGAATTTTCACCACTGAGGAGGAACTCCCCTTTGCCGGACATCCCACTCTTGGGACAAGTTATCTTCTCAGAACTCTCCACGGGTTGGACAGGATCACACTGAACCTGAAGGTTGGGCCCATTACTGTGGAATTCAAGGAGGGCGACAGGCGGATCTATGGTGAAATGAGGCAGAACGATCCGGAATTTGGCCAGATTCATGACAGGGCAAGAATTGCAGAAGTCTTTGGCATCAAGGAAGATGATCTCGAAAGTGACTATCCCGTTCAGACTGTAACTACCGGCAACCCATTCATCATAGTTCCAATCAGGAGATTGGATGTCTTGGAAAAGCTAAAACCTGATTTTTCTGCAATGAATAGTTATCTCCATGATTCAGATGCAGGTTTTTTCTACACTATTTCAATGGAAACTGTCCAGAAGGATGCAGTTGCACATGCGAGAATGATATTCTACGGAGGAGAGGATCCAGCCACTGGATCAGCAGCCGGTCCCGCAACAGCATGGATGTTGAAGTACGGTCTTATGGCACCGGGAAAGACACAATACATAGAACAGGGCCTGGAGATGAAGAGGCCAAGCAGGATATTTGTCCACGGCAGCATGAATGGCGACAAACCCGCTGATATAATGGTAGGAGGGTACTGCCACATCATTGCACAGGGAGAACTTGATCTCTGGGTTCCACAATTGAAAAACTGAAATAGGGAAATGCTAACTTCCTGCGAGGCGATAGATCCAAGCTTTTTTAAAAAACTCATGACGCTCGCTCACAAAATTCACTCCTGAGCCCCTCTTTTTCTCACTCACTATTCGTTTCTAAAAAATTCTCCTAAAGTCGAACCGTTGCCCTCTATCGTCTCTCCGTATAGGGGAACTAAAAAGCACTCCGAGATCTTCTTGATAGTACTTATCACTGAAATGAATTCTTTCTGAGAGACCGAATAAAGGGCTTGATTAAGCAATTTGAATTGCGTAAGGATCGCAAAATTTAGGGGTAAATTCATGTTTTAATTGGCTTATTTTCTCATTTGTTCGCCCCCAACAAACGCTCTAGGGAAAACGGGCTCTGCATTAAATAAAATTGACTGGAAACCATGCCTTTTGGATGTGATTTATTCCAGTCAAGTCAACACCACTTATTGTCTATAAGAATTAATGAATTCTTCTGAAGTCAATACCTCAAGATTGTCCTTCTCTTCCAACTCATTTTTCATTGAAATCAAGTCCTTGTCATATGTAATGATGCAGTCAGCGGAAATGCTTCTTCCAATTGCTATCAGGTACCAGTCATTTCCGATTCGGTTTAGCATCTTCTGATCATGTTCCAGGTTTTTCATGGGAACATAACTGAACCAACCGTCGAGGTCATCCATAAATTGGCGGAAATAGACAGGATCAATTCTTCTCAGTTTCGGTTCGCTCTTGACTATTCTCCCAATTTCACCCATTAAGGCGTCGCAAGTGTATGATTGGACTCTACCTTCTCTAATCAGGTTAATCACAGACTTACTTGCAGTACCGGCTTTCCTACCGAGAATTGCACGGAAAAAGACGTTAGAGTCAGTGACTACTTTCATTTAATGGATGCCTAACCCTGTCAAATGCGTTATCAATGTCTTCTACGGTAATCTCGTTCTCTTTGGCGAACGATTCAAAATAGTCGTACAGGTTTTCAAGGATCACTGCAGACTTCACAGTGTATTTCTTAAATTTGCCATAAACGTATTCTATCAGAGACTCTGAGCCCATTCTGTTGTAATTTTCCTTAATTCTCATAAGGGCAGACCTATGCGTTTGATCCAGCTCGTTCCATAACTCGCTCGCTTCCTTGAAACCAATCGGTGTGAGTGTGTACCCCTCATTATCATCCACTTTGCCTGATACCGTCAATTCAACAAGATCACTGTCAAGTTCCCTTGAAAATGGGCCATAGTAGTGCGGAACAAATCCGTATCCGTCTATCTTGGAGTAAACAGTTTCCTTGAGAAGAAGAAACATTTCCTTCTGAAAGTGGGTTTTGGATGGTATGCTCTCATTATCCCTCATAGTGGACCCTCTTGCGTAGATAAGTAATTTGAGTAGGTCCTGGTTACCCATAGGTATCATTATCGTCCACGTTTATAATAACTTCCTCTATTCTCACTTTGCACCCATCGTTTCTCATAATTCAACAAAAGAGGGGAAATCTATTCTGCATTCCGAATGTAAATACTATTATTGGAATGATATCGTCAACTCTTTTGCACCTAAAAAGAAAACAGACTATCGTTTACTCAAAAATAAAGGGGTCTAATGTATTGCAATAGTGGTTGTTCGGATTGTACTACGATATCGCAGATTAAAGTTCTTTTGCCAGAGGCAACTTCTTGAGCTTCAGATAAACGAAAGAGGAAAAATGGTGGAGAAATAGCTTATACCATACCAAAGGGAAAATCACAATAAATTTACATAAACAATAAAAAGCGCCACAAGAGGTGTACAATAAGATCAATTTTTTGTTATGTAATGGCACTACACCAAATTAGGTATGCCGTGAGCCGGGATTGAACCAGCGACCTTATGATCTTCAGTCATACGCTCTCCCAACTGAGCTATCACGGCGTAACTGTGGAATTGGTTTGGTTTATATAATGATTTCATGCACTAATATTCTTTTGGGGCATTTCCCACCCGAGACATAAAAAACACAGGTATTATGGTGAAATTTCGCGTTTAGCACAAGGAAGTATAAATAGCAGATTAAAAATTACTTTACTGTTGTTTGAGTGTGAGATATGTCTATAAGCGATAGGTTGAAACCCATCAATTTAAAAGAACTCACTTCCCTAGCCGTGACTTTTTTCATGCCAGCTGTTGTAGCTTTTGTCTGGGTTTCACTCCCTCTGCTCCTCATTCAACTGGGCGTCAACCTGTTTTATCTCGGAATTATTTATTCAGTGGGAATCCTGGCTTCTTTACTCTTGAGAATCCCCATTCGCTTCTATCTGGAGAGAGGGAGGAAGGATATTCTGCCGATGATGGCAATGCTCTTCGCGGGAATTTCACTGAGCCTCTTCTACATCTCAATAAACATCTACATGATCATCCTGGCCTTCGTTCTTCTTTCCATCTCGGCTTCCATGTACAGGACGGTAAAGACAAGGACACAGGACAGGAACCTCAGGAACACGGAACCAATGAGGAACATGTTCAGCCAGGACATAGTCTCAACCTTTGGTATCTTCACACTTCTAATGATCAGCGGCCTGTTCCCTGAAAAAAACATCCTAAATCTTTACGGAATAGTATCGGTCCTGGCCCTCCTTGTAGGTTTCCTATCCCTGTCTTACGCACTTTCTACAAAACCCCCAAAAACTGAGTATGTCCAGAAAGCAAGCTTCAATGACCTTGCTAGAAACGCAATTGCCCCCTTGAAATCCATAAACATGGTTGTCAACAGGAAAGTGGTGTTTCCATTTCTTTCAATTCAGGCGCTGATCTATCTTTCCATCTGCATTGCTGCAGTTTATCTTCCAGCAATGGCAGTAAAGGACAACATACTGAACCAGGACATCTTCCTTATCTTCGGGGCATTCTCAATAATAGGTTTCCTTCTGGACAAGCTCGCTCAGAAAATCCCATTCCAGCCTGTGAGGGAAGTATTCTACATGTTCAGGCCGGTATTTCTTATAGTGCCTTTCCTGATCCTGTCCATAGTCCTCTCCAGTTTCCTCTTCATTGCAGGCTACTTCATCATCCTTCTCTGGATATTCTCTGACTCTGCATCTTCAGACATAATGCTGAAATCCATGGGAGAAGGCGACCAGATCAGGTCCAGGATTCTCATATCATTCCTTTCTGTACCTATCAGCATAGTAGGACCCATACTTGGTGCCGCAATGTGGGCAGGCTCACCAAGGCTTCTCTTCGGGATTGCAATTATACCTGCAGCAATCTCGATGCTCATTGTCATGCTTATGCTTGAAAGGAGCCCGGGAGTTCTAAGCACCCACACAACCTGAGCAATTCTATTTAAGCAAGAGGTCAATTATTGTCCACAGATATTCATGATACCCGGAAGAATGAACTCACGTGAAGTAAAGAGAATGATGGCTCAGATGGGCATCAAGTCCACAGAAATGACCGATGTGAAGACAGTTGTCCTGAAGGGTGAATCCAAGGATTACATGATTACAGAGGCCCAGGTAACAGTTATAGAGGCCCAGGGGCAGAAATCCTTCCAGATCGTAGGCAACCTCAAGGAAGTTGCAAAATCAAAGGAGGAGAAGGCTGAAGTCCTGAATTTCAGCGAAGAGGACATCAAGCTGGTTATGGATCAGGCTTCTGTAACAAAGGAAAAGGCAATCGAAGCGCTCAAAAAAGCAGACGGTGAGCCTGCAAAGGCAATTCTGGATCTACTTCCCCAATGATCGACTTCAAGGCAGTACTGGAAAAACAGAAGCCCACAGAGAGCCAGAACAGCGAACTCAAGGCCATAGCCTCCTCAATAATTAAAAAGACTGAGGTGGTTGTGAAGAGGCTCAATGTAAAGGCAAGAGTACTGCTCGTGGGTTCCGTTGCAAAAGGCACAAACCTTGCAAGCGGTGACCTTGACATATTTGTTGTGTTCAAGAGGGAATACACTCATCAGGAACTGGAGAAACTTGGCCTCAGGATAGGGCATGAAGTAATACCGGATGGCAGGGAGAAATATGCTGAGCACCCCTATGTATCCGGTTTTATGGGGGAAAGGAAGATCGACATTGTTCCATGTTTTGAACTGACCCCCAACGCCAGGATTATAAGTTCGGTTGACAGGACTCCCCTGCATACGGAATATGTCCTGAAGAACCTAAGCGAATCCGGCAGGGATGAAGTCCGGCTGCTGAAGCTATTCATGAAGACCATTGGCGTCTATGGCTCGGAGATCAGGGTTGCAGGCTTCTCAGGTTATGTCTGCGAGCTTCTTGTGATCAAATACGGTTCCATGATGAAAGTAATCGAAGCGTTCAGTTCAACTAGGGGGGCCATGAAATTCGACCTTCAGGAAGGGACCGGAGAGCCTGAGAAATATGATTCCCCCGTTGTCATCATAGATCCCACTGACATCACAAGGAATGCTGCTGCTGCAATAAGCGAGGAAAACTTCTCCAGGATGAAGATCAATTCAAGGCTGTTTCTGAGGAACCCTGAAGCCAGATACTTCAGTGCAGACAGGGAATATAAGCCAGAGAGTTTCAGGGAAAGGGGCACGGCCGCAAGAGTATTCATCCTTGAAAAGCCCGATCTCATCGAAGACATCCTCTTCAGCCAGGCTGTGAGATTCAAGAGCATCATTGTCCAGATACTGGAAGAGGAAGGGTTTTCCCCAATAGCATCCGAGGTCGATCTATCTGATCAGATAGAGGTGCTGGTGGAGTGCAAGATCGAGAGGCTGCCCGGGACCAGGGTACATTATGGCCCCCCAGTGGATGCAAAAAACGCAATGGATTTCATCAACAAGTGGTCAGGAAAGTCACTCCTCGGCCCCTATGTCTGCGGAAACAGGCTGTGCACAGATATTCCGATCGAGAACCGTGAGCTTGATGATGTTGTTAGGGAGAACCTCAAGAAATTCAGCATAGGGAAGAATATAGATCATCTCAAGGAAAAAATGCAGGTTTTGGACCCTGTAAAGAACGGGAAGAAATACCTGGTCATAGGCAAATTTTACCAGAAAGAACTGAAATAACACTATCCCCCGGAGAAAATCTCCATGAGGATTACCTCATCGTCAGGGGAAACTGTATCGAATCTTGTAACCGGGGAGCCATTGCGGATACAGACGTAGCTCTGTTCCTTCAGTCCTAGTGATTTCAGCAGGTCTTCTACCTTTTCCGGTGAATTAATCCTGTGCTCAAATCCAGATCTCCCCACAATCTTGATCACAATTATGCTCCAGTTATAGCCCCGGGCAGATTTGAACTGCCGTCGTCGGATCCAAAGTCCGAAATGCTTGGCCACTACACCACGGGGCTTTTTCCCCACAAGATTTTTGAGCCCTTATTTAACTTATCGAGGCTTATCCTTATTATGAAAGGTTAATATAACATCCCGTTAATTATTTGAATTGTCCTTCCAGGGTGGCCTGCTCAATGACAAGAGTTATGAAATACACAATTCCACTGGCAGTAATCCTAGTCCTGCTTACCTCCTCAACATTTTCCATTACAGTTCCCGCAGCTAAATCGATTTCCCAACCACCCGTGAAAACAACTGGAACCATCTTCTCCTCTACATTTGGTGCTTCTACATTGAAGCGTGCCGGGCTTTCCCCGCCGGAAGTGATGGGCAGCATATCCCTGGGGTTTGACGGGCTGTCAGCCATTACCATGGATACTGCAAACGGCTACCTGTATGGCCTTGACTCAGGGAGTCAGACAGTTAAGGTAATTGATCCAATGAATCAAAGCGTAATTTCTAACATCACCCTAGGGCAGCAGGCAAGCAGTATTGCCTATGACAGCCTCAACGGGAAGATCTATGTTGGTGAACAAGTGGGTATAGCAGTAATCAACTGCACCAGAAACGCAGTGTCAGACTATTTGACTTTGAACTCTTCAGTGCTGAGTATAGTTTTCGACGGCGTTTCGGGATTGTTGTACGCATCATTTCCGCAATCAGCCTCCGGGGCAGGTTACGTACTTGCAATAAATGGAACAACAGATTCGGTGGAGTATAAGATCACCGGATTCATAAGTCCCGATGGACTTGCCGTAAATACTTCCAGCGGTGACGTGTATGTGGCAGATCAGCTTCTCCAGGGAATTGAAACCGTAAATGCCACAAGCAATACCATAGTTAACAGTACGCCACTGGGCAAAGACGCTTTGATTCCCGCATATGACTCCAGCAACGGGGATGTGTTCCTCAGCATTGGAGACAACGTGTTGCTGGTAAACACGCAGAATGGCAAGGTCATATGGAATACAAGTGTGGGCACTGGTGCCCTCTGCCTTGCCTATGACAATGCAACCGGGAATCTATACGCAGGGGCATTCTCCAACGGATACCTGTATGTCATAAACGCCACAACAGGGGTCACGCTTAAGACAATTCAGTTCAGGGACGGTGTTTATGGCGTTTATTATGACGGGATTTCGGGCAAGGTGTTTGCAACATCCGTCTATAAGCTGGTGGAGTTTGACCAGCGCACCAACCAGGCTAACTGGACTATGGAACCTGGTACATACCCCCAGTACCTCAATTACGATGCATCAACAAAAAGCATCATTGTGGTGGATTCCCGGAACAACAGACTGCAGGCTGTCGACAGCAATCATGGTTTTCATGCGCAAAATATAGTGTTCAACGAGAGCCTCACCCAGGTGCTGTCAGACCAGGTCACCGGGAAGATCTTTGTAACAGCTTACAACTCCAACCAGCTGTATGTTCTTTCCGATTCATCATATGCGATTCTCAATATCCTGAATACAGGAACTAACCCGTGGGGAATGGCACTTGACAGATCCACCCAGATGCTGTACGTGATGAACACCAACAGTGAAAACATAACAGTTGTCAACGCCACTACAGGGGAAATTGCAGGGAAGATCTATGTCGGATACTATCCCAATCAGGCGTCAGCCCCGTACCAGGCCACATGGGACAGTATTAACCACAATGTATATTTCACAAACATCCTGCAGACCGACATTCTTGAACTTAACACTTCAAATGACAGAATTTCTACGGTAACCAGTGTTCAATCTCCTCCCAGCGGGATAGCATTTGATTCTTGGAATGGTGATCTGTACGTTTCAAGCTGGTCAAACAACAGGGTTACTGTTATCAATGCAACCAATCACTCTGTCATAGGGTACATACAGGTTGGTTTGGACCCCAATTCAATTCTGTTTGATCCATACAGTGGGTACGTATACACGGCAAACATGGGCTCCAACAACTTATCGGTCATAGATGGTACATCAAAAGTGGTACCTGGCGGCATCCCAGTGGGAGATGGGCCTTACTCAATGGCATACGGCAATTCAGGTGGTGACGTGTATGTTGCCAATTCTTACTCTGATAACATTTCAATTGTGGGATGGAAAAGCTACAGAGTCACATTCAACGAGACGGGGCTTTCAAGCGGTTCATGGTTCATAAATATCACAGGCGCGGAGAGATTCCAGTCAGGGCCTATCAATAGCACAAGCTTTGAATTCAACCTGCCGGATGGAAGTTATGACTATGTGGTCAATGGGGCAGGAAATTCAGTTGCAACTCCAGCTTCAGGTACTTTTACTATATATCACACAGGTTATTCGAATTCCATAGTATTCAGGAATCTTGTGGGCCCAGGCATTCTCACCAGCCCTTTGCTTATCCTCACGTACCTGGTGATAATGTCTTTGGCAGCTATAGTTTACAACATAAGGAGGAAAAAGAGGTAACCATACTTCTCAAAATAATTAAGCTGGGGACCGGATATTTAGCCTAAACCCAAGATTTACAATGTTTAAGATCAGCCAACACCAGATTTATTCGGATGATTGAAGAGTAAAAAATGGAGATTGGCGGGGAAGATTTCACATCAGAAGTCTTCCGCCGTCAACCACAACCAGGCTGCCAGTCATGTAATCGGATGCATTTGATGCCAGGAAGACAGCCACTTTTGCAATGTCATCCGGAGTTCCCATGCGTCCCATTGGTATGAGTTTCTTGAACTCCTCAAGCATTTTCTTCATTTCCTCGGACTGCTTTCCTCCGGCCATCCCTGTTCCCTCAGTGGCGATTCCGCCAGGAGCGATCGCGTTAACATTGATGCCATACTTTGCAACTTCCAGGGCAAAATTCTTTGTAAACATGAGAACACCGCCCTTGGACGCATCATATGCAGCAAGCCCAATGGATGACGGATGCACGCTGTCAATTGATGCTATGTTTATGATCTTGCCATGGGTCTTCCGCTTCACCATCTCCCTTACAATAGCCTGGCTGGTGAATGCCAGTGCCCGGAGATTCAATCTGTAAACCTTGTCGAATAACTCTGTGCTCATTTCCAGCATTGGCACCGTTGGATATATGCCCGCATTGTTCACCAATACATCGATGCCACCCATCCTCTTCACCATCTCTGACACCAGGTGACTGGGCGCATCCTCACTGAGCAGATCGACACCCATTACTGAAACAGACCCCTTCATATTGCCGGGCAGGCTTTCCGCATATTTCTCCGCAGGCTCTGTAACTTTGTCTGCAATAAGCACTTTGGCCCCTGAATCCACGAATCTCCTGACTATTCCCATGCCAATCCCCATGGCACCGCCAGTCACAAGAGCCCTCTTTCCCCTGAGGGAAAATGGATTCGAAACTTCCATTTGTACTTCCACTTACAACACCTCTTTAAAAAAGATTCAGTGAATGGTATTATACGTGAACCCCTTACTCGTGAGCGCTCACGTAGTTATAGCAAATAATGGGGGCAAACAGGCAAAATGAAGCCTTTTTTTTCGCAGGCTGGGCAGAAAGCTCTGGTAAGCCTCAGGCCTTGAACATTCCTGTGACAGTCTTCCTGACTCTTCTCCACGTATTATTGGTGTATCTTTCCCCTTTGTCCACAAGTCCTCTCTCGTGGTATCCGTAGTTCTCCCAGAAGCCGTCCTCATAGTCCTCTATAATCTCAATTTCGTTGAGCCACTTGGCACTCTTCCATGCATATAGTTCCGGCATGAAAGGCCTTGCCGGAAAGCCCTGTTCAACTTTCAGTGGTTCGCCATTCATCCTTACTGCAACAACGGCATTGTCTGTCATGGCGTATTCAATGGGAATGGGGGTGCTGTAGCCGTCCACACATTTGAACATGACCCATTTGGCGGAGGGATCAGGTCCGGATTTTTCAATGAGTTCCTTTATGCTGGGGCCTTTCCACTTGACATCCTTTATGCTCCATGCTGTGACACAGTTGAAGTCACATATGTACTCAATATGCGGCATTTCCGTAATTTCCTTGAAGCTGTACTCCTTCGGTTCCTTTACCTTGCCGCTGATCTTGAGTGTCCAGTTCTCCGGCTTAATGTCGGGTTCACCTAGCGCTGAATAGATTATCCATCTTGAAATGTATCTCTGACCTGGATTTTCAACCTCTACGGTCTTAAGGGCCATATTCTTGGATCACATCCGGTTATTAACTGTTAATGTCGCACTCCTCTACATGCAATTTACGCCCTCTTGAAAGTTTTATCTTATTTGATGAAATTATAGTTGCACCGAGATGTTTATAAATGGCTGCTAAAAACCTTAAGGATATTTCTGAAATAGCTTCAAAACTCGGCCTGTCAGAAAGTGAATATGAAAAGTACACAAACAGCATGGCAAAAGTTTCACTGGATGTTCTCAAAAGAGTCGAGGGAAAAAAGAGGGGCAAACTCGTTCTTGTTACGGCCATGAACCCAACCAAGGCTGGTGAGGGAAAGACCACCACAACAATTGGCCTGGGCCAGGCATTTGCAAAACTCGGAAAAAACGTAGTTGTGGCACTGAGGGAACCATCTCTTGGCCCATGTTTTGGTATCAAGGGTGGAGCAACCGGCGGAGGCATATCCATGGTTGAGCCAAGCGATACAATCAACCTCAGCTTCACGGGGGACTTTCCTGCTGTAACTGCGGCACATAACCTTCTGTCTGCACTCATTAATAATCACATATTTCACGGGAATAAGCTGAGAATTGACCCGAGAAGGGTACTCTTCCCAAGGGCTATCGACATGAATGACAGATCACTCAGGGAGATAATCGTGGGTTCAGGCTCGCCGGACACAGGTGTGATGATGAAGGATAATTTCGTCATCACTCCTGCTTCTGAGATAATGGCGATAATGGGCCTTTCATCCGGTTACAGTGACCTGAAGAAACGCCTTTCCCGGATCCTGGTAGGGTATTCATATGACGGAAAGCCTGTTTACGCAGGAGATCTCAATGCACAGGGTGCAATGGCTGCACTTCTCAGGGATGCCCTGAAGCCCAATCTTGTTCAGACTACAGAAGGAGTTCCGGCTTTCATCCACATCGGACCGTTTGGAAACATAGCACACGGCACATCCAGTATAGTCGCTGACAGAATGGCACTTGGCCTGTCAGATTATGTTCTCACAGAAGCAGGAGTCGGTTCTGAACTGGGCGGCCAGAAGTTCATGGACCTTGTTTCGGTGGTTGGGAATCTCCCGGTGGACGGTGTGGTACTGGTTGCAACCATCAGGTCAATAAAGCTCAACGCTGGTGTGGACGATCCATCCAAAGAGGATGTGGGTGCACTGGAAAAAGGCGCCCAGAACCTGCTGAAGCACATTGAAATAATGAGATCCTACGGCATGGATCCGGTTGTGGCACTGAACAGGTTCCCCACAGATACGGATGCAGAGATAAAGAAAATGGAAACAATACTCGGAGAACACAAGGTTAACTGGGCACTTTCTGAAGTTTTCAGCAAGGGAGGGGCAGGAGGCACCGAACTCGCCGAGAAAGTACTGAAGACACTTTCCAGTCCGCCAAAGCTGAAAAGGACTTATTCCGTGGACCAGAATGTGAAGGACAAGATTGTGGCTATTGCCAAGAAGGTCTATGGCGCAAAGGAAGTGAAATTCCAGAAGAAAGCGGAAAGGGACCTCAAGAGTATCACAGATCTGGGACTCGACAAAATGCATGTTTGCATGGCCAAGACCCAGTACAGTGTAACTGACAATCCAAAATTGCTTGGATGGCCAAAGGATTTCACTATAACTGTGAAATCTATTGGGATTTCATCTGGAGCCGGATTTGCTGTTCCAATGCTCGGAGATATAATGACCATGCCAGGGCTTCCAAAAGTTCCGGCTGCCGAAAGCATTGACCTTACTGATGACGGAGAAATAACGGGGCTATCTTAGACAGTAATGCAGGGAGAATTCAGATAACCATTACTCTTTCTTATCTGGTCCCCTTATCTTTTTCTGTTCTTTCTCCGGGTCTCGTAAAGTAGCTTGATTTACAACATTGGCCCCCCTGGTTGGGAAAAAGCCAAAAATCATTTGGCGCTCTTCGGCAGATACGCTCTTAGCTTGCCCCCAGCGCTCTTTCCTAATTTCTTCCATTTTTTGTCACATATCCTTATGAGATCCTGGATTTCTTCCCTGCTCATTGCCCTGTAAATGGAAATTTCATCACCAGTCATGTGTGAGAACTTTCCATTAAGGACACCATAGAGACGCTTTCTTCTTTGCTTCAGTTCTTTGGGGTGCTCGCTGTCTCCATATTTAACCGGGACCTTATCAGGAACATCTCTCATATTTTATTCATGAGATTATGTATAAT
>OFHJ01000591.1_pt1 | contig 13194 bp, 8 predicted proteins | sample 1522001 | NCBI WGS metagenome assembly OFHJ01 (sample SAMEA2464838, study PRJEB22497) | soil metagenome | biome: Grassland; feature: Farmland; material: Clay | place: Australia | collected 2013-02-01 | depth 1.2 m | reverse complement strand
CCCGCCCCCCCGGCCCCGCCCGCGGGCGCTCCCCGGTTGCCGGAGAGCGGTGGGCCACGGCGCGCGCGGTTGCCGCCAGCCAGGTTTTTGGTGAGGGCCTGGGCCCCGGGGGCCCCCCCGGAGCCCGGCCCTTCGACCCCCGCCCCCGGCGTCCGCTCCCCCATGCCCTTGGCCTCGCCCGCATGCCCGTGATAGTCCCCCGGCTTCCCCGCCACATCGCTGACCGGCACCTGCCACGGTCCGACCAGCGGATCGCGGCTGACCACTCCACCCACGGTCCGGTCGCCGATGGTGATCAGGAAGGTCTTGTCGGCCACCGCCGGCAGACGCAGCACGCGATGGAGGGCCTCGCGCACGTCGATCGAGGCGGTATCGAGCGCCCGGCGAGCCGGCGCGACGCTGCGCACGTCGCGCGTCATGCGCGGCGGCTTGCCCAGCAGCACATCGAGCGGCATGTCGATGGGATCGCCGCCGAGCAGCGGGTCATGCACGGTGAGAATGCCGGTGCCGTCGAGTTCGCCGATGACGGCGAACGGACAGCGCTCGCGTTCGGCGATCGCGCTGAACGTCGCCAGATCCGCCGGGCCGACTACGACGATGTAGCGCTCCTGTGCCTCGTTGCACCATAGCTCGAGCGGCGACATCCCGGGCTCCGTGCTCGGGATCGCGCGCAGGTCGACCTTGGCGCCGCGGTGACTGTGCGCCACCGCCTCCGGCACGGCGTTCGACAACCCTCCCGCACCCACGTCGTGGATCAACAGGATGGGATTGGCCTCACCGAGCGCCCAGCAGCCGCCGATCACCTCCTGGGCGCGGCGTTGGATCTCGGCGTTGCCGCGCTGCACGGACGCGAAATCGAGATCGGCATTCGATGCGCCGCTGCCGACCGAGGAGGCCGCGCCGCCACCCAGGCCGATCAGCATGGCCGGCCCCCCGAGCACGATGAGCTTGCCGCCGACGGGGACTTCCGACTTCTCGACGTGTCCGCGGCGGATGCTGCCCAGCCCGCCGGCGATCATGATGGGCTTGTGGTAGCCGCGCACCCGGCCCTCCGGGTCGCCCGGGCAGGCCTGTTCGAAGGTGCGAAAGTAGCCGCAAATCGCCGGCCGGCCGAATTCGTTGTTGAAGGAGGCCGCTCCGATCGGCCCTTCGAGCATGATGGTGAGCGCCGAGGCGATGCGCGCAGGCCCCTCGAACGGCCGCTCCCATGGCCGCTCGAATCCCGGGATGCACAGGGAAGACACCGTGAAGCCCGTCAGTCCCGCCTTGGGCGCGGCGCCGCGCCCCGTGGCGCCCTCGTCGCGAATCTCTCCGCCCGAGCCGGTCGCCGCGCCCGGGAACGGCGAGATGGCCGTCGGGTGGTTGTGCGTCTCGACCTTCATCAGGATGTCGATGGACTCGGCGCTCTCCCGGTAAGCCCCGGTGCGGGGATCGGGGAAGTAGCGCACCCCGTGCGCCCCTTCGATCACCGCGGCATTGTCGCGATAGGCGGACAGCACGCCCTGAGGATGCCGGGCGTGGGTGTGGCGGATCATCGCGAACAGCGACTCCTCGCGCGCTTCGCCGTCGATGATCCAGCGGGCATTGAAGATCTTGTGCCGGCAGTGCTCGGAGTTGGCCTGCGCGAACATCATCAGCTCCGCGTCGGTGGGATCGCGGCCGATCTGCCGAAAGCTCGCGAGCAGATAATTGATCTCGTCCGCCGAGAGCGCGAGGCCCATTTCGCGGTTGGCCTGCTCGAGCGCGGCGCTTCCGCCGGAGAGGGCGATGCGCTTCACGCGTCTGGGCGAGGTGTGACCGAACAGGCGTACGGCCTCGGCCGCCTCGTAGAGCGCCGTCTCGGTCATCCGATCGAGCAGCGCCGGTGCGAGCCTCGAGAGCGCCTGCTTGCCGAGCGGCTTGGCGGCGGCCAGGCGATACTCGATCCCGCGCTCGATCCGCTGCACCGCCTCCAGAGCGCACACTTGGGCGATGTCGGTGGCCTTGCTCGACCAGGGCGAGATCGTTCCCTCCCGCGGCACCACCCACAGCGACTCGCCGCCGCCGCCGTGCGCGCCGCAGGCGTGCGGACCGTAGGTCAGCAGCTGCTCGAGCCGTTCCCGCTCTTGCGGCGTGAGCGCGCGGTCCAACGCTACGAAATGCACGAATTGGGCGCTCAGGCCGGCGACCGCGGGCTCGAGCAGGCGCAGCCGGGCGAGGAGCTTGTCGATGCGGAATCCGGAAAGTGCCGGAGCACCCGGCAGCGTGAGAACCGTGAGCCCGGACATGGGGGCTATTTCTTCTCCCCGGGAGGAACCGAGTACAGGGGCATGGGAAACTGCGCCACCGAGGCCCCGCCCTCGAGCGTCATGATCTTGCTCACCCCCTGCTTCTTGACCTCGTCGATGCGCAACACCGAGTGCAGGGGCAGGAATGTGCGCTTGACCCCGCTGAATTCACCCTTGATCCGCTCCTCGGAGGGGTCGAGCACCACCGAGGAGCGCTCGCCGAAGACCAGATCCTCGACCTCGATGAATCCGAAAAGCTCGCCGTGGTGGACCTTTCTGGCATAGACCTCGTAGACCTTTCCCTGGTTGGCGAACATAATGCGGAAAATGTGACTGGCTGCCATGGAGGAGGCACGACCCGCTGCTAGCTTGGGGCGCACATTATAGGAGGTATCACCGAGGGTGCCCGGGAATCGGGCGGCGCGGCGGTATCGGCACTTCCCTGGAACCATCAATTCGAGCCGCACACCATGGCGCTTCGCCTGCGCGTCATCAGCGAGCACCGGCAGCCGGCCGGCAGCGACACCGTGACCTTCGGGGTCGGTGGCGGCTCGATCGGCCGCTCGGCCGACAATGACTGGATACTGCCGGATCCCCGGCGCTACGTTTCGTCCCACCACGCGCGCGTGCACTTCCTTGACGGGCACTACTACCTCGAGGACATCAGCACCAACGGCGTCTACGTCAACGACGAGGCTGAGCCGCTTGGCAAGCGGGAATCGAACAGCTACCGGCTGTGCGAGGGCGATGTGCTGCGCATCGGGGAATACCGCATCAGAGTCTCCCTGGAGGATGCCGCTGCCGGCGATTCGGCAGTGATGCCCTCGCGCATCATGGCCCTGCATCCGGTCGGGCCGGCGCAGACGGACATCGGCGCCGTTCTCGACCTGGACGATCTGCTGGCCGTGGACCCCAGCGGAGATGCCTTCGGGCCTGCCGAGGCCGAGCCTCTCCTGCCCGACCCGCGCAGGTCCCGCGCCACGGAGCCACGTGCCACGTCCGCACCGGCTCACTCCCGGCCCGGCATGCCATCCGAGGATTCCACCCCCGCCACGCGCCCCCGCCGCTCCGAATCGCTCGAAGAGACCGCCGCACGGCGGATGACCCGTCCGGGCCGCGAGGCGGAAAACGGGAGCGGCTCCCCGCACGATGCGGCGCTGCAAGCCTTCTGCCGCGGAGCGGGGATCAAGCCCGAGCAGCTCCCGGCGCAGACGCAAAACCTGCTGCACCTGGTGGGCCAACTGCTGCGCGAGGCGCTGGTGGGCCTGAAGGACGTGGAGCGCACGCACGACCAGCTTCGGGCCCGTTTCGGCATCACCGTGACGCCGCCCGAGCCCGGGCCGGGGCCGACGCTCGGGCAACCGACCGTCGAGGAGCTTTTGCTCGCGCTGATCCGCCAGCACGAGGAGCACAGCCTGGACGCGGTCCGGTGGCTGCGCGAGCGTCACGATGAGCTCAAGGCTCGCGAGCAGGCGCTCGCCCAGGCCGCGCGCGCCGCCTTCCTGGAGTTCGTGGCCCGGCTGGATCCGACCGAGCTCGAAGCCCGTTTCGCCCGCGCGGCCGGCGACCCGAGCGACTCGCGGCAGTGGGAACAGTTCACCGCCTTCTACCGCAGCCTGCGGGGACCGGCCGATCAGCTGCCCCGCGCTTTTCTGCAGTCCTTCGCGGAGTCCTACCGGGACGCTCTGCGGCCCAGCACCATCGACATGCCGGAGGGCACCGGGGCTTTCCGCTCCCCGGACAACTCCCGCTGAGGGCCGTCCAGCTGTGCACATCGCCCGCCCGGCGCGGGCCTGAACCGCCCGGCCGCCGGCATCGCCGGCGCCGCTTGGAGCGCGGCGCCTTTCGGGCCCGTCAGTTTCCGGCCCGCTCCGCCAGCAGCAGCGCCCCGGCGATACCGGCTTGACTGCCGAGCGCCGGCGCGACGATCAGGCGAACGAACCCTCCGGCTCTGCCTTCTACCGGCAGGTAGCCGGCGAGTTCCCGGTGCGCCGCCTCGCGGATATGCGGCAGGAGCCGCTCATCGCTCATCACGCCTCCTCCGAAGACGATGCGTTGGGCGGAGAGCATCAATGCGATCGTAGCCGCGAGTTGGCCCAAGTACCCGCCGATGATCTCGATGCCCGGATGCTCCCCCGGGAGCGAGCGCAGCTCGGCCTGCCAGCGCGCGACCACGGCCGGCCCGCTGGCAAGTCCCTCCAGGCAGTCCCCGTGGAAGGGACAGACGCCCGCAAACCCTTCGTCCCTCGGATCGCGCCGGACCCGGATATGGCCCATTTCCGGATGCAGCATGCCGCCGATCGAGCGGCCCCCCACGACCACCCCGCCTCCGATACCGGTGCCGACCGTCACGTACACGAGCGAGTCGACTCCCGCGCCCGCTCCGAAGCGCGATTCCGCCAACGCGGCCGCATTGACGTCGGTGTCGATCACAACCGGCCCGAACCGCGAAAGTGGCTTCACCAGGGACACGCCAGACCACCCGGGTTTGGGAGTGGCCAGGAGGGCGCCCCAGGTGGGCGAGCGCGGGTCGATGTCCACCGGGCCGAAGGCGCCCACACCGATGCCGGCGAACGCACCGGCCTCCTTGCGGATGCGCTCGAAGAACGAGATGACGGCCCCCAGGGTAGCCTCCGGCGTCGTCGTCGGGATGACCTCGCGCCAGCCGTCCTGAATCGCAGGCGCTCCGTAGCCGGCGGCGCAGACGAACTTGGTACCGCCGGCCTCGATCGCCCCGTACAGTGCTCGGGAATTCATCGCCCCCTCGCGTGTTTCACTCCAAGGTGCGGCTAGCCTACCGCGCCGCGCGCCGTCATGGCTGCCTCGGTTGAGGTCACCCGATCGCGGGCCGGTTCCGCCGCGGTGCACCGCCCCGCTGCGCACCCGAGTGCCCGGGACGGGCCGATCGGCCGCACCGGCAGTCCTCTAGGTCTCGAGAAACAGCTGGTGCAGCCGTCGCGACTCGTCGCGAGAGAGTTCCTCCAGCATGGCCTCGAGCGGCTGCGGCTTGCCGAAGACATAACCCTGACCGTAGTCGACATCGAGGCTGCGCACTCGCTCGGCAATCGCCTCGTTCTCCACATACTCTGCCACGGTCTCGAGGGACATTCCCTTGGCGAGCGCGACGATGCCCCGCACGGTGGCCTGCGAGCGGGGATTGGTCAGAATGTCGCGCACGAACGAGCCGTCGATCTTCAGGCGCGTGATCGGCAGCGCCTTCAGGCACGTGAGCGAGTTCGAGCCCGTGCCGAAATCATCGAGTGCGAAGCAGCACTTCCAAGCGGTCAGCTGACGGATCAACTCCTCGGCGCGCGTCAGATTCTTCACGGCGGCCTGCTCGGTGATCTCGAACGTGACACTGCCGGGCGGCAACGCAGCCTCCTGCAGCGCCTCGGCGAGCTGGCGGACGAATTCCTCGTCTCCAATCGACTGTCCGGAGAGATTGATCGAGAGCGCCAGGCCGCGCGACTTGAGCATGCTGCGGAAGGGGGAGAGCACCTGCAGAGCGCGGCGGGTCACCCAACGATCGACCGAGGGCAGCAGCTGATAGCGCTGCGCGGCCTGGATCAGGCTGCTCGGCAGCACGATGCCTCCGCCCGGATCGAGCAACCGCAGCAGGATCTCGTACCCTCCGGGCAAGGTTGCGTCGCGCAGCGGCGCGATGCGTTGCGCATAGAGCAGCAACCGGTCGGCCTTGAGCGCTGCGCGCAGCTGGCCGACCGCGACCGCATCCTGGTGGCTGCGCACCATGGAACGGTCGTCGCAGCTGTAGATCTCGACCCGGCCGCGGCCCCGCTTCTTCGCGGTCTTGCAGGCCACCTCTGCTGTGGCCAGCGCGCGCGCCATTCCCTGCGGCATGGACACGAGCGCCGCGATCCCGCAGCTCACCGAGAACTCGATCGGATCGTCCTCCGGACCGATCGCGAGTCGCCCGATCACGGCCTGGATCCGCCGGGCCACCACCTCGGCCTGGTCTGCGTCGGTCGCGGGCAGCGCGATCGCGAACTTGTCGCCGGCGAGACGGGCCGCGAGCGCCTCCTCGGGCAGCTCGGGCGGTCCGAGCACATCGGCCACCCGCACGATCAGCTCGTTGCCGACCTCGAACCCATGCAGCTCGTTGACGTCGCTCATCCCGTCGACGTCCACATACAGCAAGCTGCCGCCGGCGCCGGCCGGACCCTCCGGCAGCCGCGCGTACATGTGCTCGAGGCCCTCGCGGGTGTACAGGCCGGTCATCGCGTCGAACTGCGCGTCAATGAAACCGGCGCTTTGGCGGCCGAGATGTTGGGCCAGGAAGATCTGCCGCTTGCGAAACCCCGGCGCCCCCGGCGGGTTGAAAAAGGCGAGCACGCCCGTCACCCGGCCGTTCTCGCGCACGACCGGCACCGAGAGAATCTTGCACGCCGGCACGCCGGGTACGGCGCGGCGCACGCCGTCGACGACCAGCGGGCGGCGCTGCCTCTGCGCCCACACCAGCAGGTGGCTGCGTGTTCGCTCCCACGCCGCGCGCATCTCGGCCGCGTGAGCGACATCGCAAGCCTTTTCGATGTACAGGTGTTTCTCGGGCACGCAGAGCACGCCGAACGTTCCGGCCAGGCGTGTGGCGGCGGCGCCCAGCAGCTCCTCGAGCACCTGGCGGTCATCGGCCGCTGCGCGCAGGGTCCCGGTGACATCGAGCAGCCACTCGAGCTCGGCGGTGCGCTCGGCCAGGGACCGTATGCTCTCCTCACCGTCCGGCCGGCGGTCCTGCAGCTCGCGGCGCAGGCACTGGAGCAGCGGATTCAGGGTCTTGGACAGCCGGCCCGCAAAGCCCTCCGGAGGCGGCGCCGAGCGGATCGACGGCTGCAGCACACCGAGCACGCCGAGCAGGGTGTCGCCGGATTCGACCGGCAGCAAGGTAAGCCAATACTCCAGTCCCTGGCGCACGGTGGCCGCCGCCCTGGAGCCCGCCTCCGTGCCGCCCCAACCGAGCCGGCCCGCCGCCCGGGCGGCGGCGCCCGAGCGCAGCGATCCGTGCTCGCCCAGGCCGGCGAGCTTGCCATCGAGCAGACAGACTCCGCTGATGTCGCCGAGAACCGCCCGGCACAGCTGTGCGTAGGAGGCGAACACGGCGGCGCTCGCCGGCGCGGGATTCGTATCGAGTTTTTCCGCAGTTCTCATGCGAGCATGGCGATAAGTGAAGTCCCTGGGTTATCGGCAGCGGCCGCGCAGACCACAACATCCTCAACCGAATCGGATTCCGCCTGAGAACCGGGTCACATTCCCGGCCTTCGCCGGCCGCTTCGCGGGCGCTTGCGGCCCACCGGGCGGCGCCGCGGCAAGCTCGCGATCGAACACCTCGATCGGCACCGGACGGCCGAACAGATACCCCTGATACTGATCGCAGCCGTGGAGCGTCAGCATGTCCCACTGCGAGCACGACTCGACGCCCTCGGCGACCACCGTCAGCTCGAGGCTGCGCGCCATCTGCACGATCGTGTGCACGAGCGTCTCACCCGCCGCGTGGCCCATGCCGGCGACGAAGCTGCGATCGATCTTCAACACGCTGATCGGCAGCTGCCGAAGATACGACAGCGACGAATAGCCGATGCCAAAGTCATCGATGGCGAATCGCACGCCCAGGCTGCGCAGCGCCTGCATCTTGGGGATCGCCTCCTCGATGTCCTGTATCGGCAGCCCTTCGGTGATCTCCAGCTCGAGCAGTTGCGGGTCGGCGCCGGTGCGGGCGAGGATGTCGATGACCTGGTCCACGAACGCATCGCCGGCGAGCTGCTTGGGGCTGACGTTCACCGCCAGGCGCAGCCGCCGCGCCGGCTCGCTCTGCGACCACTCCTTCAGCTGCCGGCAGGCGCGTCCCAGCACCCACCGGCCGATCTCGTGAATCAGGCCGATCTCCTCGGACACCGGCACCAGCTCGACCGGTGGAACCAGGCCGCGCTGCGGATCGTGCCAACGCAGCAGCGCCTCGGCGCCGAGCGTCCTGCCGCCGCCATCGACGCGCTTCTGGAAGTACAGGTGCAGCTGGTCGGTGTTGAACTCGTGACGGAGCCTGGCTTCCAGGCGCGTGCGCCGCTCGAGAGCGAGCTGCATCCCCGGGGTGAACAGCCGAGTGGTGTTGCGCCCGTTGCTCTTCGCCGCGCGCATCGCGATTTCGGCACGCCTGAACAGTTCCTGGAAGCCGACGGGGCTCTCTGCGTTCCAGAGCGCGATACCGACGCTCACCGAGCAGGCGGCGACCTGCGCGTCGATCAGATGCGGCTGCAGCACCGCCGAGAGAAGTTGGTCGGCGGCGGCGCGGGCGGCGTCGGCCGCCGCCCGCGGCTCGGCGTCGAGATCCTCCAGCAGGACCAGAAACTCATCGCCGCCGACACGACCCACCCGTCCGGCGCCGGGCACGGCGGCGCACAATCTCCGGGCGGTCTCCTGCAACAGCCGGTCGCCCGTGTGATGGCCGAGAATGTCATTGACGGTCTGAAACCGGTCCAATCCGAGCAGCAGCGCGGCGCCGTGACCCTTGGCGCGCCCGCAGCGGCACATGGCGTAGTCGAGACGCTCGAGCATGGAGCGCCGATTCGGCAGCGCGGTCAGCGGATCGAAGTTCACGAGCCGGGAGATCCGCTCTTCCTTGTCCCTTGTCTCGGCCATCAGATCCAGCCGATCGAGCGCATGCTCGATATGCATGACCATCCTGTGCAGCAGATCGACGACCTTGTCGGAAAACGCCCCGGCCTGAGTATCGTACAAGGACAGCACCACATGGACGCGACCCGCGCGCCGCACGGGCAAGGCGGCGCTCGCCCCCCAGGGCACCGGCCGGTCGGGCCTGCGCCAGAATGCGACCCGCTCGTCGCGCCTGAAGTCCTGCACGAACACCGCTCGAGCCTCGCGCCATGCCGTCCCGAAAGGACCCCGGCCCTCGGGGCGGGCGGCGTCGATGTGAATTGCGATGCCGCGCAGGTACTCGTCGAACTCGGCGGCGGTGGCGCGGCTGGCCAGGGGCATCACCGCTCCGGAGGAGTCGGGCCTACCGACCCACGCGAGCATGAGCTCGCCGGCCGTGACGGCCACATGGCAGACCCGCTCGAACAGCTCCAGCTCGTCCGCGCAACGGCCGGCCCACTGGCTGGTTTCCGCCAGCGTCGAATACATCCGGTTGAGGAACAGAATTTCCGCCATCTTGGCATGCCGGTCCGTGGCATCGCGCACCGCGGCGATCACTCCTCCGGCGGCGAGCGGGCTCAGCGTAACTTCCACCGGAAAGGTCGTACCGTCGCGCCGCACAGCGAGCAGACTCAGCCCGCCTGGACCCGTCGCGGCGTGGGCGGGGCTCTTTGGGTCAGAGCGGCGAAGCGCGCGGCGTCCCTTGCGCAGGCTATGCGGCAGGACTCGCTCGACCGGCTGGCCGATGAGCTCGACGTGCGGCCAGCCCAAAAGGGTTTCGACGACCTGATTGGCCGCCAGGACCGTGCCGCGGCGATTCACGACCAGCAGCGCGTCGGGCCCCGCCTCGAAAAGATCCTCGACCCGTAAGCGAAGGGCCGTGCCGCTCGAGCTGCGGCGCACGCACGCAATTGCGAGCCATGCCGCGAGCGCGATCACCATCCCACCGACTGCGGCCATCACCATCAGAGGGCCTCCTGAGGAGAAGCTCTGCGCGAGCGCCGTGCTTGCCGCTGCGGCGCGCAACTCCCGGCCCTCCGGCGTCTCCAAACGGAGTCGGCCGCACGAGCCCTGACGGTACCCGCACAACGTAACTATTGGCTTTCCGCGACAAAAACGCGTGAAGCCATGTCGCAAATTTCCACTTGGGGACCGCATGCGCCCTCGCCGGCGACTTCGGGAGAGCAACTGCGCTTGACTGGGTCCGGAACCCCGGTAGGATCACGAGTTGCGGCAACATGGACCATTAAAGCCGCATGTGCTCAGGTCCATCCAGCTCCCCGCCCTCTCCCCGCGGGGCGGTCGCATCGCCCCGTGCCCAGCCGGCCCCTGCGTTCGATAGCATTCACCAGACATAAGCCCGGCGGAGGAGCGGCACGGTGTGCCCCGCAGCCAGCGGCTCACGCGCTCCACCAGTTGTAATTTGACATATCACGCGTCATGCCACCGTCAGAAGAACAACGCAGTCCGACCAGTGCCGCAGACTCACGGGACACGGATCCGAAGTCCGTGCTCATCGCCGACGATGACCGTCTGGTCGTGGCGGCGCTGGGCGAGCGGCTGCGCGCGGCCGGCTTCAAGGTGATCGAGGCGTTCGACGGTCCTTCGGCGCTGGCGGCGGGCGCGTCCGAGAAGCCCGATCTCGCCATCCTCGACCATGCGATGCCCGCCATGAACGGCATCGAGGTGGCGCGCGCGCTCGCGGCCTCGAGCGCGGTGCCGGTGATCTTCCTGTCCGAGCACGGCGATGAGACCATCGTCAACGAGGCGATCTGCGCCGGAGCGCTCACGTACCTCATCAAGCCCTTCGACCCCCAGCAACTGCTGCCGATCGTCCGAGCGGCGCTGCAACGCGCCCGCGAAGCGTATGCGCTGCGCGAGCAGAGCGAGAGGCTGCGCGCCGCGCTGCAAAGAGAACAGACTGTAAGCGCGGCGGCCGGCCTGCTGATGGCGACATTCGGACTCGGCAAACGCGAGGCATTCGAGCGGCTGCGGCACCGGGCGCGCTCGCGGCGCGTCAGGCTGGATCAGGTGGCCGCGGAACTGGTGCGGGCGTACGACCAGGCCGGCAGACTCCTGCAGCAGTACGCGGAGTCCGCCCCGCCCCAGAAGCCCGGAGAGCCCGGGCGCGTGTGACCCGGCGCGCGCCGCGCCGACCCCGGAATGCCGGCCAGCCGTGCGGCCGGTCACAAATGTGAGAACCTACCATGGACTTCCGGGCCTGCCTGCCGAAATCCCGGAAGTCCGGAGCCAACGCCCCGCTCCGCGGATGAATCAGGGATATGTCAATCTGGCTGTTATCACCGCTGCTGCTCGCGGCACTTGGCTTTCTCGCGCGCCCCGCGCTGCGCCGGGCGCTGCGCCGCGCGGCGCCTTCACGGCCGCCCACGGGCGTGCGCGAGCCGCCGGCCAGTACGCAGACTCAGCCGGCCCCACAGTCAGGGGCGGCGGCGCAGGCGCTCGATCACGCCGAAATATTCAGGCGGCTGCGCCAGCTGCAGCTCGGGCTCTCCGAGCCCGTGCGGCCGCTGCCCCAGTACGAGCACATCGTCACGGCGGCGCTGGTGGCGATCGGCGATCCGACCATGCAGCGGCGCTATTTTCCGAGGCGTCCCAATCTGCTGCCCAAGCTGATGCACGCCATCCGGGACGAGAGCGCCTCGCGCAGGCAGCTGGCGGCGATCATCGCGGACGACCCGTCGTTGGTGGATGGCCTGCTGAGAATGGCAAACAGCCCCTTCTATCGGGTCAACCCGGAGCCGATCGAGACGATCGAAGGGGCGATCGCCCTGCTCGGCTGCGACGGCCTGCGCTCCATGATCGCCGCAGCGTTGATGCAGCCGATCTTCCAGGTGTCCAACTCCGGAACGTCCCCTCGTTTCCCGGAGCTGGTCTGGGAGCACACCCTGCGCTCGGCTCACGCGTCGGCCCCCTACGCAGCCCTGATCGAGAAGGCGGACCCGTTCGCGGCGGAGCTGCTCGCCCTCATCAGCGGCCTGGCCGAGATCGTCCTGTTTCGCGTCGCGATGGATCATTGCGCGGCGCAGGCGCAGGCGGCCCCGCTGGTGGTCGCCTCGCTCCTCGATTCGCAATCCACCGCACTCGCCTGGCGGATCGGGGCCGCGTGGCAGCTCTCGGCGCCGGCGGTGGCCGCGCTGGAGGCGCAGACCCTCTCTTCCGAGCCGGGCACGCCGCTCGGCCGGGCGCTGCGCTTCGGGCGTCGAGCGGGGGCGCTCGCGCTGCTTTACGGCAACTCCCTCATCGATGACACGACGGTGAAAGAATCGCTGCCTGAAACCGGTCAGTGGCCCCGGCATCTCGACCGGGTCCTGACTCGGGTGCTGTATCAGCCCGCGGACGAAGACGCCGCGGCCCAATCGGCCGCGTAGCCGCGAGGCTCCCGCGTCCCCGTCAGGCAGCGGCCCCTGAGGCGGGGCCGGGCGGCGGATCGGCCGTGCGCGCCTGCGCCTCGGCCGGCGCCAGCGAGGATCGCAATTGAATGCCGTCGTGATCGGCGATCAGGGCCGCCAGCCAGTCGACGAACACGCGCACCCTGCGCGAGAGATGACGGCTCTGCGGATAGACCACACTCAACGGCGAGGGCTCGGGAAACCAATCGCCCAACACCAGGTCGAGCGTGCCGCGCTCCATCGCCTCTTTGACCACGAACGCCGGCATCTGCGCGATCCCGAGCCCAGCTTCGGCGGCGGTCACATAACTGTTCTCGTCCTCGAGCGACAGATGGCCGGGGAACACGGCCTGCACTCGCTCACCGTCCTTCAAAAACACCCACTCCACCGTTTCGCCGGTCCGCGGCGAGAAGTGATTGATGCAGCGGTGCCGCGCGAGCCACGGGGCCGCCGCTCATCCGGCCCTCAGCCGGGCCGATCCCGTGCCGACCCTTGACCGTCGTGCTGCCGGCCCTGGTCCTTCTTCTTCCCCTGCCGCTGGCTCGGCGGCTGGGCGTTGCGCTTTGGCCCGACGCGTACGCCGGGCCGCCGGTTCGACTCAGGCCTCCGGCTCGAATCAGGCCTGCGGCGCTCGGCGCGGGCAGGCGGCTCGGGGCGTCTGAGACCGGGGCGCTGCATCGCGCCCGGCGGCGCCCGGCGCACCTCAGGCCGCGTCTGCGGTTGACGGCGCTCGGGAGCAAACCTCTGCCCTTGAGGCGCGCGCGGCCTCTGCAACTGCGGACCGCGCTCCGAGGGAGGACGGTTGCGCTGCGCGGGAGGACGGCCTTGTGGATAGCGAGGCCTGAACCGGTAGTAGC
>OFHJ01000590.1_pt1 | contig 13201 bp, 8 predicted proteins | sample 1522001 | NCBI WGS metagenome assembly OFHJ01 (sample SAMEA2464838, study PRJEB22497) | soil metagenome | biome: Grassland; feature: Farmland; material: Clay | place: Australia | collected 2013-02-01 | depth 1.2 m | reverse complement strand
TTCGAGCTGGCAGGTCGGCACCCCGAGCGCCCGCACGCGGGCCAGATCGGCGGCCGGATCGGGCCCAATGTTGACGATGGCGCCCAGCGGCCAGCGGGCGGGGGTTGGCGTGGCATGGCCGGAGGCGCTCAGCGCTCCCGCCGCCAACGCCGCGGCGCCGGAGCGGCGCAAAAAGACGCGACGAGTTTCACCAGGCATGGGCGCCATTGTACCTGCACCCGCCGCCCGCGGGCATCTGCCCAGGGCGGAGCCCGCTCGCCCCGGCGGCTCGCTCCATGGACCGTACGGCAAGCCTTACGGCGAAGATGGCTCCCTGGGCCTTGCGGCGGAGCGCCGATATGGCGAAAATAAAGCGAAGATTTTGCTCCCGCCATGGCCGCCCTGCCCACCACCAAACCGCAACTGGAACGCCTGCTCTCCGCCCGCGGCTGGGGCGCGACGCTGCTGCCAGCGGAACCGGCCCCGCAGTTGTCCCCGAAGCTGGCGCCGGAGCTGGCCAATGGCTCCGCACCGGCGACCCGGCCCCACCGCGGCCTAACCCTGTGGTATCCCGCCGGCGCCGGCGGCGGAGTCACCAGCGCCGCGTTGCGGGCCACGGCGCAGGCGCTGGCGGCGCCGGCGGCGGTGGCCGCTTGGGTGGACGGAGCGGATGCCCTGGATCCGGAGTCGGCGGCCCACGCCGGCCTGCATTTGGACCGGCTGTTGTGGCTGCCCGCCGCCGGCGCTCCCTTGGCGGAGTTGCTGGCGCTGACGCAGATGCTGCTGGCGGCGGCGCGCTTTCACGCCGTGGTGCTGGACGTGCTGTCGCGCCCCGTGGCGGAACTGGAGCGCTGGCCGCGGGCGGCATGGTTTCGCCTGCTGCGCGGGCTGGAGCGGCACCGCCGCAGCCAGCTTTGGGTGCTGGCGCCAGCGGCGCTGCCAACGCCCAGCGCCGTAACCAAGGTGGCAGTGTGATGCGCTACCTGTGTTTTCTCGCGGCGGACGCCACCGCGGCACGACGGTTGGGGCGGGCGGTGCGCGCGCTCACGCCCAGCGCGGAGCGGGGAGCGGATTTTTATTTGCTGGACTGGCAGGGGCTGGAACGCCTGCACGGGCCGGCGAAGGCGGTGGCGGAAGCGATGGCCCGGCGGCTGGCGGCGGCTGGCGTGCATGTGGGCGGCGCCGGGCGGAAAGCCACGGCGCTGCTGGCGGCACGGGCGGCGGCGGCGTTCGGGCGGCCCTGTATCCTTCTTCCCCCCGGAACCGAGGCGGCGGCGCTGGCGCCCTGGCCGCTGGCGCTGCTGGCGCAACCCGGCGATGCCGCCACCACCGAGGCGCTGGCGGTGCTGGCCGGCTGGGGCATTCACCGCTGGGGACAGTTGGCGGCGCTGCCCGCCGCGGAGTTGCATGCCCGCCTGGGCCCGGCCGGGCTGCGCTTGCGGACCCTGGCGCGGGGCGAGGGCGGCGCCGAGGCGCTGGCTTCCCGCCCGCCCGCAGTGGGCCGGGCCGTGCTGCGGCGGGAACTGGAGCCGCCGCTGGCGGATGGTGAGGCTCTGGAGCGGCTGATGGCGCGGCTGCTGGCGCAACTGGCCCGCTGGCTGGACCGCCGGGACCGCCTGACGGACCGGCTGGATCTGCGCTTGGCCTGCGAGCATGCCCCCGCGCGGCGGTATCGCGCGCGCTTCTCCCCGCCGCTGCGCCAGGCGCGGGCCATGGCCGCGCAACTGCAACTGGCGCTGCGCCGCCAGCCGCCGCCGGCGGCGGTCACCGGCCTGCGGCTGCGCGCCCGGCTGACGCCGCCGCACCCCATCCAGCCCAGCTTGTTCGCCGCCCAGGAAAGCACCGCCCCCGCGCCCGAGGCCACGGCCAAGTTTTTATCCCGCCTGGCGGCGCGGCTGGGCCGGCGCCATGACCCCGCGCTGGGCGCGCCGCGGCTGGTGGACAGCCATCAGCCCGGCGCATTTCAGTTGGCGCCATTCCAATATCCCGAAACCCCCGGCCTGCCGCCGCGGCGGCCGCCGCAATCGGCCATGGCGGCGCCGCCCGCGGTCCCGCAACCGGCGGCGGACGGCACGCCCGCGCCCCCGGTGCTGCGCGCCCACCGTCCACCGCTGCCCGCGCGGGTGCGGTTGAACCCGGCCGGAGCGCCCGTCGCCGTCGCCACCGGAACCGGGCCCTGGCGCCCCATCGCCCGCCGTGCCGGCCCTTGGCGCAGCAGCGGCGGCTGGTGGACGGCGGCTGACGCCCCGGCGCCCGGCCCGGCCCTCGCTGCCAACAGCGCCGCTCCGCCCCGCCTGCTCCCGGCGCGGGAAAACCTCTTCGCCGCCGATCCGCTCCGCGCCTGGGATTGGGAGCATTGGGATGTCCAGGTCGGCGCCCGCCGCCTTCGCCTGCGGCAAGACCGCCGCGGCGGCGGCTGGGTCTGCGACGGAACCTACGACTGACCGGCGGCCCTCATGTACGCCGAATTGCACGCGCAGAGCGCATTTAGCTTTCTGGCCGGCGCCAGCCTGCCGGAGACCTTGGCCGTCGCCGCCGCCGAACTCGGACTCGGCGCGCTGGCGCTGGTGGACCGGGATGGGGTATACGGCGCCCCGCGCCTGCACCAGGCGGCGAAAAAACTGGGCCTGCGCGCCATCGTCGGCGCCGACATCGGCGTCCGCACCGCCGCCGGCGAGCCGCGCTTGGCGCTGCTGGCGGAAAATCGCCGCGGCTATCAAAATCTCTGCCGCCTGCTCACCCGCATCAAGCTGCGCGCCGCCAAGGGCCAGGGCGCCGCCTCCGCCGAGGAAATCGAGGAGTTCGCCCCCGGCTTAATCGCGCTGGCCGGCGCCGCCTGGCGCCATCATCCCGCCGCGCTGGACCGGCTGGCGGCCATCTTCGCCGCCGGCCCCGGCCCCCGCCGCCTCTATGCCGAACTGCGGCGGCATTACCGCCGCGAACAGGCGGCGGCCAACCGCGCCTGGCTGGCCTTGGCGGCGCGCCGCGCGCTGCCGCCGCTGGCCACCAACGGCGTGCTCTACGCCACCGCCGCGGAACGCCCCGTCGCCGACTTGTTCGCCAGCCTGCGCCATCACACCACGCTGGATGCGGCCGGCCGTCTGCTGGAGGCCAATGACGAGCGGCGGCTGAAATCGCCCCAGGAAATGGCGCGGCTGTTCGCCGATCTGCCCGCGGCGCTGGCGGCCAATGCGGAAGTCGCGGCGCGGCTGGAGTTCAGCCTGGAGGATTTGGGCTATGAGTTTCCCCGCGCCATCCTGCCGCCGGGCGAAACCGAAATCCAGTACCTGCGCCACCTGGCCGAGCAGGGTCTGGAGCGGCGCTACCGCCGCGCCGCGGCCAGCCTCCGCGCCCGCGCCCGGCGGCAACTCGACCGCGAACTGCAACTGATCGCCCAACTGCGCATGGAGGGCTATTTCTTGATCGTCGCGGAGATCGTCCGCTACTGCCGCGAACAAGGCATCTTGGCCCAGGGGCGCGGCTCGGCGGCCAACAGCGTGGCCTGCTACGCCCTGGGCATCACCGCCGTGGATCCGGTGGCGATGGAGCTGCTGTTCGAGCGCTTTTTGTCCCCGGAGCGCAGCGAATGGCCGGACATTGATCTCGACCTGCCCAGCGGCGAGCGGCGCGAGCGGATCATCCAGCATGTCTACCGCAAATACGGCCCGGCCGGCGCGGCCATGACCGCCAACGTCATCACCTATCGCCAGCGCAGCGCCGCGCGGGAGGTGGGCAAGGCGCTGGGGCTTCCGCCAGAGCTGATCGCGGAAAACGCCCGGCTGGCCGCCGCCGGCGGCCTGGGCGAGGCCAATGTGGCGGCCCATCCCCGCCAGGCGGTGTTTCTGCAGCTCTGCCGCGCCATTCAAGATCTGCCCCGCCATTTGGGGCAGCACTCCGGCGGCATGGTCATCTGCCGCGGCCGCCTGGACCAAGTCGTCCCGCTGGAAAACGCCGCCATGCCCGGCCGTGTGGTCATCCAGTGGGACAAGGAGGACTGCGCCGACCTGGGCATCATCAAAATTGACCTGCTCGGCCTGGGCATGATGGCGGTGCTGCAAGACGCCGTGGCGGAACTGGACCGCCGCGACCCGCGGGCCGCGCCGCCCCTGGATCTGGCCCGCTTCCCCGCCGACGATCCCCAGACCTACGCCATGCTGCGCGCCGCCGACACCGTGGGCGTGTTTCAGGTCGAGAGCCGGGCGCAGATGGCCACCTTGCCGCGGCTGCGGCCGGAACGCTTCTACGATCTGGTGGTGGAAGTGGCGCTCATCCGTCCCGGGCCCATCACCGGCGACATGGTGAATCCCTATTTGCAGCGCCGCGCCGGCCGCGCCCCGGTGACCTATCCCCATCCCTGCCTGGAGCCGGCGCTGCGCCGCACGCTGGGCGTGCCGCTGTTCCAGGAACAGTTGCTGCGCATGGCCATGGCCGTGGGCGGCTTCACCGGCGGCGAGGCCGAGGAGCTGCGCCGCGCCCTGGGCTCGCACCGCTCCGAGGCACGCATGCGCGCGGTCATCGCCAAGCTGCGGGCGCGCATGGCCGAGCGTGGTATCGCCGGAGCGGTGGCCGAGGAGATCACCGCCTCCATCACCTCCTTCGCGCAATACGGCTTCCCCGAATCCCACGCCGCCAGCTTCGCGCTGTTGGTCTACGCCAGCGCCTATTTGAAGGCGCACCATCCGGAGATCTTTTACGCCGCGCTGCTGAATAACCAGCCCATGGGGTTTTATCATCCCGCCACGCTGGTCAAGGACGCGCAGCGCCACGGCGTTCGCGTGCTGCCCGTCTCGGTGCACCGCTCCGCCGCGCTCTGCGAGCCGTTGACGCCGCTGCCCCGCGCCTCCTTCCGCCTCGGCCTGAACTACGCCCGCGGACTGCGCGCGGAGGCGGTGGCGGCGCTGCTGGCGGCGCGGCCCTTCGCCTCGGTGGACGATTTGGCGCGGCGCACGCCGCTGCGCAAGGACGAGCTGCGCCGCCTGGCGGCCATGGGCGCGCTGGCGGATTTGGCCGCGCAGCCCGCCGGAGAAGAGCGCCTGCGCCGCCGCCCGGCGTTGTGGCAGGTGGAACGCGCGGCGCGCCCCCCCGGCGCCCTCTACGCCGGCCAGGCGGAGGAAGAGGCCGCCTCCCCGCTGCCGGAAATGACCGCCACCGAGCGCCTCGCCGCCGACTACGCCGGCGCCGGCGTCACCCTGGGACCGCATCCGCTGGCGCTACGCCGCGCCGCATTGGCGGCGGCCGGCGTCCGCACCGCGCGGCAACTGGCGGCGATGCCCGATGGCCGGCGGGTGCGGGTGGCCGGCATGGTCATCGCCCGGCAGCGGCCGGAAACGGCCAAGGGCATGGTCTTCATGAGCCTGGAGGATGAGACCGGCATCGCCAACGCCATCATCTCCCCGCCGCTGTTCGCGGCCCATCGTCTGCTCTGCGTCTCCGCCCCGCTGTTGGGCATCGCCGGCATTCTGCAAAACCGCGACGGCGTCGTCCATATCCGCGCCCAGGAGTTCTGGGCATTGCCCGAACCGGTGGCCACGCCCGCCGCGCACGATTTCCACTAAGCGCGCCCCCGCGCCGGCGCCCCGCCCGCCCCGCGCGCTGCTTTATTTGCGCCCCCTGATCCACTACACTCGACAGGTTCACCCATCCCGCAACCCGCCAAGGAGACCCCCATGCGGCAACCCCGTCGGCCGATGGCCTGCCCGTCCCGTTCCCTGCCCGTGCTGTGGGCCCTGCTGCTGGCCGCGCTGGCGCTGCCGCTGGCGGCGCAACTGCCCGTGGCGCAACTCACTGCCGGGCTGCGCTGGCGGGAGATCGGCCCCTACCGCGGCGGCCGCACCCGGGCCGTCAGCGGCGTGGTGCAGCAGCCCAATGTTTTCTACATCGGCTCCGTGGATGGCGGCGTCTGGCGCTCCAATGACTACGGCCGCACCTGGCATCCCATCTTCGACCATGAGCCCACCGGCTCCATCGGCGCCATCGCCGTCGCCCCATCCGATCCCAATATCATCTACGTCGGCAGCGGTGAAGGCTTGCACCGCCCCGACCTGGCCACCGGCGACGGTATGTACAAATCCACCGACGGCGGCCAGACCTGGACCCGCATCGGCCTGACCGGCACGCAGCAGATCGCCAACGTCGCCGTGGATCCGGACAATCCCAACCGCGTCTTCGTCGCCGCCCTCGGCCATCCCTATGGCCCCAATCCCCAGCGCGGCATCTTCCTCAGCACCAACGGCGGTCGCACCTGGACCAAGGTCCTCTACAAAAACGCCTACACCGGCGGCTCGGACGTCGAAATTGATCCCCAAAATCCCAATATCGTCTACGCCAGCTTGTGGCAGGCGCAGGAAGCGCCGTGGGAGAACGGCGCATTCGGCGGCACTGACGGCGGGCTCTTCAAATCCACCGACGGCGGCCAGACCTGGACCAAGCTGACCAACGGCCTGCCCAAGAACACGCAGCAGGTGGATATCGCCATCGCCCCCAGCAACCCCAGCCGCCTCTACGCCACCGTCGCCATCGGCAATCCCATCGAAATCTTCCGCTCTGACGACGCCGGCGCCAGCTGGTATCGCGTCACCACCGATCGCCGTCCCGCCCTGCGCATTGGCGGCGGCGATATTCCCGTGCCCAAGGTGGATCCCCGCAATCCCAACGTCGTCTATACCTGCAGCACCGTCATTTGGAAGTCGGTGGACGGCGGCAAGACCTGGACCGGCCTGCGCGGCGCGCCCGGCGGCGACGATTATCAAAACCTCTGGATCAACCCCCGCCATCCGCGCATCATGCTCGCCGGCAGCGACCAGGGCGCCATCGTCACCGTCAACGGCGGCGAAACTTGGAGTTCCTGGTATAACCAGCCCACCGCGCAGGTTTATCACGTCGCCACCGATAATGCCTTTCCCTATCACGTCTGTAGCGGCCAGCAAGACAGCGGCTCGGTCTGCATTTCCAGCCGCGGCAACTGGGGTGAAATTACCGAGCGCGATTGGCTGCCCGTCGGCGCCGAAGAGTACGCCACCGTCGCGCCTGATCCGCTCAATTCCAACCTGGTCTTCGGCGGCAAGGTCAGCCGCTTCAACTGGCGGACCGACCAAACCGCCGACGTTGCGCCGCTGCCCCTGGGCGGCAAGAACTTCCGCTCCCTGCGCACCGAGCCGCTGGTCTTCTCGCCCGTCAATCCCAAGGCGCTGTATTTTGCCGGCAATACGCTGTGGGTGACCACCGACCTAGGGCAGAAGTGGAAGCAAATCAGCCCCGACCTCAGCCGCAAAACCTGGACCGATCCCCGCGTCCTGGGCATGTACCGCGGAACGCGCCCGGCCAAGCCCACTCGCCGCGGCGTCATCTATGCCGTCTCCCCCTCGCCCCTGAAGGCCAACCTCATCTGGGCCGGCACCGACGATGGACTGGTTTGGGTCACCCGCGACGGCGGCGCGCAGTGGACCAATGTGACGCCCCCTGGGCTCAAACCCTGGGACAAGATTTCCTCCATTGACGCCGGCCACTTCTCCCCCGGCGCCGCCTACATCGCCATCAACACCCTGCGTCTGGATCAGATGACGCCGCGGCTGTATCGCACCGAAAACTATGGCCGCACCTGGACGGCGATCAATCACGGTATTGCGGATAACGCCGCCACCGACGTTCTGCGCCAGGATCCCCAGGACCGGAATCTGCTGTTCGCCGGCTCCGAGCGTCAGGTCTGGGTGTCGTTCAACAACGGCGGCGATTGGCATTCCCTGCGCCTCAATATGCCCGCGACCTCGGTCCGCGATCTGGAGATCAAAGGCAGCGATTTGATCGCCGCCACCCATGGCCGCGGCTTCTGGATCCTCGACGACATCACGCCCTTGCGCCAAATGCAGCAAGCCGCCGCCGCGCAGGTTTATCTCTACCGACCGGAAAAAACCTATCGCGTCCGCTGGGACACCAATAGCGATACGCCGTTGCGCCCGGAGACGCCGGCCGGGCAAAACCCGCCCGATGGCGCCATCCTCGACTATTATTTGGCGCGTCCCGCGCAGGGACCGGTGACGCTGGCCGTTTATACCGCCGCCGGTGAACTGGTGCGCCGCTACTCGAGCGCCAATCCCCCGCCGCCCATCAATCCCGCCAAATTGGGCGTCCCCGCCTATTGGCAGCGCCCGCCGCAACCGCTGTTGGCGACCGCTGGCGAGCATCGTTTCATCTGGAATCTGCATTACACCCCCGCTCCCGGCTTGGGCCGGGGCCTGCCCATGCAGGCGGTGGCGCGCGACACGCCCTTCAGCCCCAATGCCCCGTGGGTGCAGCCCGGCATGTACACCGTCAAGCTAACCGCCGACGGACGGACCTACTCCCAGACCTTGCGCGTGGTCATGGATCCGCGCGTGAAGACGCCCGCGGCCGGGCTGCGCCGGCAGTTCGTGCTTTCCATGCGCATGTACCGCGGCATCGTCCGCCTGTCCGCGGCCCTGCGCCGCGCCCAGGCGCTACGAACGCGCTTCGCCGCCCTGCGCCCACGCGCCAGCGGCGCCGCTGCCGCGGCGTTGGCCTCGGCCAGCCGCCGCCTGGATGCCGTCGCGGGACGCCAGGGCCGGGGCTTCTTCTTCTTTTTCCGCCACCCCGCCACCGGCGCGCCCACGCTCGTCAGCTTGCGCGGCAGCTATGCCCGCCTGATGGGCGTGCTGCAATCCGCCGACGTCACCCCCACGACGCAAGCCGCGGCGGCAGTGCAGCGCCATGCGGCGCAGCTCCAGCCGCTGTTGGCGCGCTGGCGCGCGTTTCAGCGTTCCCTGCCCGCCCTGAACCAAAAACTGCAACAAGCCGGCCTGCCCGCGATACCCTTGGCGGCAGGACGATAAGAGAACCGTGCCTCCGGCAGCGGCGGCGGCAAACAACCAGCGCGAAGAACAACCAGGAGAAACGGAATGAACTATCCAGAACACCAGCGGCGGCTTTGGACGGTGATGGCGTTGGGCGCGGCGGCGGCGCTGTTTTTGGCGGCCAAGCCGGCCAACCGCCCCCAGCCCCCGCGGCACGCCGCGCAGATGCGGGCGGCGAAACCCGCGGCGAAAAAAAAGGTCAAGACCGCCGGTGAGATCCTTCCCGGCCTGACCGTGCTCAAGAACATCCCCGCCAGCCAGTTCATGCCCACCATGCATTACTTCACCGTGGCGCTGGGGGTCAAATGCGAGTTCTGTCACGTGCCCGGCAACTTCGCTTCCGACGCCAAGCCGCACAAGCGCCGCGCCATGCAGATGATCCGCATGGTTGAGGCCATTGACCGCGACAACTTCCACGGCTTCCCCGCCGTGTCCTGCTATACCTGCCACCGCGGCTCCAACCATCCCGACGGGATGCCGCCCCTGCCGGGCGTGGCCGCGGCGCCTGATGTGCATCCGCCGCACGGCCAAACCGCGCTGCAAATATATCAGCGCTATATCACCGCCATCGGCGGCCGGGCGGCCATCGCCCGCATCCAGAGCTTGGATGCCGCCGGCACCTTCACCGGTATGAACGGCAAAGCCGTGCCGCTGCAAGTGAGCTGGAAAGCGCCGGCGGCGCAATCCGCGGCTTTTGCCCGTTTCACCTCCTCCGGCGGCGGCGTGCCGCATTGGTGGATGCAGGAGCTGACCGGCCGTCTGAAGGCCCAGCGCGCCGAGTTCATCCCAGCGTTGGATTTGACCCAGCGCTTCACCCATCTGCGCGTTCGCGGCGCCGCCAAGATCAACGGCCAGCCGGCGTATCGCGTGATGGCCTTCGGCAAGGGCGGCTTCGAGCAGTTGTATTTCGACGTCCAGACCGGATTGTTGCGGCGTGTCGTCACCTACCAGCGCCTGCCCGTCGCCATGTTGGGCCAGGCCACCGATTACAGCAATTACGTCGAGAGCAATGGCGTGAAGACGCCGCGGACAATCCAAATCGCCGATCCCAGCGACCGCACCACCTTCCGCTTCACCCGCGTGACGGTCGGCAAATAGGCGGCCCGAACTTTCGGACCCGCGGGACTCGAACCGCTGGGGCCCCGCCCGCGGCGGGGCTCGCGGTTCGTCTTTCCGCGCGCCGGAATGATCCCATGGCCATGCGCGCGCCAGCCCGCCCGGCGATTTTCGGCTTTTAGCCGCCACAGCCGGGCACGCTAAAATGGCAGCAATGGATCCCGCACCTTCAGGATTCGCGCGGGCGGGGCGGGCCGCGGCATGGCTGCTCAGCCGCCGGGCCCGCGGCGGCGGCGGGGGCGTCGTCGCCGGGGCGGCGACGGCGGCGGTCAAGGGCTTGGCCCGCCATGTGGCCGGCTTGTTCCACCAGCTTCTGTTGCAACTCACCGGCGTGGCCTTCGCATTTTTCGCCCTAGGCTTCGGCTACCACGGCGTCGAAACCTGGCGGCAATTCGAGCGCCATGCCCCGGTGGCGGGCAACGGCGATACCATCGTGATCGCGGAACTCGGGCTGGCGCTGGTGTTCGCATACTTCTCCGTCAGCTCCTTTCTGCGCGCCGGCCAAGCCCGCGCCCGGCGGCGCTAGCGAACGCCCAAAGCCATGGCGGATTTCCCTGAGAACAATCCCGACGGCATTTTCCGCCCCGCCGATCTGGCCGGCCAGGATCCCGCCGCAAATCTAGGCGAACCTGGCAGCTATCCATTTACCCGCGGCGTCCACGCCACCATGTATCGCGGCCGCGCTTGGACCATGCGCCAATATGCCGGCTACGCCGGCGCGGCCGAATCCAACCGCCGCTATCACTATCTGCTGGCCCAGGGCGCCACCGGTCTTTCCGTGGCCTTCGACCTGCCCACCCAAATCGGCCTGGACAGCGACGACCCGCTGGCGCAGGGGGAAGTGGGCCGCGTCGGCGTCGCCATCGCCACGCTGGGGGACATGGAAGCGCTGACCGCCGGGCTGCCGCTGGAGCGCGTCTCGGTCTCCATGACCATCAACTCCACCGCCGCCATCTTGCTGGCCATGTACGTCGCCGCCGCCAAACGGCGCGGCATGGACCCGCGGCGGCTGAGCGGCACCGTGCAGAACGACATTCTGAAGGAGTACATCGCCCGCGGCACCTACATCTATCCCCTGGCGCCGGCGATGCGGCTGGTCACCGACATCTTCGAATACGCGTCGCGGGAACTGCCCGCCTGGAACACCATCTCCATCTCCGGCTATCACATGCGCGAAGCCGGCTGCACCGCCTCCCAGGAGCTGGCCTTCACCCTGGCCAACGGCATCACCTACGTGCGCGCGGCGGTGGAGCGCGGTTTGGCGGTGGATGACTTCGCCCCCCGCCTGTCGTTCTTCTTCAATGCCCACAACGGCTTGATCACCGAGGTGGCCAAGTTCCGCGCCGCGCGTCGCATGTGGGCGCGGCGCATGCGCGAAGAGTTCGGCGCCGCCCATCCCCGCTCCTGGGCCTTGCGCTTTCACGCCCAAACCGGCGGCTCGACCTTGACCGCCCAGCAGCCGCGCGTCAACCTGATGCGTACCGCCTATCAGGCCTTGGCGGCCGTGCTCGGCGGCGCCCAGTCGCTCCATGCCAACTCCTTCGATGAAGCCCTGGGTCTGCCCACCGAAGAAGCGGCGTTGTTGGCCGTGCGCACGCAACAGGTGCTGGCGCATGAGGCCGGTGTCGCCGAGATTGTGGACGCCCTCGGCGGCAGCTACGCCGTGGAGACCCTCACCAACCGCCTGGAGCGCGAAGCGGAGGACTACCTCGCGCGCATCCACGCCATGGGCGGCATGCCTCGCGCCATCGAAACCGGCTACGTGCAGCGGGAAATCCAGAACGCCGCCTACGCTTACCAGCGGCGGGTGGAAAGCGGCGAACAGGTGGTCGTCGGCGTCAACCGCTTCACCGAGGATGGCTCGGCTCCATCGCCCAACGCTTCCGTCCCGGTGCTGCGCATAGACCCCGCCGCCGAAAAGCAACAGATTGCCCGCCTCGAATCCTGGCGCAACGCGCGGGATGCCGCCCGCTGCCGCGCGGCGCTGGACGAACTCCAGGCGGTGGCCCAAGGCGCCGCCAATCTCCTGCCCCCCATCCTGGCCGCCGTCGAAGCCGGCGCCACCACCGGTGAAATCGCCGGTCAGTTGCGGCAAACCTTCGGCGAGTACCATGAGGCGGTGACGGTATAACCGGCGCGGAGCAATCCGGGTTGCGGCTGGAAGGCGTAACCGCGCGGGCCGGTGACTTTCGCCTGGGCCCGATCAGCGTCGCCGTCCCCGCCGGCCAGCGCCTGTGGCTCCTGGGCCCAACCGGCAGCGGTAAAAGTCTGCTGTTGCAGGTCATCGCCGGCATCGTGCCGCATGCCGCCGGACAATTGGCATGGAACGGGACGGCCATCGGCGATTGGCCGCCGGAAGCCCGCGCCAGCGGCTGGGCCCCGCAAGACGCGTTGCTGTTCCCCCATCTCAATGGCCGGCAAAACGTCGCCTTCGGCGCCGCCGCCCAGCTCGCCGTCGGCCCAGAGTGGGAAGCCCTGGTGGCGGCCTTGCAAATTGGCCTCCTTTTGCCCCGCGCCCCGCGCGAACTCAGCGGCGGCGAACAGCAGCGGCTGGCCCTGGCGCGGGCCCTTTGGCGGCGGCCACATCTGTTGCTGTTGGATGAGCCCCTTTCGGCTCTCGGCCCAGACTGGCGCGGCCCACTGGATGCGCTCTTAACCGCTGCCTGCCAGCGTGGCGCCGTCGTGGTGGAAACCGGCCATCATGCGCCCCCGGCCGCCGCCCCCGCGACCATACTGCACCTCGCCGCCGGCCGCATGGCCTAGGCCCCTCGCTTATTGCGCCCGACGCCGTTCCGGCTGCGGCCTTCCGTCAATTGCCGGTCGCGTCCCGCCGCCCCGGCGCCGGTCGCTGCGCCGCGCCGTCCGGATGAGCTGGTAAATCGAATACGCGCTGCCGACCACCGCCACCACGACGATGAAGTCAATCACATAACGAAACGTCGGCGTTTTCAGCCAAGCGACAATCCCCCGGCCGAACCAAACCGCTAGCGCCGCTTCGGCAAAAAAGCGAATCGCCCGCATCACCGCCAAAGCCCACAGGAATTGGTCCCGCGGCACCTCCAGCGCGCCGGCGGCGATCACCCAAATCGTGAATGGAAACGGCGGCGGAATGATGCCGGGAACGGCCAAAAGCCACGGCCCTTTGCCCGAGACTTCGGCGTGAATCTGCGCGAACTTCCGCTCCGAGACATGCGCCTGGATGAAGCTTTCCCCGCCCTTGCGGCCCACCCAGTACATCACGT
>OFHJ01000589.1_pt1 | contig 13205 bp, 12 predicted proteins | sample 1522001 | NCBI WGS metagenome assembly OFHJ01 (sample SAMEA2464838, study PRJEB22497) | soil metagenome | biome: Grassland; feature: Farmland; material: Clay | place: Australia | collected 2013-02-01 | depth 1.2 m | reverse complement strand
AGGTGGCCCAGAGCCTGACCCCGGGACAGGCCTTCATCGGCATCCTGCACCGCGAGCTGGTGGCGATCATGGGCGGGGGCGGGGCGGGCTTCCAGCTGCGCGCCCAGCCGCCGGTGGTGGTGCTGCTCGCCGGCCTGCAGGGCGCGGGCAAGACCACCACCACCGCGAAGCTCGCGCGCTGGCTCGGCGAGTCGCAGAAAAAGCGCGTCGCCCTGGTCAGCACCGACGTGCGCCGACCGGCGGCGATGCTGCAGCTGGAACGCCTCGCCGAGCAGGTCGGGGCGCATTATGTCAAAGCCGATCCGACTGCGCCGCCGGCGGCCATCGCCCGCGCGGCGCTCGAGGAGGCTCGCCGGGGGGTGTTCGACGTGCTGATCGTCGATACCGCCGGCCGCCTGCACGTCGACGAGGCGCTCATGGAGGAGGTACGCGAGATCGACCGCGCCGTCGAGCCCGCCGAGCGGCTGTTCGTGGTGGACGCCATGGCCGGCCAGGACGCCGTCAATGCCGCCCGCGCCTTCGGTGCGGCGCTCGACCTGACCGGCGTGGTGCTGACCAAGGCCGACGGCGATGCGCGCGGCGGCGCGGCGCTCTCGGTGCGCCAGATCACCGGTAAGCCCATCGTATTCGTCGGTGTCGGGGAGAAGACCGAGGCGCTCGCGCCGTTCGACCCGGAGCGCATGGCCTCGCGCATCCTCGGCATGGGCGACGTCGTGAGCCTGGTCGAGCAGGTCCACAAGCAGGTCGACCGCGAATCCGCCGAGCGCTTGGCGCGCAAGGTGGTCAAGGGCAAGGGCTTTCACCTCGGGGACCTGAAGAGCCAGCTCGAGCAGGTGCAGAAGATGGGCGGTCTGGCCTCGCTCATGGACAAGCTGCCGACGGCGGCCCAGAAGGGCGCCGTCTCGGCCGAGCAGGGCGATCGCGACGTTCGCCGCCAGATCGCCATCATCAATTCGATGACCCCTCGGGAGCGGCTGCACCCGGCACTCATCGACGGTTCGCGGCGCCGGCGCATCGCGCGCGGGGCCGGCGTGCAGGTGCAGGACGTCAACCGCCTGATGAAGCAGTTCCAGCAGATGCAGCGGATGATGAAGCAGATGCGCGGCGGGCGCCTGCGACAGATGCTCGGCGCGCTGCAGGGCAAAATGCCCTAGTCCCAGCCCTGGCCCGCTCCTGCGCCGGCGTGGGGCGGCCCGCGGTGAAAATTACCGCAAACCCCTTTCGGATCAGGCAATAAGTCCGTAGAATCCGCGCTCTTTTTTCAGAGGCGGAGCCTCGGCCCCGTCCCCTTCGGATACTTGAGAGTGACAAGACCATGGTAACCATTCGCCTGACCCGGCGCGGGGCGCGTAATCAGCCCTTTTATCACGTCGTGGTGACGGACAGCCGCAAGCGCCAGGGCGGGGCCAGCCTCGAGAGCGTCGGGTTCTTCAACCCCGTGGCGGGCGGCAACGAGCCGAAGCTCAAGCTTGACCTGCCCCGCATCGACTACTGGGTCGGCCAGGGGGCGCAGCCCTCCGAGCGTGTGCGCTCGCTGGTGGCCTCCTACCGGAAGCAGGCGACGGCCTGACGGTCGCCGGCCCCGGGGCCTGCCTTGAACGCCCGCTCCCCCTGGGTTGAGCTCGGGCGCATCGGGGCGCCGTTCGGGCTGGCCGGGTGGGTGCACGTGGCCTCGTACACGGATCCGCCCGAGGCGCTTCTGGAGTACCGTGAGTGGCGTCTGGCCCGCGATTCGGGCGAGGCGCGCAGCCTGCGGCTCGAACAGGGCCGGGCCCACGGCAAAGGCCTCGTGGCGCGGCTCGAGGGTATCGAGGATCGCGATGCGGCAGCGGGCCTGACCGGTGCGCTGATCGAGATCGAGCGCAGTGCGCTGCCGCAGCCCGGTGAGCGCCAGTACTACCGCGCCGACCTGATCGGGTGCGAGGTGGTCAACACCGAGGGGGGCCGGCTCGGGACGGTCAGTTATTTCGTCGACGCGCCCGCAGGGGCCGTCATGGTGGTCGAGGAACGCGACGGTGAATCGCCGGCCCGGGAACACTGGGTGCTGGCGGATCCGACGCACCTGCTGGAGGTCGACCTGGCCGCCGGGCGGGTGCTGGTGGACTGGCCGGCGGCGCTGGAGTAGCCGTCGGCGAGCCCCGTGCGCGCCGAGCGGATGGGCGTTCCATGCAGATTGAAGTGGTCACGCTGTTTCCGCCGATGATTACCGGGGCACTGCGCTTCGGGGTGGTGGGCCGGGCGATCGAGAGCGGACGGCTGGCGGTGGGCACGGAGGATCCGCGGGATCACACCCGGGACGTGCATCGCACCGTGGACGACCGGCCCTATGGCGGCGGTCCGGGTATGGTGCTGAAGCCCGAGCCGATGCTCGCGGCGATCCGCGCCGCAGCGGCCCGGCTGCCCGAGGGGAGCCTGCGGGTGTGCCTCTCGGCGCAGGGCGAGCGCTTCACCCAGGCCCGTGCCCGGGAACTGGCGGCGCTGCCGGGATTGATGCTCGTGGCGGGACGCTACGAGGGGATGGACGAACGGGTGATCGAGCTCGGTATCGACCGGGAGATCTCGATCGGGGATTACGTGCTCTCGGGCGGGGAACTGCCGGCGCTCGCGTTGATCGACGCGGTGGCGCGGCTCCTGCCCGGGGTGCTCGGCGATGAGCGCTCGAGCGAGTTCGATTCGTTCTCGCAGGGGCTGCTCGACTGGCCGCATTACACGCGGCCGGAAGTGTTCGAAGGCCTGGAGGTGCCCAAGGTGCTGCTGTCTGGCAATCACGCCGACATCGAGCGCTGGCGGCTGGCCCAGGCGGTGCGGCGCACCTGGCAGCGCCGCCCGGACTTGGTGCTCGGGCAGGTGCTGCCGCCCGAGGCGCAGCGGTTACTGAACGAACTTCGCGCCGCAGAAGCGGACGGGGACGATGATCGAGGATGAGACCATGAGCAACATCATTCAACAACTCGAGAAAGAGCAGATGACCCGCGAGGTGCCGGACTTCAAGCCCGGCGACACCGTGGTCGTGCAAGTCAAGGTGAAGGAAGGCGAGCGCGAGCGCGTGCAGGCCTACGAAGGCGTGGTCATCGCCCGCAGCAACCGGGGACTGAACTCCTCGTTCACGGTGCGCAAGATCTCCCACGGCGAGGGCGTCGAGCGCGTCTTCCAGACCTACAGCCCGGCGATCAGCGGCATCAGCGTCAAGCGCCGCGGCCAGGTGCGCCGCGCCAAGCTGTACTACCTGCGTGAGCTCTCCGGTAAGGCGGCGAGGATCGAAGAGAAGGTCTGACACGCCTGCCCGTGGGCTCCGTGCGTAAAGTCCTGCTCGGGGTGTGGCGCGGCCTGGATGGGCTGCGCAAGCTGCTGCACCTGGTGCTGCTGCTGGCGATCTTCGGATTCGTCATCGGCGTGCTGCACGTGGCCACCCCGAGTGTGCCGGAGCGCGCGGCGCTGCTGGTCGCGCCGCGCGGAAGGCTCGTCGAGCAGTTCGCCGGCGACCCGATCGAGCGGGCCATCGCCAATGCCCAGGGCGGCGGGGTGCACCAGACGCTGGTGTGGAACCTCGTCTCGGCCATCCGTGCCGGGGCCAAGGACGATCGGATCCGCGCGCTGGTGCTCGACCTGGACGACATGGACGACGCGCGCCTGCCGATCCTGGAGGAACTGGCGGGCGCGATCCGCGCGTTCCGCGCCACCGGCAAACCGGTGCTCGCCTTCGGGACCGCCTACGACCAGGACCAGTACTATCTCGCCGCGCAGGCGAGCCGGGTGTACCTCGATCCCACCGGTTACGTCCTGATCCGCGGCTTCGGGCACTACCAGCTGTACTTCAGCGGGCTGCTGAAGAAGCTCGGCGTGAACGTGCACGTGTTCCGCGTCGGCAAGTACAAGAGCGCGGTGGAGATCTTCACCCGCGATGACATGTCCAAGGCGGACCGTGCGCAGAGCACGGCCTACCTCGGTTCGCTGTGGAAGACCTACCAGAAGGAAGTCACCGCCGCGCGTGGACTGCCAGCCGGTGCGATCGCCCATTACGTCGCCTCGCTGCCGAAGAGCGTCAGCGCCGCCGATGGCGATGCGGCCGAAGTGGCGCTGCAGGCCCACCTGGTGAACGGGCTGCTCGACCGCCAGCAGTTCGAGCAGCGCGTGATCCGCCTGGCCGGCGCCGACGCGGACGGCTCGTTCAACGCCATCGGGGCGAACACCTACGGGAAGATCATGCGCAGCGAGCGCGGCGCGCCGGGCGAAGACGAGCCGCGCGTCGGGGTCATCGTCGCCGACGGGGACATTCTCGACGGGCGTGAGCCGCCCGGGGCGATCGGCGGAGCGTCGCTGTCGCGCCTGATTCATGCCGCGCGCGTGAACCCGCACGTCAAGGCGGTCGTCCTGCGCATCGACAGCCCCGGGGGCAGTGTCACGGCCGCCGAGCGGATCTACCACGCGCTGGTGGCGCTGCGCGCGAGCGGCAAACCGCTGGTGGTCTCAATGGGCGGACTGGCCGCCTCCGGCGGGTACTACATCGCCGCCCCGGCCAACGAAATCTTCGCCAGTCCGGCCACGATCACCGGCTCGATCGGGATCTTCGCCATCATCCCGACGTTCAAACATGCGCTCGGCAAGCTGGGCATCACCAGCGACGGGGTGGGGACCACGCCGCTCGCCGGGCAGACCTCGATCGGCCAGTCGCTGAACGCCGAGTCGCAGCTGCTGATCCGCTCGCAGATCAACCGCGGCTACGCGCAGTTCGTGGCGCGCGTGGCCGAGGGCCGGCACCTGACGGACCAGCAGGTCAATGCGATTGGCCAGGGGCACGTGTGGTCCGGCGCCCAGGCGCTGCACCTCGGGCTGGTCGATCACCTCGGCACGCTCGAGGACGCCGAGCGGGCCGCGGCGGGGCTCGCCAAGCTCAAGCACTACCGGGTGCAGTTCCTGCACCGTCGCCGCTCCTGGACGCAGATGCTGCTGGAGCGGGCGCAGGTACGCGCGGCCTTCGCCGCCGTGTCGCTGTTCGGACCCGAGGTACGCCTGCCGGGGCTCACCGCCCTGTCCGCGCAGCTGTCCCCCTACGCGCGCGAACTGCGCGACCTGACGCGTTTCGGGGCGCGCGGCAAGCTCTACGCGTACTGCTTCTGCGGCCGGCCCTGAGAGCCGGGCGCGCCGCGCCGGGGCACGGCGCGGCTACAGGGTCTGCCAGTCGAGGATGACCTTGCCGGAGCGGCCCGAACCCATGATCGAGAACGCCTCGGGGTATTCCTGGATCGGCAGGTGGTGGGTGATGACCGGCGTCAGGTCGAGGCCGCTTTGCAGCAGGCTCGCCATCTTGTACCAGGTCTCGAACATCTCCCGGCCGTAGATCCCCTTGAGGGTCAGGCCCTTGAAGATCACCTGGTTCCAGTCGATCGCGGTCTCATCCGGGGGGATGCCGAGCAGCGCCACGGAGCCGCCGTGGTGCATGGTGCGCAGCAAGTCGCGGAAGGCCGCCGCGTTACCCGACATCTCGAGGCCCACGTCGAAGCCTTCCTGCATGCCCAGATCGCGCATCGTCTGATCCAGCGTTTCGCGCTGCACGTTGACCGTGCGGGTCGCGCCCATCTTCTGCGCGAGCGCCAAGCGGTAGTCGTTCACGTCGGTGATCACGACGTGCCGGGCACCGACGAAGCGGGCAATCGCCACCGCCATGATGCCGATCGGGCCGGCCCCGGTGATCAGCACGTCCTCGCCGACCATGTTGAATGCCAGCGCGGTGTGCGTGGCGTTGCCGAACGGATCGAGGATCGAGGCGACATCGTCGCTGATCGACTCGGGCAGCTTGAAGGCGTTGCCCGCGGGGATCGCGAGGTACTCGGCGAACGCACCGGGGCGGTTGACCCCGACCCCGACGGTGTTGCGGCACAGGTGGCGCCGGCCGGCGCGACAGTTGCGGCAATGCCCGCAGGTGATGTGTCCCTCGCCCGAGACGCGGTCCCCGATTTCCAGGCCGCGCACTTCGGAGCCGATCTCGACCACCCGCCCGCAGTACTCGTGGCCGACGGCCATGGGCACCGGGATGGTTTTGCGGGCCCACGCGTCCCAGTTGTAGATGTGCATGTCGGTGCCGCAGATCGCGGTCTTGGCGATCTTGATCAGCACGTCGTTCGGTCCGATCTTCGGCTCCGGGATCTGCTCGAGCCAGATGCCCGGCGCGGATTCCTTCTTGACCAGCGCTTTCATGAAATCACCCCGAGTTCGCGGCCCACCGCGGCGAAGGCCGCGAGCGCGGTGTCGAGTTCGTCGCGGCTCAGTGCGGCGGACATCTGCGTGCGGATGCGTGCCTGGCCCTTCGGCACGACCGGGTAGGAGAAGCCGATCACGTACACCCCGTGCTCGAGCAGGCGGTCGGCCATGCGCGCCGCGAGCGAGGCCTCGCCGATCATCACCGGGATGATGGGGTGCTCGCCGGGCTTGATGGTGAAGCCGAGCCGCTCGAGCCCGGCGCGGAAGTAACGAGCGTTCTCGTGCACGCGCTCACGCAGCTCGGGCCGCTCGGTGAGCAGTTCGAGCACGCGCAGCCCGGCGGCGGCGACCACCGGCGGGATGCTGTTGGAGAAGAGGTAGGGACGGGAGCGCTGGCGCAGCCACTCGATGACCGGGGCGCGCGAGGCGATGTAACCGCCGCTCGCCCCGCCGAGTGCCTTGCCGAGCGTGCCGGTGAGGATGTCGATCCGCTCGGCCACCCCGCAGTGCTCGGGTGTGCCGCGGCCGTTCTGGCCCATGAAGCCGGTGGCATGGGAGTCATCGACCATGACCAGCGCGTCGTAACGATCGGCGAGCTCGCAGATGCCCGCCAGGTTCGCCACCGTGCCGTCCATCGAGAAGACCCCGTCGGTGGCGATCAGCCGGGTGCGCGCCTTCGCGGCGCGCTTCAGGCAGGCCTCGAGCTCGCCCATGTCGTTGTTGGCGTAGCGCAGCCGCTCGGCCTTGCACAGGCGGATCCCGTCGATGATGCTGGCGTGGTTCAGCGCGTCGGATATCACCGCGTCGCGCTCATCGAGCAGCGTCTCGAACAACCCGCCGTTGGCGTCGAAGCACGAGGAATACAGGATGGCATCCTCGGTGCCGAGAAATTCGCTCAGGCGCCGCTCGAGTGCCTTGTGCACCGTCTGGGTGCCGCAGATGAAGCGCACCGAGGCCATGCCGAAGCCATAACGATCGAGCGCCTCGTGCGCCGCCTGGCACACGGTCGGATCGCTGGCGAGCCCGAGGTAGTTGTTGGCGCAGAGGTTGATCACCTTGCGCCCGCCGGTGCTGACCGCCGCGCCCTGCGGACTGTCCAGCACGCGTTCGTTCTTGTACAGGCCCTGGTCCTTCAGGGCAGCGAGTTCCGAGCGCAGACGCTCGATGAGTTGAGGCATCATGCGGCGCGATTATACCCGCGCACGCCCGCGAGCGGGACCGCCCCGGGGGGTACTGCCTAGAGCGTGCCGCCGAGGCTCACGGTCCGCCCGCGCACCGAGAGGCGCTGCGCCTGGCTGAGGTGCCCCAGCGCGCGCACCACGGTCTCGGGCGCAAGGCCCAGGTACGAGCCGATGTCCGCGCGCGTCAGCGGCAGGCGGAAGCGCTCCTCGCGCGCCGGCAACTGGGCCCGCTCGATGTAGTTCTCGATGAACGCCGCGACACGCTCGACGGCCGGCAGCCCCGCCCAGGGGGCCGAGGCGCGCTCGGGCTGGCTCGCGCTCTTCAGCAGCAGCCGCTCGAGCAGCGCGCCCTGGGTGGCGGCCGCACCCGGCTCGGGCATGTGCAGACGGCAGACCGCACTGGCGGTGGCGGCCTGGGCGGTGTAGGTCTGTGCGCCGCGCGCGTAGCTCTCCAGGCCGACCAGCTCCCCGGGCAGGCGCAGCCCGACGACGCGCTGCGACCCATCGGGCAGGGCCAAGCGCAGCACCAGGCAGCCGGTCGCCACGATGTAGACTCCCGCCGGACCGCCTTGCTCGATCAGGCGTGCGCCGCGCTCGAGGGGCGGCTCGCGACGCACGTGCACCGCATCGGGCAGCAGCGGTTCGGCTCCCCAGCAGCGGCGCGTGGCCGGACAGACGGCACAATCGGTTTCACTGCGGGTACCGGTTCGTGACCGGATACGTTCTTGTACGTTCATAAATATCACCCTAGCGTGGCCGGGCCTGCGATAGATATCAGGATTTTCCGAAGGTCCGCCCGCCCGCCGCGTGCGTAAAAACTGACATCAGTCAATGTTGGCGCTTCGCGCACCCCGGGCCCCTCCGGCATCATCGCTGCGCCCATGAACGCCGCACTTGCCTCGCACGCCGAACTCACCGCCCGCCTCGAGCGGGTGGTGCCCGCCGCCGAAATCGCCCTCGCGACCCCGCTGCTCGAGCGTATCGCGGCGCTCAAGGCCGAACACGACGCGGTCGTGCTGGCCCACAACTACCAGGTACCGCTGGTGAGCGCGGTGGCCGAGTTCACCGGCGACTCCCTCGCCATGGCGCAGTACGCGCTGGACGTCCAGGCGCACACCATCGTGGTGTGCGGTGTGCGCTTCATGGCCGAAACCGTCAAGCTGCTCTGCCCGGACAAGCGTGTGCTGCTCAGCGCCGAGGAGGCCGGTTGCTCGCTCGCCGACTCGATCGATGCCGAGGCCGTGCGCGCGGTACGCGCCGCCTGTCCCGGCGTGCCGGTCATTGCCTACATCAACACCACCGCGGCGGTGAAAGCCGAGGTGGACCTGTGTTGTACCTCGGCGAATGCCGTGCGCGTGGTGCAATCGCTCGGGGTGCCCCGGGTGATCATGCTGCCCGATGAGCACCTCGCGGGATTCGTGGCACGCGAAAGCGGCGTGGAGGTGATCGCCTGGGGCGGGCACTGCGAGGTGCACACCCGCTTCAGCCCCGCCGACATCCGCGGCCTGCGGCTCGATGCCGAGGTCACGGTGTTGGCGCACCCGGAGTGTCCCGAGGCGGTGCAGGCCGAAGCGGACTTCGTCGGTTCGACCGGCGCCATGGCGCGCTTTCTCACCGAGCGGCGTCCGCCGCGGGCGATGCTGCTCACCGAGTGCGCCATGGCCGACAACGTCGCGGTGCAGTGCCCGGAGATCGATTTCGTCCGCCCCTGCAACCTGTGCCGGCACATGAAGGCCACCACGCTCGAGCGCGTGGCGGACGCGCTCGAGCGTGGTGCGGTCGCCATCGAAATCGATCCGCAACTCGCGCAGCGGGCACGCCGGCCGATCGAGCGCATGCTGCAAATCGGCTGAGGCCCCGCTCTGATGCGCACCTTCGAGACTGACGTGTTGGTGATCGGCGCCGGCGCGGCCGGGCTGTGCGCGGCGCTCGCGGCCACACCGCGGCGCACGTTGATCGTTTCCGCCGCAGATCCGCGCCTGGGGAGCTCCACGGCGCTGGCCCAGGGCGGTATCGCCGCCCCCCTCGGCAGCGGCGACTCGGTGGCCGCGCAGATGGCCGATACGCTCGCGGCGGGCTGCCACAGCAGCGACCGGCGCGCGGCGCTCAGGGTGATCCGCGCGGCGCCCGCGGCGGTGGATTTTCTCTGCGACATCGGGGTGCGCTTCGACCGGGATACCGAGGGGTGGCGGCTGCACCGCGAGGGCGGGCACAGCCTGGCCCGCGTACTGCACGCGCGCGGGGATCGCACCGGCGCTGCGATCCTGAGCGCGCTGCTCGCCGCGGCGGATCATGCCGCGCACGTCGAACTGCTCCCGGGGGTGCAGGTGTTGGGCCTGCGCGAGGGCAGCGCGCAGCGCCTGTGCGGCGCCTGGGCGCTCGATTGGCGTGGGCAGATGCTGCGCATCGAAGCGCACGAGACGGTGCTCGCCACCGGCGGGGTGGGGCGACTGTTCCCCAGCACCACCAACGGCGCGGCCGCCCAGGGCGACGGACTGGCCATGGCGCTCGGGCACGGGGCGCAGGTCGCGGGGCTCGAGTTCGTGCAGTTTCACCCGACCGCGCTGGCCGCGGGCGAGGACCCGATGCCGCTGCTCACCGAGGCGTTGCGCGGGGCCGGGGCCGTGCTGCGCGATGTGCACGGCGAGCGGTTCATGTGCCAGGTACATCCGCTCGCGGAGCTTGCACCACGGGATGTCGTGGCGCGAGCCGTGTGGTCGCGTCGCCTGCGCGGCGAGGCGGTGTGGCTCGATGCGACCTCGGTGTTTGCCTCGGAGCGCGCCGCGGAGTTCCCCGCAGCGCTCGAGGCCTGCCGCGCGCACGGCATCGACCCGGCGCGTGAGCCCATTCCCGTGAACGCCGCCGCGCATTACCACATGGGCGGCGTCGTGGTCGACACCCTCGGGCGCACGACACGCGCAGGCCTCTGGGCCTGCGGCGAGGTGGCCTACACCGGCATGCACGGCGCGAACCGCCTCGCCAGCAACTCGTTGCTCGAGGCAGTGGTGTGCGGGCGCACCGTCGGACGTGCGCTTGCACGCGAGCACAATCCTCACCGGCGCATCCGGGTGCGCGCCATGAACGAGACACCGCCCGAGCCCCGGGCGGACGAGTCGTTGACGGAGCGTCTGCGCGCGATCATCGGGCGCTCTCTGGGGCCGTTGCGCCGCGGCAGCGAGCTCGAGCAGGGGGTGGGTGAACTGGCCGCGCTTGCTGCGCAGCTGCCCGCGTCGGCGCTGGTGGAGCGGCGGCGTCTCGAGTTGGCCGGGGCCATGGTGCGCGCGGCGTTGAAGCGGCGCGAAAGCCGCGGCGCGCACTGGCGCGAGGATTACCCGCAGCGCGACCCGGCGTACGATGCGGCCTGAGCCAAACCCGGAGGTCTCCGGAAGACCCCGGGGCGGCTCAGTGCGGAAAATGCGTTACGTCACCTGGAATTTCTAAACGGAACACGTCGGCCGCGGTCTCCCTGGAACCGCGGCATCCGTCCCCGCGCGGATGACTCGGCTGAACCCCCGCTCGCTGCCCATGGCTCATCGAGCCGGCAACGGCAGTCCCAGCTTTTCGTAGAGCATGGCTCGGAAGCGCATGATGCGCGCGGCATTGTGCCCGATGTCGCTCTCTCCGATCCGGGACTCGGAGCGGATGTCCAATCGAGTCCCGTCTGAGGCCGGTTGGATCCGGATCACCACATCATCGGTGAACCCGAACCAGAACGTCGTGCTGCTCGCTTCAATGATGCCCATGTCGGGATGTTCGGAGTCGAGCTTCCAGCCCATGGCTCTCGACGCCTGGAGCGCGGCGGAAAATACCTTGCTGACGGGCAACTTGAAGACCATCGGTTGGATATACGGGTAGGCCTTCTTCTGCTGAGCTGCAATTTTCGCCCCGCCATACACCGTCGAATTCGCCGCGTGCGTCGCGGCCCTCAGCGCTACCACGTCGGGGAGAAATTGCGGCGGATCTTTCGTGTCGGTCGTGATGTCGTGGATGGGCGGTACCGATTCGGCCTTGCGCAGCAGACTGTAGGGCACGCCCCAAGCAACTCCTCCCAGGATGAGTGCCACAGCCGGGAGGATGAGAGAACGCGCCTTGTGACGCGCTATCCAAGTGACCGGCAGCAGGATCACGGACAGAACGATGACGGGGATCCCGACATACGCGCCATAGGTGATCGAGTGAAACGCCGCGCCGAGACTGAGTGCCCTGATTCGATACAAGGGTCCGGGCAGCACGACCGCCAGAAAGGCTAGAACGCCGATGGTGAAAATGACGTACCCGAGCGCAAGCGTGAGCCGTGCAAATTTTGTGGGCTGTGCCCCATCTGGCGGTTCGACGCCAGGTGCGTGTTTCGTCTCTTGCATGAGTCGTCCTCGCGGTCAGTCGGTTCTTGTTGATTGGTGCTGCAACGCCATGACCGGGCGGCAGTCCATCCACGAGCCAAAGATTTGGTCATCTCAAGAAAGATCGGTGGATCGCATCTCTCCCTCACGGATAGTTGTGCACTGTACGCCGTTTCTTGCGCAATGGACGAAGAATTCGCCTTGCGGGCGTTGTGTTGATCCGGCGGCGTTCTTTGTAACACCGTGCTTGCGGAAAAGGTGCCCTGCGAAGCGTCGTGGACTTTCCGCTCAGAGTTGAGTTTGAATGTCGGCGTCGTGAGGTGACTCTGTCGTCTCAATCGCTGTGCATTTCAAGGCTGCTCCGCTGCAGGCCAGCTCATTGAGCGCCACGTGCGGGCGGTTCTCAAGCGATCCTCGGCGCACGAGAGCGTGTCCCAATGACGAGCGGGTCGGCGAGGAATTGCATCGACCAGCTCTGATTGGGCCCGCCGAAGAAGTTCGCCGAGCGGCGCCCGATCCTCGCGAGCCGGCTCTCGTTGCGGAGTCTGGGTGCCGGAGTCCGCCATGGACGGGGCGGGTTTCGGGATCGGCAAGCGCCGCCGGTGAGCCGTTCACGAAGTGATGCGCCCGGGGCGTTCCGGCTGAATGGCTCGCGGCGCCTGCATCTGACCCCGGAGGGGATTACCATGCCGCTTTCCCCACCCCGCGAGGTCCCGTATGGCTTTGAATCTCTACTCGGCCACCGTGCCGTCCTACCGGCAGATTCTCGGCGCAGTCACCGGCCTGCTGGGCAAGGCACGCGCATTCTGCGCCGAACGCGCGATCGCGCCGGAGCAGCTGATCCAGGCGCGCCTGGCGAGCGACATGCTGCCCTTCGCCTACCAGGTACGCTCGTGCACGACGCACTCCGTTGGTGCAATCGAGGCGCTGCGCCGCGGCACGTTCTCACCGGACCGCTCGGCGCCGCCGGAGAGTTTCGATGCACTCGAGCGCCTCGTGGCCGAGGCCGATTCGGCGCTCGCAGCGCTCGATCCGGCCGAACTCGATGGACTCGCCGCACGCGAGATGTTCTTCGTCGCCGGCGAGCGCCGCCTGCCGTTCACCGGGGAGACCTTCCTGCTGTCGTTCTCGCAGCCGAACTTCTACTTCCACGCCACCACCGCCTACGACATCCTGCGCGCCCAGGGCCTTGCGATCGGCAAGCGGGATTTCATCGGCCGGCTGCGGCTGAACGCATGAGGATGCGACCCGGGCGATGGATTCGCGTGCACGTGCCCGCTATCCTTCCGCCCGACACATCATTGATAAGCATGAAGGTGGAGCAGGGTGGCTAAAGTACCCCTTGGCGTCGGTCCACGGCGCCCGCAAGTTGTCGTTCTATTTGGCGCCACCGGCGATCTGGCGCGGCGCAAGCTCCTGCCGGGGCTGTTTCACCTGAGTGCCGCGGGGTTCATTCCCGGGTGTCGCATCGTCGGGGTGTCGCTCG
>OFHJ01000588.1_pt1 | contig 13207 bp, 10 predicted proteins | sample 1522001 | NCBI WGS metagenome assembly OFHJ01 (sample SAMEA2464838, study PRJEB22497) | soil metagenome | biome: Grassland; feature: Farmland; material: Clay | place: Australia | collected 2013-02-01 | depth 1.2 m | reverse complement strand
CGCAGATCACGACCGCGGTCGACTTCACCGGCGGCTCCTTCGGCCTGTCGCCCCCGGGCAATCCGAACACGAAATTCTTCTATTACGTGATGCTGATCGCCTCGGCGCTGATCTACCTGCTCATCTTCATCCTGCTGGAGCGCTCCCGTTTCGGCTACAAGGTGAAGGCCGTGCGCGACAACGAGCCGGCCGCGCAGAGCCTCGGCATCAATACGACCGCGGTGAAGCTGCAGGCCTTCGCGCTGAGCGCGGCACTGCCGGCCGTGCTCGGCGGCATCGACGCCTACTGGATCACCTTCATCAACCCGCAGAGCGTGCTGGCCGGCGACGTCACCGACCAGATGGTCGTCATGGCACTGGTCGGCGGGCTGGGTCATCTCTGGGGGCCGGCACTGGGCGCCACACTGCTCTTTCTGGCCGGCACCTGGCTCAACGCGACATTCGGCAGTTCGACGGGCTACATCGCCATGATCGGCGCACTGCTCGCGCTGATCGTGCTGTTCCTGCCCGACGGCCTGGTCGGCCTGCTGCCCCGGGCCCGTTCCATGCGCCTGCTGCGCCAGATGCTCCGGCCGACCGACCGCCAGACCGGTCGCGATCCCGGCGTCGCGCCGCCGGGAGGCCGGACGTGACCGCGCTTGCAGTGAGCGATCTCCGCCGCTCCTTCGGCGGCATCAAGGCGCTTGCCGGCGTCAGCTTCGATGTCGCGCCCACCGAGATCGTCGGCATCATCGGCCCCAATGGCAGCGGCAAGAGCACATTGTTCAACCTGCTCGCCGGCACGATGCGGCCGAGCGGGGGTACCATCGCGCTGCTGGGCCGGGACGTCACCCATATGCCCGCCTATCGAGTCGCGCGTCTCGGCCTCGGCCGCACCTTCCAGATCCCCACGCCCTTCACCAACATGACGGTGCGTGAAAATCTGCTGACCGCATCGGTGGAAGGGAACTGGCGCAGCGCCCGCCACCGCGCCGATCAGGTGCTCGACCTGCTGGAACTCGGCCATGTCGCCGACGATCTTGCCGGCACGCTCTCGGGCGGCCAGCGCCGGCTTCTCGAGTTCGGCCGGGTCGAAATGCGCGATCCGACGCTGATCCTGCTCGACGAGGTGACGGCGGGCGTCAATCCGCGGCTGCGGCAGATCATCCTCGGCCGCGTCCGGTCATTGCGCGAGCAGGGCAAGACGTTTCTCGTCATCGAGCACGACATGGAACTGGTGCGCACCGTCTGCGAGCGAATCATCGTCATGGATGCCGGCGAAATCGTCTTCCAGGGCACGTTCGACGAGGTCGCAGGCAACGAGCTCGTCATCGACGCCTATCTCGGACGGCCGGCCGCATGACGCGTCTCAGTGCCCGCAATGTGGTCGCAGGATACGGTGCCGTCGAAATTCTCCACGGCGTCACGGTGGAGGCCGGCGACGGGCAGGTCACCTGCATTTTCGGCCCCAATGGCTGCGGCAAGAGCACGCTCCTCGGCGCGATCGCCGGCCTCGTCGAGATATGGGGCGGCGACATCGAGCTGGACGGCAGGAAGTTGACCGGCGCGCCCGCACATGTGGTGCTCAGGGGAGGACTCGCCCTGATGCCTCAGGGCGGCGGCATCTTTCCGCAACTGACTGTGCGCGAAAACCTTCGGGTCGGCGGCCATGTCCTGCCCGACCGGCGGGCTGTCGAGGCGAGGATTGCCGAATTGATCGACGAGTTTCCGCGGCTCGGCGAACGCATGTCGGTGATGGCCGGAAATCTGAGCGGCGGCGAGCAGATGATGCTCGCGATCGCACGGGCCCTGATCATCCGGCCGCGCTTCATCCTGTTCGACGAACCTTCGGCGGGCCTCTCGCCGAAACTCGCCGCGGAAGCGCTCGACCGTGTGGCCGCCCTGGCCCGGCGCGGCGTCGGCGTGCTCATGGTCGAGCAGAACATTCGCGAGGCGCTGCGCGTTGCAGACCGCCTCTACGTGCTCGTCGGCGGCCGCAACCGCTACGAGGGTCGGCCAGGCGATATCGCCCATGGCCGCCAGCTGATGGATATCTATCTCGGCGTCGAGGCCGAGGAGGATCGCCACACAAAAGGAGGAGCGTCATGAGCAATAACAGGATCTCCCGCCGCACCGTGGTCGGGTTGGCTGGCGCGGCGGCAGGCGGCGCGATGCTCGGCCGCGGACGGCTGATCGGCACGGCCCGGGCAGCGGAGCCGGACAAGGAATTCAGGATCGGGGCCGTGCTCGAATTGTCCGGCGCCGATTCTTCCGGCGGCCATCTCGCCCAGCGCGGCTACGCGTTCTGGGTCGAGACCGTCAACGCACAAGGCGGCATCGACATTGGCGGCACGAAGTACAAGGTCCGCATGATCTCGCAGGATTCCCGCAGCCAGCCGGCCGCCGGTGCCGAGGCGGCGAGCCGGTTGATCAACGAGGAGCGGGTCGATGCGATCTTCGGCTCCTATACGAGCGGCGTCCAGCTCGCGGTCAACCCGATCTGCGCGAAATACCAGGTCCCCTGCATCGCCGGGTCGGCGGAGTCGCCGGAAAACTGGCGCCCGCACCCGCAATTCACCTTCGGGATCATCCCCTCGGTCGATCTCACCGCCGACAAGGCGCTCAAATTCATCGTCTCGACGGCCAGCCCGAAGCCGACATCCGCCGCGATCATCGGCGCCAACGAACCCTTCTCGAAGGACGCCGCGGCCGGCTTTGCCCGTGGCGCGAAGGAAGCCGGCCTCAAGATCACCAAAAACACGCTGTTTCCGCCGGATGCGGATCTGAGCCCGATCATCAGCGCGGTCGCGGCCAAGAAGCCCGACATCATCGCGGTCGGCGGCCATGACACGATCCTGATCAACGTGGTGAAGACGCTGAAGGCACAGAATTTCATGCCGAAGGCGCTGATCCAGCATTACGGCGTCACCGAGCCTGCCTTCGTCAAAGCTCTTGGCAAGGATGCCGACGGTGTGCTGGGTCTCGCCGACTGGGATCCGAGCTTTCCCTACAAGGACGACATCTTCGGCACTGCCGCCGAGTTTGCGAAGAACTACAAGGCAAAGTACGGCGTGGATGTCGACTACACCGGTGCGGGTTGCGCGGTCTCGGGCGAAGTCCTCCAGCTTGCGCTGCAGAAGCTGGGCAAGCCGCCGGGCCTGTCGCGGAGCGATCGCAAGCAGCTTGCCAAAATCATCGGCGAGACCGACATCCACACCTTCTACGGTCCGATCAAGTTCAATACGTCCGGCGCGCATTTCCACGACAACACGCTGCCGCCGCCGGTCCTGGTCCAGATCCAGAATGGCACGATCGTCGCGGTCGCGCCCGAGCGGCTTGCGCATGCCAAGATGATCTATCCGCTCGGCGCCTGAGCCCCGGAGTAGCGAAGGGGCGGTGAACGGGCGCCATCGGACGCGGCCAAAGCGCCTCGACCGCCGTCACCGCCCCTGACGCACGATCAGGGCGTAATCGCTTTCAGGGCGGGCCAGGCGCGCCGATACGATCGGTATTTGTCCTCGTAGGCGTCGGCCAGGCGGGGGTCGGGGCGGAACGTCGCGCGGAGCCTGGGCCTGGAAAAGATACGGTCGGAGCGATCGCCGGTGGCGCAGGCGGCGGCCAGCCGCGCGGCGCCGAACGCAGCGCCGTAGTCGCCATCTTCCGGCACAAGCAGTGTGAGGCCGGTCGCCGCGGCGATGATCCGAAGCCACGCTTCGGACTGCGCCCCGCCGCCCACCGCATAGGCGGCCTCGATGCCCGTTCCGGCCTTGCGCAAAGCGTGCAGGCAATCCGCGAAGGCCATCGCGACCCCCTCCATCACGGCCTGTACCATCTCGGGCAACCCATGCCCGCGTCGGAGATTCAGGAACGCCCCGGCCGCGTCCGGGTCGTTGAGCGGCGTGCGCTCGCCTGACAGATACGGCAGGAAGCCGACCGGCGACGGGGCGGGCACCTCGTCCGGCACGAGCGCCGCCAGGTCCGGCACCGGCATTCGGACGATCTCGGACAGCCAGCGCATCGAGTCCGTGGCCGAGAGGATTACCCCCATCTGATGCCATGTCTCCGGCAGCGCATGGCAGAAGGCATGAACCGCCTCCGCGGTGTTCGGCGCGAAGCGGTCGGTTGCCGCGAACAGGACGCCGGATGTGCCGAGCGAGAGGAACGCCGTGCCGGGGGCCATCACACCCATGCCACAGGCCGTCGCGGCATTGTCGCCGCCGCCGCCCGCCACGGGCACGCGCCCCATGCCCCAGCGTGCGGCGAGATCGGCGCGCAACCGGCCGGAGACGTCGCTGCCCTCGACCAAAGCGGGCATGTGATCGCGCGACAGCCCGGTTGCCGACAGCAACTCGGCCGACCAGGCGCGGCGGCCGACATCCAGCCAGAGTGTGCCCGCCGCATCGGACATGTCGGAGACGTGTTCGCCCGTCAGCCAGAGCCGCAGATAATCCTTCGGCAACAGGATTTTGGTCACGCGCGCGAACAGCGCCGGCTCGTGCTCGGCCACCCAGAGCAGCTTCGGCGCGGTGAAGCCGGCCATCACCAGATTGCCGGCGATCCCGTGAAAATCGGCGCGCCCGGTCAGCGTCGCGCATTGGGCGGCAGACCGGCCATCGTTCCACAGGATGCAAGGGCGGAGTACCGCATCGCCCCGGTCGAGCAGTGTCGCCCCGTGCATCTGGCCGGAAAGGCCGATCGCCTGGACGCGCGCCATCGCCGCCGGATGAGTGCGGCGCAACGCGCCGATGGCGGTCTCCGCGGCCGCGATCCAATCATCCGGCGCCTGTTCCGACCAACCCGGTTGCGCGCGGCTGACCGTCAGCGGCGCTTGCGCCACGCCAACCACCTCGAACAGCTCATCGACCAGCATCGCCTTGAGGCCGGAGGTTCCCAGATCAATACCCAGATACATTGGATCCGCCCCTTGTTCCGACATGGTGATGCGACCGGTCGCATCGCTGATGCCCCGCGACAGCACGACCGAAGGCGGCGATGCTATCGGCGACGCGCAATCATGTCCAAAGTCAGCGCGTAGCAGAGTGCAGCGCTCCAGGCATCATTTGAGATATCACAAGCGCCCGTGCTGCCAGCTCTACCGTCGCAAAATTACGCCACCAAAAAATCTTGCATGCGCCGAATACCGATACCCATAGTGCCAATATCGTTGTCGCAGTACTTACAATGACACTGTTCGGGGAATAGCGTGCGACATCTACCTGAAAGAGCATACACGCAACGCTTCAGAGTGGAGTTTGCAATCAAAAAACCCGAATGCTGCGATGGATCAATGCCACAGGCTTGAGCGCCGTGTCGATCGCCCCTGGCGACGGGCCAGCCCGATTCCTCTTTCTTGCGTAAGGCGCAATTCAAGCTGTTCGGCGGCTCATCCCGGCCCCGGCGGCGAAGAGGACGGCGATGATCACCACACCCTGGGTCATGTCCTGAACACCGCCGGAGAGGCCGGCAATCTGCATCGTCGTGACGATCAGGACGAGCAGGACGGATCCTAACAGGGTGCCGAGCGGCGTCGCGCTGCCGCCGAAGATCAATGTGCCGCCGACGACGACGGCGCCGACGGATTCCAGGAGATAAGGCTTGCCCATCTCGAGAAGGGCGCCGCCGGCATGAGCCGAGAGCAGGGTTCCGTCGAGGGCGGCGAGCACAGAGCTGATCATGAAGGCGATCGTCGTGATCCGGCCGACACGCGCGCCGGCGAGATCGGCGGCGACGGCGTTCTGTCCCACCGCCATCAGGGTCCGTCCGTAGCCGGTGCGGCGCAGGACGATGGAGCCAAGGCCAGCCAGCAGGATCGCGACGATGAGGATGATCGGCACGCCGCCGACCCGTCCGGCCGCCACAACATGCAACGCCGGACTGACGCCGAATGTGTTGAAGCCGCGATTGGTGATCAGCACCGCTGTGTCGAGCACATAACCGACGGCGAGTGTCGCGATGATCGCGGGGATCCGCACGCGCAGGATCAGAAACGCATTGATCGCGCCGGTGACAAGGCCGATCAGCACGACGACCGGCAGCGCTTCCACGAGGCCGGCATTGGTGCCACCTGAGAGGATCATCGTCGCGAAGGCCGACAGCGTGATTACGCTCGGCACCGACAGGTCGATATTGCCGCCACCGGTCGCGACCGCGAACATCTGGCCAAGGCCCACGATGGCGAGGAACGATGCCGAACTCGCCACGCCTGAAAGATTCTGCAGGCTAAACCGGTTGGTGGTGATGCTGAGCACCGCCCAGAGGATCAGGACGCCAATCGCGGCAAAGCTCCAGCGATTATGGCGCAGCCAGCCCAGCACAGTCATCGCCGCCTCCAGCGCAGGAGTTCCCGCGCGGCCAGAATCAGGATCAGCAATCCGCCCTGCACCGCAGCGTTGAAATCCGTCGACACGCCGAGAAAGCCGAGCAGGCTGCCGATCAGCGACAGGCTGAGCGCGCCGCAGACCGCGCCGCTGGCCGAGATCTCCCCACCCAGCAGCGAACAGCCGCCGACCACTGCCGCGGCTATGCTGAGCAGCGTATAGGATCCGCCGGCGTTGATGTCGGAGGAACTGTTGAACGCCGTCATCGACAGGCCGGCCAGCAGGGCGAACAGGCCGGCGATGGCATAGCGCAGCATCGCCATGCGCGGCGCCGACCAGCCGCCCTGGACCATCGCGCGCGGATTGGCGCCGAAGCCGCGCAACGCCACGCCCGGCCGTGCCGCGTTGAGGAGGACGCCGGCAATCAGCGCCAGGATGATGACGATGACGGATGAGGAGAGACCGGCCGGACTCCAGGTGGCGACGGCGCCGAGCCAGGGCGGCGCACTGCCGCCCGGCGTCGGCTGCACGGCGTAGCCGATGCCGGCCCAGATGAAGGAGGCACCCAGTGTCACCACGATCGCCGGCATCGCCCGAACCTGGATCAACCATCCCAGAACGCCGTAGCTCGCCAGCAGCCCGATCAATGTCAGTGCACCCAGCCACGGCGCATGCACCAGCACCGTCGCGCTCAGCACATTGGCGAGACCGGCATAGGCGCCGACGCCGAGATCGATTTCACTGCCGCCGATGATGAACATCTGCGCGATCGTCACCAGGACCAGCGGCACCGCCGCGCTCGACAGCAATCCGATCCCGAACAGCGAGGCAGCACTGCGGTTCAGGATGGCGATGATCGCAAAGATCGCCGCCAGGATCAGGACCGGCGCCAAAGCGCCCGGATTGACCGGGAGACGCCTTGCGCCGGCCCACGCCTTGCCGCCTTCGGATCTGTCGCCGGCCGCGCCCAGACGTTCGGCGAAGGCCGTCGAGACGATCGAATCCTCGGAGATGTCGCCGCCCTCGAGAATGCGACGAACACTGCCGTCGTGCAGGACGAAGACCCGGTCGCATTCGAGAAACTCGATCGTCTCCGAACTGTACCAGATGATCAGCTTGCCCTGCGCCGCTGCCTCGCGGATCAGGCGGTAGAATTCGCGCTTCACCGCAACGTCGACGCCGCGCGTCGGATCGTCGAGCAGGATGATATCGGCATCCGCGAGCAACGCGCGCGCCATCAGCACTTTCTGCTGGTTGCCGCCGGAGAGATCGAGGATCGGCGACTCCCCGCGCCCGGACGGCAACCGCACCGCTTCGAGCCAACGCGACGCCGTCGCGCGTTCCGCCGAAGGGCGCAGCCAGGCGGTTGCCGGACCGGCGGCGACCTGGCCGATCGTGGCGTTCAGGATCGCGTTCCAGAACGGAAACACGCCCTCACCGCGCCGGTCGCCCGAGACAAAGGCCGCCTTCGCCCGGCAGGAGATTCCGGCGATCCGGCGAGACCGTGCGGCCTGGCGGATCGCATGCAGGAATTCCGGCTGGCCGCTGCCCTCGAGCCCGGCGAGCCCGATGATCTCGCCCGCATGCAGGTGCAGCGCCTCGCCTGCAAACGGGGCCTCGATCTCGACGAGGGTTCTGGCAGAAGCCGCGCCGGAAATCGCCTCGGGGCGGGACGCGGTCAGGGCGTCGGCCGCCTCGCCGGCCATTGCCTCGATCATCTGCGGCACGGTGATCTCGCTGACCGGCGCGTCACGGATCAGCCTGGCATTGCGCATCACGAGGATGCGGCTCGCAACGGCCGCGACTTCATGCAGCTTGTGGCTGATGAAGATCACCGCGACGCCGCGTGCCGCGAGGGTGCCGATGAAAGCCTGCAGATCGGCACTCCGGCGCGCATCCAGGGCCGAAGTCGGCTCGTCGAGAATCAGCACGCGCAGCGACGGACTGGCCGCGGCACGCGCGATCTCGACCATCTGACGCTGGGCGATCGGCAGCGTCCGGACCTTGACGCCCGGATCGACGCCGCTGTCCGGGAAAATCTCCTCGATGCTCTTCCGGGCAAGTCTCTCATAGAAACGTCGCCAGCCGGGGGCTTGGCCGGCCGCACCGGGCTGCTCGACGAAGAAATTCTCGGCGACGGTCAGGCTGCCGCAGAGCGAGAGTTCCTGATGGACGATGCGGATACCCGCCCGCCGCGCTGCGTGCGGGCTGTAATGCGCAAGATCGACACGCGTTCCGGCAATGGCGAGATCGCCCGAATCCGGCTGAGTGACGCCGGCGAGAACGCGCATCAGCGTGCTCTTGCCGGCGCCGTTCGCACCGATCAGCCCGACGATCTCGCCGGCCGGAATTCGGAACGACACATCCTCGTTCGCGATGGTCGGGCCATAGCGCTTGCCAATCCCGCTGAGGTCAAGCGCCATGGCTGACCTGACGACGCCCTCCCGATCCGGAGAGGACGCGCGCCGCATCGCCCCGTCGGTCACGCTGACTGTCATGCGGCGCGGTCCGCCTTACTTCTGATTGAGCAGATGCGATTTCACCCAGGCGGCCGAATAGGTCGGGCTGACGATCGTGCCCGGCTTCAGATTGGCGTATTGATGAAGGTTCTTCTGAGTCACGGTCGCGACCGGCATAGTCATGAAATGCGGCACGGATACGCCATGGGCCAGATCGAGCGCCAGCCAGAACGCCGCGCCGCCGATGCCGGGCGTGGTATTCATCGAGATCGTCTCGTAGCCGGTCTTCTTCGCCATCTGCGCCCACCAATGGATGAAATTGGCGCTGCCGCCGCCGGCGATGATCGGCGGATGTTTCTTGTAGACGCCGCCATATTGCTCGAAGGCCTGGGCGATCCCGTAATCGTCGCCACCGCCCTGGTCGAGCACGGCATCGACATGCGGCAGGCTCGGCAGAACGTTGCTGACAGCCGCCTGCGCCACCGGGCCGGTCGCCTGGCCATAGACGGTCGCGACGACCTTCATGCCCGGATGCTTCTTCAGGACGCCCATCTGCGCCGTGTACATGTCGTGATCCGGCGCCGATCCCTTCACGCCGCGCACCACGATGACATTGCCCTTGCCATGCAGCTTGTTGATGATCCACTTCGCTTGTGCCGCCTGGTAGCGCTTGAAGTCGAAATCGAGCTTGTAGGCGCAGGGCGCGCTGACGATCGAATCGAACGCGATCACCTTGATGCCGGCCGCACAGGCCTTGGCGATGATGCCGTTCAGGGCGGAATCCGACGCCGCGTCAATGGCGATGACATTGACATGGCGCAGGATCAGATCGCCCATCTGCGAGATCTGCTCGTTCACCGTGCCATTGCCGTTATCCACGATGAGCTTCGAGATCTTGCCGTCTTTCTTCGCTTCCTTGGCCGCAGCCTCGAAAGCCTGGACCATCTGATGGCGCCAGGTATTGCCGTAATAGGCATTCGATAGGGCGATCACCGGCTTGGCGGCCTGCGCCGCCACCGTGCCGCCGATCATCGCCGCCGCGGCGAGCCCGGCCATCAATGCAGTTTTCGTTCGTTTCATGGACATCCTCCTTCCCTATGCCGGCATGCTGTTTCGCTTCGTGCCGGCGCAACGCCCGACGGGCGCTAAGTGTTGCAGATCTCCTCGACCGATTTCCGCACCGCGTCCGGTGCGAACACGGCATCCAACCACCCGTCTCGAAAAATGACGCTGCGGGCAGCCTCGATCGCCTTCAGCGCGCCGTCGGAGAAGCGGCCTTCCGGAAACACGCCGAATGCGATCGCGAGTTCGATGGTGAGATGACCGAGAATGAAATCCTCGGCGGCCTGGCGCGGCACGCCGCGGCGCACCGCTTCGTCGGTCGCCTCGCGCAGGGCGAGGCTCAGCGTCGCCCCGACCGTCTCCGAGAGTGCAGGCTCCAGGATCGCGATATGCTCGACCGTGCAGCGATGCGCGCGCATCACCGGCTTGTAGATGGTCCGCGCGATCGCCTCGCCCTGCGCGTAATGTTCTTCCGGCCCCTGCATCAGCGCACAGACGATGTTCTGCTTGGCATGAACGCCACCGAAAAAATCGTTCTTCGCGGCGTCGTCTGTCTCGTCGTTGAAGATCGGCGGATGGCAGGGATGGGTGACGAAATAGCTGACATCATCCCGCACCGGCAGTTCACCGGCATGGGGTGCGGCAGCATCGAGCATGATGATCATCGTCCCGGGCCGCAGCCCGTCGACGATCTCATGGGCGATCCGGCCGATCAGGTTGTCCGGCACCGCCATCAGGACGACATCCGCAGCCGCAAGCGCCGCATCACGGCTGACACAGTCGACGCCGACCGCATCGCGAAGCCGCTTGCGGCCCGCTTCGGAAATCTCGACATGATCGACCTGATAGGCAGGCCCTTGCAGATTGGCGGCAAGCCGCACACCCATCTTGCCGCCGGCACCGAGCAGGGCGATCCTCGTCATACGCAAATTCTCCTTGTTTCGGGCCGCGCGACGTCCGTGCCGCGCAGCGCCGTTTGAAAGAAATCCGCATCGCCCATCTGGCCGCCTTTGAGGACGATCTCTCGCTCCTGTAGCCAAGGGTTTTCAGTATGGATGCGGCAAAGAGGCGCACCGGGCGCGAGCGGGGCGATCGCGGTGAGCGCCCTTATGCCGAGGGCCTCAGCCGCATGGCTCGACGTATCGCCGCCGGCGACAACGCCGCGCGTGACCTTGCCCTCGCGCATCAGCCTGTCGAGCAACCGGCCGAGCCCTGCACCGATCCGCGCATTGACGGCACCAGCGCCGAGACCCGACGCGGACATCACTGCCCGCGTCCTGGCGATCGCAGGGTCGTCCGGACCTCGTGCCGTAAAGGCCAGCGGGCTTCGCCCGTCGCGCAGCGCGGCAAGACCACGGGACGCGACGCGATCGAGTTCGTCTGTCCATGCGGCCTCGTCCACGGCCAGTGCCGCATCGACCGGAATGCAGACGAAACCTTCCTGTTCCGCGAGGGCGATCTGTGCAGCCGTCACCGGCGCGCAGGAGGCGGAGACGACGGCAATGCGGTCGGCAGGCGCGACGGTCGCGGGGGCGACATCGTCCGGCAGAAGCCCGGCCTCGCGCCAATGCGCCCCAAGCGCATATTCGATGCCCTGCGAACCGATCGCGAAGAGGCCCGCGCCCCGGTTCTGCCAGATCAGCCTGCCGGCCTCGGCGAGCGAGCGATCATCGAGGATGTCGAGAGAGATGATCTCGTCACCATCCGCCAGGCATCGCGCGAGCGTTGCGTCGCCCCGCCCCGATGTCAGGTTGGTGATATCGATAAGTCCGCTCCGCTGCCTGGTCTGCCGCGCGAGATGCCGTCGCAGATCCGCCTCGTCCATCGGTGTGACCGGATGCCGCGACATGGTTGAATGACGATCCAGCCGCTCTACCGCGCTATCCGCTTTGACGAACAGATTGCCGAACACCTGATACCGGCCGAGCGCCGGCGCGCCGACCAGCAACGGATGCCAGGCACCGCCCAGAATCGGCACGCCGATATCGATCGCATGGCCGATCGAGCCGATCGCCGGCGAGGAATCGAAGGTGGAGCAAACCTTGTAATGGGCGATCGGCGCGCCGAACGCTTTCAGAGACCCGAAAATCCCCGGCAGATGCGCATCCATCCATTCTGGCGACTGCGATCGAGCGCTTCCGGCGATGCCAACAGCGCGACAATGACCGAATGCTGCAAGATCGTCATCTGTCGGCGGCGCAAGGAACATCACGGTCGGAACGCCGGCAAAGCTGAGCACTTCCATCACCGCCGACGACCCGGTGTAATCATCCCCGTAAAAGCTGAGGAGAAAGTCACCTGACCGAGCGTTCCGTTCCCTCACGCCGACCGATCCAGCGCCTGCGCCAGGGCCCGATTCCGGGTCGCCCGATCGGCGAGCGATTCACCTGCCGTCGCCGCATCCCATGCGGCCCGGAGCGCCTCGACGCCCGCGGCCGGGCCATTGGGATGGCCCATGATGCCGCCGCCGGCCGCGTAGATCAGATCCGTCGAGCCCAGCGCCGCATACGTATCCGGCGCCTGCAGCACCGACTGTCCGGACGAGAAGACCGGCATCACGATATTCGGTGCCGCGTCCGACATCGGCGTCAGACAGGCGCGCGCCGAGGCGATGACGCTGTCGTCATCTTCGCAGAACTTGTTGCGCAGGCCGTTGACATGCATGTGGTCGGCGCCGGCGAGGCGCCAGATCTTCTGCCAGGCGATATACGACCAGCCGAGGGAAGGATGCCGCGAAAGCGCACCCCAGCCATTGCGATGCGCATGGATCGGCAGGGCCGCATGACGCGACAGGGCGAGAAATCCGCTCACACCGACCGAGTTGAGGCTCGCCATCACGCAGGTGCCGCCGAGATCCATCACCAGATCGTGCCGCCGCCGCATTTCGTCGACTTCGCCGGTGAGATTGAAGGCATACATGACCTTCCTGCCCGCCCGCTCGGCATGGTCGTTGATGACCCGCATCACCGCCCGCGCCCGCGCCTCGAACGGACAGAACGGCCCATCCGCCTGCAACTCGTCGTCCTTGATGAAATCGATCCCGGCCGCGCAAAGCGTGTCCACCAGTTCGGCCGTCTGCGCCGCGTCGAACCCGACGCTCGGCTTCACGATCGTGCCGATCAGCGGCCGACCGTCGACCCCGGCAAGGCGTCGCGTTCCGGAGACGCCGAACCGCACGCCAGGCGCCGCTTCGGCGAAACTGTCGGGCAGTCGCAGGTCGAGCAGGCGCAGGCCCGAGAACTGGCGTAGTTCGAAGAGATTGCCGGCTACGGTCGCGACCAGGTTCGGCAAAGACGGGCCAAGATTGTCGACTGGCCAGGGATGCGTCACCTCGCCGCGGCCAATCACAGACCCGACACGGCCGCGCGGTCGCCACCCACCTGACTAGGA
>OFHJ01000587.1_pt1 | contig 13217 bp, 14 predicted proteins | sample 1522001 | NCBI WGS metagenome assembly OFHJ01 (sample SAMEA2464838, study PRJEB22497) | soil metagenome | biome: Grassland; feature: Farmland; material: Clay | place: Australia | collected 2013-02-01 | depth 1.2 m | reverse complement strand
CAATCCAACGCCCTACATATGGCGCGCGGAAGGCGCCGAGATCCTCGCCAAGATCAAGCGCGCCCGCACCGCGCTCGACAAAGCCGCCCACCCATGAGTTATTGGGCGCCAATTGAGAGTCAGGACACTAGCGGCGGCGCGCCTTACCACGCGGCCCCGAGAAGGGCGAGCACGTCGTCCGGCCCTTCGATCTTGCGCGGGTTGGTCGGCGTCCAGCGATCGTGCATGGCGTTCTCGGCGATGGTCTGAAGCTGCTCGCGTCGAACGCCGACGTCTCGGAGCGTTCGCGGCAGCCCGAGATCGGCGATAAGCGCGGCAATCACGTCGGCGGCCTCGCGGCCGGGCTCGCCAAGGGCCTCGCTTACCATCTTCTGCCGTTCGCCGGTCACGCCCTTGTTCCACCGCAGCACATGCGGAAGCATGACGCAGGAGGTAAAGCCGTGCGGCACGCCGGCAGTGCCGCCCAGAACATGGCCGATGGCATGGCTCGCACCTTTCTCGACGCCGCCTTGCGTGCCGGTGAGCGAGAGCCAAACCCCGATCATGCTCTGAAGTCGGGCGTCGAGATCGGCAGGCACCGCCCGGGTCCGCCGCAGGCTCGGCCCGAGAAGCCGCAAGGCGTGGAGCGACGCCGCGTCGGCGAATGGCTGGCTGTTGATGGAGCAGAGGTCTTCCACCGCGTGGTCGACAGCCCTGATCCCGGTCGAGAGCCAGAGCGCCGCCGGGGTATGGATGGTGAGGCGAGGATCGAGGATCACCGTGCGCGGCGCCATGTCAGGATGCGCGTAGAGCTCCTTTATGTCGCGCGCGGTATCGGTGACGCCGGCGAAGGCCGTGAACTCGGCGCCGGAAAGTGTCGTCGGGATGGCGATGACGCGAATGCCTAAGGCGTCGTTCGCCGCGCCGGCGTGGTCTCTGTCGCGCAGGGCATCGAATTTGGAAGCGGCGAAGACGCCGCGGGCCAAGCACAATTGCGCGACCTTGGTCGCGTCGACTACCGATCCGCCGCCGATTGCCAGCAGCAGATCGGCCGAGGCGTCGCGCGCCGCGGCGGCGGCGCGAGCGACGTCGTCCCGGGGCGAATGGGCGCGGATGCCTTGCGTCAGGCCGGCAAAGCGGTCGCCAAGGGTCTCCCGCAATGCCGCATCGAGCGGCGTCGCTTGCAGCAGCGAGCCGCTGGCCACGGCGAACACCCGACGGGTGCCGATGCGCGCGACATCTTGCTTGAGCGCCTGCTGCCAGGGCGTGCCGAAGACGATGCCGTCGATGCGCGGATAGTGGTAGGAGCCGGTGATCATCAGGCGGTTCCGTCGGTTGGTTGCGAGGTTTTGCCCGGATGCCGAATCTGCTGACGGCTTATCCGAGGCCGTGCCGTTTGGCCCGGCGGGCGAAGTCCGGATAGCCGATAAAGTCCTCGAACTCGGCGATATGCTCGCGGAGATGCGGGATTTGGTCCGCATCGGCTGTCGCATTGAAGGCGTTCAGTGCCGCCTTGACGCCGTGATAGGCGGCATGGAGCGCGAGGCCGTAATAGAGAACGATAGCGGCGCCGCTCTTCCGTTCGTCGGCGACGGACGCGCCGGGCGTGTCCGTGATGACGACGGGGGCCGCGATCCGGCCGCGCACGGTCGTGAGGTCGCGCGGATGAAGGCCGGCCGCCATGACCAGATCGGCGCCGGCGCCGGCATAGGCGTTCAGGCGTTCGACGGCGTCGTCGATGTCTTTCGTCGCCCAAGGCGCGTCGGTGCGCGCGATGATGAGGAAGTCCGGATCGGTGCGGGCCTCGACAGCGGCCCGGATCTTCTCGACCATCCGTTCCGGGGCGGCAAGCGTGGGCGTCACCAGCGCGTGCTTGCCGAATTCGTGATCCTCGATGTGGATCGCGCAAGCGCCAGCCTGCTCGAAGGCGCGCACGGTGCGCCAGATATTCGCGGCGTTGTTCCAGCCGTTCTCGGCGTCGGCGAGGACGGGAATGCCGACGGCATCGACCACGCTCTGCGCATGCGCCACCATCTCGCTCATGGTGACAATGCCGACGTCGGGCAGAGCTAGACGCGCAGCGGCCGTGGCGTAACTGCCGATATAGACGGCGGGAAACCCCGCCTGTTCGACGAGCTTGGCGCTGAGCGCGTCATAGGCGCCCGGCACCGCGAGAAGCTCGCCCGTGTCAAGACGCGCGCGCAGCGCCGATCGCCGTTCCTTGATCTCCACCATGCTTCGAGCCCCCCTGCGAAAGATACTGGTCCCGGAAGCGGGATGACGCAATGGTATCCGTGGAAGCCGGTCCGCCGAAGACGCTTGACGCCGCCCGCCGCCGTTTCCAGACCAGCGCGCGTTTGCTACCTAATACCCAATCAATCGTGGAAGGGGCGTCCAATGGAGATCGACTTCAAAGGCAAGACGGCGCTGGTGGTCGGCGGTTCGAGTGGCATCGGCAACGGCATTGCCCAGGCTTTCCGCACCGCGGGCGCGGAGGTTCATGTCTGGGGCACGCGCGCGCGGGCGGAGGACTATGCGCCGGCCGAGGGCTCCGATCTGGGCGGTCTTCGCTATGCGCGGATGGATGCCTCCGATTTTGCGGCGATCGAAGCTTATCAGCCGCCGTTCGGCTCGCTGGATATTTTGGTGCTTTGCCAGGGAACGGTCATCTACCGGCAGGGCGAGTTTGCCATGAGTGGCTTTCGCCACGTGGTCGATGTCAACCTCAACAGCGTGATGGCCTGTGCCGCCAAGTTCCATGCGGCGCTGGCGGCGACCAATGGTGTGCTTATCGTCGTCAGCTCGACCGCCGCTTATCATGCCACTAAGGGCAACCCCGCTTATAACGCCTCGAAAGCCGGCGCCGTCGGGTTGACGCGCACCTTGGCCGATGCGTGGGCGGCGGATGGCGTTCGCGTCAACGGCATCGCGCCGGGATTTGTCGACACCAAGCTGACCAAGGTGACCACCGACAATCCGCAGCGACTCCGGGCCGCGCTGGCGAGCATCCCCCTCGGTCGACTCGGGACGCCAGCGGATATGGCGGGGGTCGCGTTGTTCCTGGCGTCACCGCTTTCCGCGTATGTTGTCGGGCAGACCATCGTGGCGGATGGCGGCTTGATCCTCTAGGTCTCGGCGCTCGGCGCGCTCGGCACGGATGCCCGTTCGGCAAGGTCTGGCGCGATGCGGCAGTGCGCGCGGCGCCGCCCTGCGCGCGAGCGTCTTCGCTGCGGCCGCGGCATCGCGCGGCGGCGTGTCGCGACATGGCCGACAAGCGCTCGCGGCTGCGGCATCCGCGGGGCTTGAACGGCGGCAGCGCGGGGCAAAGATTGTTTATGTTTTCCAAGGGGATATGAATATCGGTGCGATGTGCTGAAGCGATGCGCCGCGGGGCTTTCGCGGGACAAGTGAAAAATGTTCGCCGCCGCCCCGGCGCGGCGGCCGCGCCTGATCCGGCCGGCGCCGGTGACGATGGCGTCGGGTTGCGATCCCGACTTGCCCGGCCGCGGCCGACGCGCGCGTCAGCGGTCGACGCATCGGCGCTGTGGATAACTGGTCCGCGATAGGCATCGCGGTCGAGGCCGTGGACCACGCGCATTTTAGGCCTCATAATCGGGCATAAACCGACGCTTGCCATTCCTGCGCCCTGCCGGTAATTGTCTGAATAAGGAGCGTCCGGCGCTAATGTCTGGCACGCTCAACTCAGGGAGAGAACAATGGCGGTGAAAACCCCGAGCAAGCCTTCCGTTGTAACGCTCAAGCATCTCGCGGCGACTCTGGCCGAAAGCCATGAGATGCCCAAGAAGCAGGCCGTCGCGGTGTTGACGGAGATGGTCGAGCTGGTGACCAAGCAGCTGAAGAAGGGTAACAAGGTCCGCATTGGGGGTCTCGGTATCCTGCAGGTGCGCAAGCGCGCCGCGCGCATGGGACGCAACCCTGCGACCGGCGAGCAGATCAAGATCAAGGCGAGCAAGAAGGTGGCGTTCCGGGCCGCCAAGGAGCTCAAGGACTCGATCTGACCGGGCCCCGCTGGTAAGCCTTGCGGGGCGTTCCGGCATCGCTCGCGTCGTCGTGCTTAGATAGGGGAGGGGGGCCGCGATCGCGCGCGGAACCCCTTCTCGTTTTCTTCTTTCCGGTTCCGGCGCTAGGCGGTCACAAGGCATCGCCCGCCGTTTCCGAGCACAAAAGACATTCTCCGCCATTTCCGCGTCGCGACGGGCCTTGATCCGGATCAAGGCCGCCGCCGCCGCCGGCTGCTACCCGTTGGATGCCGATCCGGCTTCGGGATCGACGGGTTTGGTGGCGCCGGGGCATGATGGTGAGGGAACACACGGCAAACACAGATGACGGTGAGGGCGCCGCTCATCCCGAGGGCCCAGGGCTGTCTCGCGATGCCGTCGTGAGCGGCCGCATTGACCGTTTCCTCGCCGCGCGTCGGCCTCCCACGCCCTGTCTGGTTCTCGATCTTGAAATCGTCGGTGCTCGCTATCGCGCGCTCGGCGCGCTACTCCCAGACGCAACGATCTTCTATGCCGTCAAGGCCAATCCATCGGCGGCCGTGATCGCAACCCTCGCCGCGCTCGGCGCGCGCTTCGACCTCGCCAGCGAAGGCGAGATGCGGCGTTGTCGCGAGCTCGGTATTGGCGCGGAGCGCCTTTCCTTTGGAAATACCATCAAGCGAGCGACGGAAATCGGCAAGGCGCGGGGCGAAGGCATCGACCTGTTCGCCTTCGACAGCGGCGCGGAGTTGGAGAAGATCGCCCGCTGTGCGCCTGGCGCCGGCGTCTTTTGCCGCCTGCTGGTTCAGGGCCGTGGCGCCGAATGGCCGCTGGGCCGAAAATTCGGCTGCGTGCCTGAGATGGCGGTCGATCTTCTGCAGCGGGCGAAGGGGCTCGGCCTTCGTCCCCTCGGGGTCTCGTTCCATGTCGGCTCGCAACAGACCGAGCCGCTGCGGTGGCGGGCGGCGATAGCGAGCGCGGCCCGTGTCTTTCACGGCTGCGCCCGGCTTGGCTTCGATCTCGAGCTGCTGAATGTGGGGGGAGGATTTCCGGCGCAGTATCGCACGTCCGTCCCGCCGCTGACGGCCTATGCCGAGGCGATTGTCCAAGGCCTAGCGGATTATTTCTCCGGCTCGCCGCCGCGCCTTGTCGTCGAGCCGGGTCGTTACCTTGTGGGCGACGCCGGCATCCTCAGAAGCACCGTGCTGCTAGTATCGCGGAAGTCGCGTCACGCGCAGCGGCGCTGGATCTATCTCGACGCCGGTCGCTACAACGGCTTGGCCGAGACCTTCGGGGAGCGCATCCACTACCCGATCCGGACGTCGCGCGCGGGAAGCCCGAGCGAAAGTGCCATTCTCGCCGGCCCGACCTGCGACAGCGCCGATGTGATCTATCACCGCGCCGACTATCGCCTGCCGGTCGATCTTGCGATCGGCGATACCGTCGATTTCCTCTCGGCCGGCGCCTATACCGCAAGCTATGCCTCGGTGGAGTTCAATGGATTCACGCCGATCCAAAGCTACTGGGTCTAAAGCGGAGCCCGATGCCTTGTCGCGGCCGGCCAGGCGGCGCCGGCGCGTGGTGATTCTCGGCGCGGCCGGTCGCGATTTTCATAATTTCAACCTCGTCTATCGCGGCGATGTCACGACCGAGGTGGTGGCGTTCACGGCGGCGCAGATCCCCGGCATCGGCGGCCGGCGTTATCCGCCGGCGCTCGCCGGCGCACTCTATCCGGACGGTGTTCCGATCGTCGACGAGGGCGATCTCGACGTGCTGTGCCGCGATCGTAACGTCGATGCCGTGGTTTTCGCCTATAGCGACGTGACCCATGAGCAGGTCATGCATCTCGCCTCGCGGGCGCTCGCGGCAGGCGCGGATTTCACCTTGCTCGGACCGCGGCGAACGATGTTGTCCTCGCGTCTTCCGGTGATCGCGATCACCGCCGTGCGAACGGGCTGTGGCAAGTCGGCGATCGCGCGCTGGTTGTCGCGGTACTTGCGCGAGCGCGGCCGGCGCGTCGCCGTGCTGCGCCACCCGATGCCCTATGGCGATCTCGCGAAGGAGCGGGTGCAGCGCTTGGCCTCGCTTGTCGATTTGGCGGCAGCGGACTGCACGATCGAGGAGCGCGAGGAATACGAGCCTCATATCGCCGCCGGCAACGTGGTCTTCGCCGGCGTCGATTACGGCGCGATCCTTGCCGCCGCCGAGGCGGAAGCCGAGATCATCGTCTGGGACGGCGGCAACAACGATTTTCCCTTCATTCGCCCCGATCTTCACATCGCCGTGGTGGACGCGCTGCGGCCGCGCCAGATCGCGACCCACCATCCCGGCGAAGCGGTGGCGCGCATGGCCGACGCGGTGGTCGTCAACAAGGTGGACGCCGCCGCACCTGACGATGTCGAAACCGCGATCGGCGGAGTGCGCGCCGTCAACCCGGCAGCGGCGATCTTCAAGGCGCGCTCGCCGGTGCGCCTCGACGATGCTGCGGCGGTCCCAGGGAAGTCGGTTTTTGTGATCGAGGATGGGCCGACGATCACCCACGGCGGCATGGCTTACGGCGCCGGGCAGGTTGCCGCCATGGCGGCAGGAGCGCTGGTGTTGGTCGATCCCCGGCTTTCGGCGGTGGCCGAGATCCAGGCGGTTTACCGCGTTTATCCCCACATCGGCACGGTCTTGCCGGCGGTCGGCTATGGACCAAGGCAACTCAAGGCGCTGGCGGCGACGGTCAATGCCAGCGCGGCCGAGGTCGTCGTCTCGGCGACGCCGATCGATCTTGGACGCCTGATCCGGATCGAGAAGCCCGTGGTTCGCGCCCGTTACGAATATGCGGAGGCTGGAAGCCCGACGCTTGCCTCCCTTATCGAGGCGTTTCTCGCGCGGCATGTCGCGGCCGGCACGGCCGGGTGATGCGTATCGTTCTCGCCCTCGGCGGCAATGCGCTGCTGCGCCGGGGAGAGGCGCCGGAAGCCGAAACCCAGCGGCGGAACGTGCGGCGCGCCGTCGAGGCCTCGGTGGTGCCTCTCGCCCAAGAGCACGAGGTGGTGATCACTCACGGCAACGGGCCGCAGATCGGGTTGCTCGTGTTGCAGGCGGCTGCTTACCGTGCCGTGCAGCCTTATCCGCTAGTCGCGAGCGTCATTGAATCTGTGGTGTTTTTCTGATTCTCTGTCGCCGCGATGCGGCGATGGAGGTGATTCGTGGCGGGCAAGGAAATTGTGGTCAAGAAGTATGTGGTGATGTTGAGCGCCGAGGAGCGCGAGCGGCTTGAGGCGATGATCTGTTCGGGCAAGCACCCGGCGCAGTTGCTGACGAAGGCGCGCATCCTGCTCAAGGCTGACGTGTCGGAGGCGGGCGCCGGTTGGAGCGACAGCGCGATCTCGGCGGCGCTGGACACCAGCATCAACAATGTCGGTCGCACCCGGCGTCGGCTCGTCGAGGAAGGGTTCGAGGCGGTGCTGAGCCGCAAATACAATCCGAACTCTGCCCGGCCGCGGATTTTCGACGGGGCGGCGGAGGCGAAATTGATCGCTCTGACCTGCTCTCCGGCTCCCGAGGGGTTCGCCCGTTGGAGTTTGCGCCTGCTCGAGGAGAAGGTCGTCGAATTGAACATCGTCGAGAAGGCCAGCGACAACACGATCGGAAGAACTCTAAAAAAAACGTGCTCAAACCGCACCGCAATCGGCAATGGGTGATCCCGCCGGACGCCAACGCCGGCTTCGTCGCGGCCATGGAAGACGTGCTGGAAACCTACCAGAAGCCGCGTGATCCCGATCGCCCTCTGGTGTGTCTGGATGAAACCTCGAAGCAGTTGATCGTCGAGACACGCGCGCCGATCCCCGCCAAGCCCGGACGAGCCGTCCGGCACGATTACGAATACGAGCGCAACGGCGTGGCCAATCTGTTCATGATGTTCGCGCCGCTGGAAGGTTGGCGCAACGTCAAAGTCACTGACCGCCATGCCGCCGTCGATTACGCCCAGGTTCTCAAAGAACTGTCCGACGTGCATTTTCCCGACGCCAAACAAATCAGGCTGGTCCAAGACAATCTGAGCACGCATACGGCGGCCTCGCTGTATGCGGCCTTCCCCGCCCCCGAAGCGCGCCGCCTAGCAAAGCGGTTCGAATGGCACTACACGCCCAAACACGGAAGCTGGCTCGACATGGCCGAATCCGAACTCGGCGTTCTCTCGAGCCAATGCCTCAGCCGCCGCATTCCAGACAAGCAGACCCTCCAAAGACAGGTCGCTGCTTGGCAGGACCATCGCAACAACCATCTCGCAAAGGCCGACTGGCAATTCACCACAGACGACGCCCGCGTCAAGCTCAAGAGGCTCTATCCCTCATTTTGAATGACTCGCGCGACTAGACCTGCTCGGGGCCGAGAGTGAGGGAATGATCGGCTATCTGATCGACCTCGCGGTGGTGAACGCGATTCCCGACCGCGACGTGGCGACGCTGCTGACCCAGGTCGAGGTCGCCGCCGACGATGCCACCTTTGCGTATCCGAGCAAGCCGATCGGTACGGTCTATTCGGAGGTGGAGGCGAGGCGGTTATCGAGTATTGCGGCCTGGCCGATGATCCGCGATGGCGCGGGATGGCGGCGGGCCGTGGCGTCGCCGGCGCCACGGCGTATCCGGGAGATCGATACCATCCGGCTGCTGCTCCGCGCCGGCGTTATCGTGGTCTGCGCCGGCGGTGGTGGGGTGCCGGTGATCGTCACCGCGGCGGGGGCGCTCAAGGGCGTCGAGGCGGTCATCGATAAGGATATGGCGGCAGCCCTGCTGGCGGAAGAGATTGGCGCGGATGTCCTGTTGTTGCTGACCGACGTTCCGGCCGTGTTCAGCCGCTGGCCGATGCGGGATGGGCAGCCGATTCCCCGCGCGACGCCGGGCGAGCTTCGCGCCTATAGCTTCGCCGCGGGATCGATCGGGCCGAAGGTCGAGGCGGCTTGCCGGTTCGTGGAAAGGACCGGCGGCCGGGCGGGCATCGGCGCCATCGATCAGGCGGTGGCCATCCTCGCAGGTCGCGCTGGGACGCTCGTCCGGGCGGTTTGACATGGGTCAACAGGAGACGTCGAGCCGGAAGGGATAATTTTCCCCGCGCGCGAAATCGCACAGGGCGAAAGGCGACAGATGACGGCGACCGCGACCCGCTCCCTTCCGTTGCCGGAGGTCATCCCGGTCCGTGCGCTTCTTCTTGGCGAGCGGCTCGATACCCGAGGCTTGGAGCGCCGGGACTCGATGGCTACGGCGCCGTTGACCCTGCGGTTGCCAGAAGGCGGAGTCGCGGTGCTTTTCCGCTATGGCGTCGCGGTGCTGTTCAACGCGCCCCCGGACGCGGAAGAGGCCTTGATGCGGCGACTCGCGCCGCTCGTCGTCGCGCCGTTTGCGGCGCGCGAGAAGGATGAGGCCGAGGTGAGGGTCGGCGACCGCGCGGAGGAGGAGATCGATGTCGCCGGCACGATCTTTCTCAAGCAGGCCAATACCGAGCGTCTGCAGCTCGTCGCCGACATGTTGGCGAAGAGCCTGATCCTGACCCATTACGAAACCGGTATCGCCGGACTATTCGACCGCATCGAGCCGCTCGCCGTGACGCTCCGCGACAAGGGTCGGGCGGGCGCCGTCGGCCGGGACTTGCTGCGCCAGATCGGCAACGTTCTGCTGATCCAGCACAACATGGTCGGTCGCGTGGAGACCGGCGAGAAGCCGGAACTGCTATGGGATCATCCCGAGCTGGAACGGCTGCACCTTCGCTTGGCCGAGGAATTCGAGTTGCGCGAACGCAGTCGCGCGCTCGATCGCAAGCTCGACGTCGTGTCGCGGACCGTGGAAACCCTGCTCGGTCTGGTCCAGAGCCGCAGCAGCCTGCGCGTCGAGTGGTATATCGTGGCGCTGATCCTGGCCGAGTTGATGTTGACCCTCTATCCGCTGTTTGTCGCCCGCTAGCGTATTGATATGCATCAAGGAAAGGGGCGCGCGCGCGGCCTAGCCTGATTCAGTTAAGGATGGCGAGGCGGGCGGGATGAGCGAGGTTGTGGCGCGATTTGAGGTCGAATTCAGCCGGTGTTTGGACCGCGACGGAAAAGCGGTTGGGCCGCTGCCGGATTTCGCTGCTAATCCGGAAAATCTGATCGCGCTTTATCGGGCGATGACGCGCACCCGGGTTTTCGACGCCAAGGCGATTGCCTTGCAGCGCACAGGGCGGCTCGGAACCTATGCCTCCTCGATCGGTCAGGAGGCGGTTTCGGTCGGAGCCGCGAGCGCCATGCGCGCCGAGGACGTCTTCGTTCCGAGCTTTCGCGAGCACGGCGGGCAATTGTTGCGCGGCGTGACGCCGCTCGAGCTTTTTCTCTATTGGGGCGGCGATGAGCGCGGCAGCGTCTTCGCCGGGCCGAAGGAGGATTTTCCCATCTCGGTGCCGGTTGCGAGCCACGCGCCGCACGCGGGTGGAGTCGCGCTCGCATTTAAGCTGCGCCATGAGCCGCGGGTCGCGGTCTGCATCTTCGGCGACGGCGCGACCTCCAAGGGGGACGTCGCCGAGGCGCTCAACATGGCCGGCGTCTGGCGCTTGCCGGTGGTTTTCGTCGTCAGTAACAACCAGTGGGCGATTTCGCTGCCACGGGCGCATCAGACCGCCGCCGAGACCCTGGCCCAGAAGGCGATCGCCTATGGTTTTCGCGGCGAGCAGGTGGACGGCAACGATGTCGTTGCGGTGCGGGCGGTCGTCGGCGCGGCGATCGAGCGCGCGCGTCAAGGCGGCGGCCCGACGCTGATCGAAGCATTGACCTATCGCCTCGGGGACCATACCACGGCGGATGACGCGAGGCGCTATCGCGAGGATGCGGCGGTCACGCCGCATTGGCAGGAAGAGCCGTTGCTGCGGCTTCGTCGCTATCTCAGCGAAACTCGGCAATGGAGCAAGACGGACGAGGAACGTCTGCAACGCGAGATGACGGCCGAGATTGCTGCCGCCGCCGATGCCTATCTGAAGACGCAGCCGCAGCCGCCGGAAGCGATCTTTGCCTACACCTATGCCACGCCGCCGGCGGAACTGGCGCGCCAGCGGGACGCCCTGCTCGCCGCCGGCGGCGTTGCAGCACCGGGGGCTTCATGACCGAGGTCAATCTGGTCCAGGCGGTGAACCTTGCCTTGGCCCGCGCCATGCAGGAAGACGACCATGTTCTCGTCCTTGGCGAGGATGTCGGCATCGATGGCGGCGTGTTCCGCGCCACCGATGGGCTGCTGCGGCGGTTCGGCGCCGAACGGGTATTGGACACGCCGCTCGCCGAAGGGGCGATCGCCGGCCTTTCTGTCGGCCTCGGCGCGCAGGGCTTCCGGCCGGTGGCCGAGATTCAATTCACCGGCTTCATCTATCCGATCATCGATCAACTGGCCTCGCATGCAGCGCGGTTGCGCAACCGGACCCGCGGCCGCTTGAGCTGTCCCATGGTGGTCCGTTCGCCCTGCGGCGGCGGCATTCGCGCGGTGGAGCACCATTCCGAGAGCCCGGAGGCTATGTTCGCCCATATTCCCGGGCTCAGGGTCGTCATCCCGTCGTCGCCGCGGCGGGCCTATGGCCTGCTGCTGGCGGCGATCCGCGATCCCGATCCGGTGGTCTTCCTCGAGCCGACCAGGCTCTATCGCGCGGCACGCGAGGACGTGGTGGACGATGGTGCGGCGGAATCCTTGGACTGCTGTTTCGTCCTGCGCGAGGGCGGCGACATTACGCTGATCGCCTGGGGCGCCATGGTGGGGGAGGCGCTGGTGGCGGCGAGCGCGCTGGAGGCCGAAGGCGTCGGCGCAGAGGTCATCGACGTCGCGACCTTGAAGCCGCTCGATACGGAAACCATCGTCGCGTCGATCGGCAAGACCGGCCGTTGCGTCATCGCGCACGAGGCGCCGCTCTCCGGCGGCTTCGGTGGCGAGATTGCGGCCTGCATCGCCGAACAGGCGCTGTTCTCGCTGCTGGCGCCGATCGAGCGGGTCGCCGGTTATGACACGGTGATCCCGCTGCCGCGCCTGGAGCAGCTTTATTTTCCTGATGCGTCGCGTATCGCCGATGCGGCGCGCCGCGCCATGGCGTATCGATGAAGACCTTCGCGCTTCCCGATCTCGGCGAAGGCCTGCAGGAAGCCGAGCTGGTCGCGTGGCATGTCGCGGAAGGCGATCACGTCGTCGCCGACCAACCCCTGGTTTCGGTCGAGACCGAGAAGGCGGTGGTCGAGGTGCCGTCGCCGCGCGCGGGCCGGATCGCGCAGCTGCTGGCGAAGCCGGGCCAGCGGATCAAGGTCGGCACGCCGATCGTCGGCTTCGAGGAAGGCGCGGCGCCGGATCGCGGAACGGTAGTGGGAGACCTTGCGGAAAAACAACCGGCGGCGGCGCCCGCATCGACAACAGCCGGGCCGCCGCGGCCGCTGGCGGCGCCCCGGCCCGGCTGGGTATTGGCGTCGCCCGCAGTGCGAGAGCTGGCGCGCGAGCGCGGCGTCGACCTCGCGGCGGTCGCGGGCAGCGGCCCGCGGGGCGCAGTGACCGAGGCGGATGTGGCACGGGCCGCTCTCGGCGGCGGTTCGGCTGCCGGCGCGCCGCTTGCCGGCGTGCGGCGGGCGATGGCGCTCAACATGGCCCGCGCTCGCGCTGAGGTGGTGCCGGCGACGCTCTGGGATCAGGCCGACATAGAAGCGTGGTGGGCGGCGGAAGCGGATGTCAGCCTGCGCCTGATTCGGGCGATCGGTAGGGCGGCGGCGGCCGTGCCGGCGCTGAACGCCCATTATGACGGCAAGAACATGGCTCGGAAGCTGTTGTCGCGGGTCGACCTCGGCATTGCCGTCGATACCGATGAGGGGCTCATCGTTCCGGTTCTGCGCGACATACGAGGTCGCGACGCGGCGCGCTTGCGGCGGGATCTCGATGCCCTCAAGGCGGCGACCCGCGTGCGCAAGGTGGCGCCCGCCGATTTTCGCGGCGCGACGATCACGCTGTCCAATTTCGGTACCTTGGCCGGCAGGCAGGCCGCCTTGGTGGTGCTGCCGCCGCAAGTAGCGATTGTCGGTGCCGGGCGAATTTTCGCGCAGGCCGTCCCCGCCGAGGGACGAGCGTTTCACCATATGTTGCCGTTGTCTTTGACCTTCGACCACCGCGTCGTGACCCGCTGCCCCACCGCGCGCTCCCCCCCGCCCGTGGCCTCGCGCGTCGCATGCCCTGACGGACGCCTCTGCCGGGCTCCAGTGCCTTGATGAGCGCA
>OFHJ01000584.1_pt1 | contig 13287 bp, 13 predicted proteins | sample 1522001 | NCBI WGS metagenome assembly OFHJ01 (sample SAMEA2464838, study PRJEB22497) | soil metagenome | biome: Grassland; feature: Farmland; material: Clay | place: Australia | collected 2013-02-01 | depth 1.2 m | reverse complement strand
ACCTTATCTCCCGCCAAACGTACAAGCTCCGCCGCGCCGTCACCCTGGTCGAGTGGAGTATGATCGCCGCGTGACGGATCTGGTGGATCTCGGTTCAGCGTGCCAACCGGGGACCAACTTGCATTAGGCTGACAGTGACCTTGAGCTGGATCAATGCGCCGCGCATACGATCATAGTATTTTGAGTTCGTAACGGTTTCATGCTGGCCTGACTTCCTGGCCTGACTTCCTGGCCTGACTTCTCGCTGGCTGTCATGGGAAGCGGGCGAGTGGGCGCAACCGGATCTCCACAATCCGAAGAAAGGAATAACGCCTGATGGGACGGAAGGCTTGGCTTCCTGCCTGGTTGTGGGTTCTGCTGACCTCGGCGGTGCTGGTCACTACAGCCCAAAGCGCGCTTGCCGCTAGCAGTGCGGACCAGGCGCGCTCGGTGCTCACGTCAATGGCGACCTACTTGGAGAGGCATAAGACCATTGAGTTCACCTTTGATTCGTCGATTGAAGTGATCACGCCGGAGATCGAGAAGATCCAGTACACCAGCTCGGGACACGCGTTCGTCGAGCGACCCGACAAGATCCGCGTCGCGCGACGAGGCGGCACCGGCGAGCTCGATCTCTATTTCGATGGCAACACCGCGACCCTGTACGGGCCGGGGATCAAGACCTACGCGCAGATTCCCAATGTGCATTCGATCGATCAACTGGTCGACCTGATGGAGCACAGATACGGCTTCGCCGGGCCGGGGGCCGATCTGCTGCTGTCGAACGTGTACCAAGCGCTCACGGCTGACGTTCTGACTGCCCGTTATCTTGGGGTCGGAGTCGTCGGCGGCGTAATCTGCGACCATGTTGCTTTCCGCAACAAAGAGACGGACTGGCAGGTCTGGGTGCAGATCCGCCCCAACCCGATCCCACGCAAATACGTGATCATCCGCAAGACACTGGCGGCCGCACCCGAATATACCGTGGTGGTCAGGGACTGGAAGACCGGTGTCAAGATCAACCCGTCAACCTTCGTGTTCAAGCCGCCGTCGGACGCGAAGAAGGGCACTGTCGGCGACCTGTCTGGTCTTGATGAGTATCCGCACCAAGCAGCATCCGGAACCGAGCAATGAAACCGTGTGTGACGAAACTGTCGTTGACGACGATCGCAGCCCTCGCAGGCGGCGCGGCCTTCCTGTGGAGCGGTCGCATCATGTCCGGCCCAGGCCCGGTGCCGTTCATCGCGACGGCATCGGCCTGGATCGGGCATCCGGCCACACCGCTGAGCTATGCTGGCGTCGCCCGCCGCACGACGCGGCGCACCATCATCGCCACGCAACCCTATCGGTATGCGCCCGCGTATCCTCCGGCACCCTATCGCTAATCCGGTGCCATATCCGGATCGCGCGGCTCAGTCGCCGCAATTGGCCGCGGGTGATCTGACGGCATCCACACGAAAAATCGAGGGCCGGGTCGCCGCCTGCCGATCACGGTCGTGACGGCGGCCTGGCGCAGTGGCGCCGACCGATCGGCGCGTTCGGGAATGTCGCCGTGGAGGCACTAACCGCGACGACGAGCCAGCGTATGATTCAAATCATGAAATTATTCGTTGCGTCGTCGCATGCTCACTCGTTTGGTCATCTAACTGAAGGAAGTTTGCCATGATTGCTCAACGCCTTGCTCGCCGGGCCGTGCCATTGACGGTCATCGGCGCCGTCTTGCTCGCCGGATGCGCGTCGCAGGGTGACTATCACGCCCTCAAGGCACAGAACGCATCGCTGCAGTCTCAGAACAGGCAGCTCCAGACACAGCTCGCCGCGTCGAAGGAGCGTGTCGGCAGACTTCAGAACGCAATCAGATATGTCGTCAACAGCGACCTTCTCTTCCCGTCCGGGAGCTGGACCATCTCGCCGCGTGGCAAGCAGATCATGAGCCGGTTTGCGTCGAGATTGGCTCAGCATCAGCAGCAGATGCTGCTCATCAACGCCTATACAGACAACACGCCGATCGGCCCGAAGCTGAAGAGCGAGGGCGTCACGAGTAACATCCAGCTCTCGCAGAAGCGTGCCGATGCGGTTATGAACTACCTCGTCTCGAAAGGGGTTAATCCCAAGATGGTCTCGGCACACGGCTACGGTGCGGTCAAACCTGTGGCGCCCAATGACACACCACAAGGTCGTGCGAAGAACCGGCGGGTAGAGCTGGAACTCGAGCCAGCGTAACCACTGTACTTTACCCGTTTATCGAATCGAACCGTCTGATTCGACGCGGTAATAGTGTCCGCCGTCGAAAGATCTGGGACTGCGGAGTGTTGGATCTAACGGATGCTCTGACTCATCTGGCTTGATGTTTAGGCGACGTTTCTGGATGGTCTGGCGCTTGATGCGTTGTCGCTCGTGATGGCCTGTCCGGTTCTGGTGTAGACACTGGCCGGGGTCAGGTTGTTCAGGCTCTCTTGGTAGCGGCGATGGTTATAATGCTCGACGAAGGCGTCGATCTGCTGCTCGAGATCGCCGGGCAGATAGTGGTTTCCTGGAAGGCGGTTCTTCAGCGTCCGATGCCACCGCTCGATCTTGCCCTGTGTGTGGTCGACCTGAATGATGGCGGCGACAAGCCGATTGGTCTGGCTTATCGTGCTACCGCTCAGAGCCATGGCGAGCAGCACAGTGTCTTTTTGTAGGCGAAATGATATAGATCATCAGGCCGGGCCTGACTTCTGGCAATAGACACTATCATGGAGACCGCCGCGCGAAAGCGCCGCCTTCCCGGGAATGATTGCGCCCACGGACTTGGTGGTTGCGGTGTCCTGCCCATGCTCGCATCGAGGCGCATTGGAAGGAAGCCAGAATGGCACTGAAACCAGACAGCATCGGACGGGAGGTTTTGCCGATTCCCGACCAGCCCCGGACCGGTCTCGTCACCTACGACGCCAAGGATCCAGACACCGTATTCCCCAAGATCGAGCAGTTGCGGCCACCAAAGGGCGCGCCCAACGTCGTGGTGATCCTGCTCGACGACGTGGGCTTCGGGGCGAGCAGTGCCTTTGGCGGACCGGTCCATACCCCGACCGCGGAGCGCCTGGCCGCGGGCGGGCTGAAATACAACCGCTTTCATACCACCGCTTTATGCTCGCCTACCCGCCAGGCCATGTTGACCGGACGCAATCATCATTCGGTCGGCATGGGCGGCATCACCGAGATTGCCTCGGGGTCACCGGGCTACAACTCGATCCGGCCCAACACCGCGGCGCCGTTGGCCCTGACTCTGAAACTGAACGGCTATTCCACGGCCCAGTTCGGCAAGTGCCACGAGGTGCCCGTGTGGCAGACCAGCCCGGCCGGGCCGTTCGACGCGTGGCCCACGGGCGGCGGCGGTTTCGAGTATTTCTACGGCTTCATCGGCGGCGAGGCCAATCAATGGTACCCGGCGATCTATGAAGGCACCACGCCGGTCGAGGTCGAGAAGACGCCCGAAGAAGGCTACCACTTCATGGCCGACATGACCGACAAGGCCATCGCCTGGGTGGGTCAGCAGAAGGCGCTTATGCCTGACAAGCCGTTCTTCGTCTATTTCGCCCCGGGCGCGACCCATGCCCCGCATCACGTACCCAAGGAATGGGCCGACAAGTACAAGGGCAAGTTCGACCAGGGTTGGGACCAAGTGCGCGAAGAAACCTTCGCCCGCCAGAAGAAGCTGGGTGTCATTCCCGAGGATGCGCAACTGACCCCGCGGCCCGACGTCATCCCGGCCTATGACGACATGCCCGAAGACCTAAAGCCCGTTCTGGCCCGGCAGATGGAGGTGTATGCTGGCTTTATGGAATACGCCGACCACCATGTGGGCCGGCTGATCGAGGCGCTGGAGAAGCTGACCATCCTCGACGATACACTGATCTACTACATCGTCGGCGACAACGGCGCCTCTGCCGAGGGCACGTTCAACGGCACCTATAACGAGATGATCAACTTCAACGGTGCCGCCGCCTTGGAGACGCCGCAGTTCCTGCAGGAGCATCTCGACAGGCTGGGCGGGCCGGACTCCTACAACCACTTCGCGGTAGGCTGGGCCTGGGCGATGGACACGCCCTATCAGTGGACCAAGCAGGTGGCGTCCCATTTCGGCGGCACCCGCAACGGCACCATCGTCCACTGGCCCGGGAGCATCCAGGCCAAGGGCGAGATCCGTTCGCAGTTCCACCACGTCATCGATGTGGCGCCGACCATCCTCGAGGCTGCCGGCCTGCCTCATCCGCTCTTCGTGAACGGGGTGCAACAGCAGCCGATCCAGGGGGTCAGCATGCTCTACTCGTTCAATGACGCCAAGGCGGCGGAACGGCGCGAGACTCAGTATTTCGAGATGTTCGGCAATCGCGGCATCTATCACAAGGGCTGGACCGCGGTGACCAAGCACAAGACTCCGTGGCTTCTCGTCGGCGAGAAGACCCCGGCCTTCGACGACGATGTCTGGGAACTCTACGACACCAACACAGACTGGACCCAGGCCAACGACCTGTCCAAGAAGATGCCCGATAAGCTGCACGAACTGCAGCGCCTGTGGCTGATCGAGGCTGCGCGCTACAATGTCCTGCCTCTCGACGACCGGATCGCGGAGCGCCTGAGTCCCGATACGGCTGGGCGGCCGATCCTGATCAAGGGTAACTCGCAGCTTTTGTTCCGGGGCATGGGCCGGCTGTCGGAGAACTCCGTCCTCAACATCAAGAACAAGTCGCACTCGGTCACCGCGCTGATCGACGTGCCCGAATCCGGGGCCGAAGGCGTGATCGTTTCCCAGGGCGGCAATATCGGCGGCTGGTCGTTCTATGCCACGGGCGGCAAGCTCAAGTACTGCTACAACTTCCTCGGCATCCAGCACTTCTTCATCGAGAGCGCGACCACCCTTCCCGCCGGCACACACGAGGTCCGGATGGAGTTCGCCTATGATGGTGGCGGGCTGGGCAAGGGCGGCAAGGTCTCGCTGTTCGTCGACAAGATGCAGGTCGGCGAGGGCACGGTGGCGGCGACGGCGCCGATTATCCTTTCCGGCGAAGAAACCTGCGATGTGGGCGCGGATTACGGCGGCGCCGTGTCGCCGGATTATGGGCCACGCGGCAATGCCTTCAACGGAGAAGTGAGGGGAGTGGCCATCGACATCGCCGAAGCCGCCGGGCAGGACGTCATACCCGAAGAGCGGGTGCGGGTCGCCATGGCGCGGCAATGACCGGCCGGCCCGGACGGCCCCATCGTCCTGCAGGGCCGGCCCGGATTTGATACAGGCGCGAAGTTACACGGCGCAGAGCCGGATAATGGCAGTCGGCGTTCCTCACCGTCTGCCTGCGGTTAGGCAAGGCGTCTCAACACCGATCAGTGCGCCAGGCTGTTATTTCAGCGCACTGTGACTCTTTCACAGGAGAACCCCGATATGCACTATTCAGGGTACGGTTCGTCGCGAACGGCCCGAATCAGATGCTCGGCAAGTGCGGCGCCGGCAATCTTCCGAAGCGCCGACGTCAGGTGCTCGTCGGTCTCGATAAATTTCTGTAGCTCCGCCCGCCGCCAACGCATGACGCGGGCCGGCCGTGTGACCGTCGCGTCGTAGAGTTCGGGCGAGCCGCTCAGCACGCTGGCCAAGCCCGCAAGATCTCCAGGGCGGGCGTACCCCAAGACCCGGCCGTGCCTGCGCGCCTGCACCTCCCCATGAACGACCGCCTCCAGTGAATCCGGCACGTCCCCGGTGGAATGGAGCACGTGTCCGCGCTCCAGATCCTGCCACTCGCCGATTGCCAGGAGGCGCTTGAACTGTCTGGGGGCCAAGGTACTGAATGTCTTGTCGTACAAAAGCCGCTCATCGGCTGTGAATGCGATCGGCCGGCGCTCCGCCACAACACCCCAGGCGCGCATCGAATGGATACCGATGAACACGCAGCTCCACATTACCGGCGGCCATAGCGGCTCCGGCCGAATCAGATAATACGGGATAACCACAAGCGATCCCGCAATGCACAGCAATCTGAGCTTCAAAATATCCTTTACCCAATAGGCCCCAAAGAAGATCAGATTCGCCACGTGATCGAGAGCGTTCAGAGGCATGAGACGACCATCCGCAGAGTTCATCAGGTTGAGAGAACCGAAGTAATAACAAAGGCAATATCAAACTCTCTACTAATATCCGTGAGACTCTGCTCCTCTTTGGAACGCCCCCTGGGCAGACAGGCTGATCGGAGCGACCTGGACCGAATGTTCGCCTGAGATTGAGGTGACCGGTCTCGAATATGCAAGCTTTGGAGGGCATCGTGCCCCCGACAGCGGACCGGCGGGAATCCATCCAAGCCAGTCGGTCAGCGGATCCTCACGAGGGTCGGCTTCAGAGCGATTCCCCGGCAAGGTTTGGAGACCGTGACGGGCGCACACGGCTCGGGCTGACGCCGCGACGCCGGCAGTCGGGTAAATTCGACCTGACCGGGCGAATCTCGCGCTGGGGTGACCGGCTGCTGCGAAGTGACGTCTTCGAGGCGGCGAGCGTGCTGCTCCATCGCACCAGGCGGTGGTCTACGTTGAAGGCGTGGGGCGTGGGGCGTGCGGCTGGTGAAGCGCGTCGGGGCGAAGAAGGCCAAGGTCGCGATCGCGCGCAAGATCGCCGTCATCCTCCACTGCATCGGCACCGACGGCACCGGGTTCAAGTGCGGAGCATCGAAGATGGCGTAACCCACTCCGCCCGGATCGGCCGAGGCGGCAGCAGGGCCGGCGATGTCCCGCTGGGACGGCGGAGCCGGCGACCTCGATGATGCTGTCGACCCACACGATGAGGCGCCCACCCCGGACATCAACATGAAGCTCTCGACCTCGGAAAGCGCACCGACCCCAGCGGCGATATCAAAATGTTCTTGACAAGCGACCCGTGATTAAAGGACCGGATCACAATCTCCTGCGCTGGGCGTGAGCCAGGATCAGGCGTGCCGGCCACGCAACCGCGCTGTAATCCGTCGAAACGATCACAAAACGGACTCGCTTGCGGAGAGACGGTTGCGCGCCGAATGTCGGGCCGATCCGCAGTCCGCTCCTCCAATGGCAGCGACGTCAGGCGGAACCGGTGTGGACGGGTGTCCAGCACTGGAGACCACCATGAAGACCTCGACCATCGCAAAGACCCCGATAGCTGCGCTAGGTCTCGCCGCGCTCCTCACGGGGACGGCCCTCGCGCAGCGCGGGGCCGAAAGCACGGCGCGTCAGGGCACGCCCGAATTCACCCGGGCCCAGGCGATCGTCTCCGGCGTGAATGACAGCTACGGCACTGCCTTCGAGATCCCGCCGGCCAACCCGGCGCCAAGCCCGGGCTTCGCGCCCACCGCGGTGCCGACCAACGAACACACGTCCTGGCAGTTCGGCCCCTGGTTGGGGCGCTATCCTGACGGGAACTGACCGGGATTTGGTGGCGGGGACCGAACGGCTTGGCCTCAGGTCGTGCGTCAGCCCATCGCCCCGGATCGCGCTGCACGCCCCGGGACCGACCTTGTCTCGCCAGCGATGCCGCCGGATGACGCAGACGTGCCGGATAGTGAGAGGCGCTTGATGGAAGATGATGAAGCACTGCGGCAACTCAGGAATCCCCTTATTGCTATATTGGACCGAATGTTTCGGTGAAGGCGGGCTGACTGGCGACGAGTTCGACGAAGGATTCGATCAAGGGTCGGAGTCTGTGTTCTGGCATGGTGGGGATGAGCTGGTAGAGCATGCAGCCCTGGCGGAACAGCGAATGTGTTCTGCGGCTGGTGGTGCTGGTTCTGAGATCGCGATCGTAGCCGAGGGTTTCGCCGGCGGTGCCGAGGAGGGTGAGCAGGGCGATGGCGAAGGCGCTGAGGAGCCAGAGCCGGTCGCGGCGTTCGGGGGAGCGGACGTGGACACTGCCCATGCCCATGCCGAAGCGCAGGTCCTTCACGTCGCGGAAGCCGCACTCGATGGACCACCTTCGAGAATAGAGGTTGATCAGCTGCCGGGCAGTGTCGTCGCTGGTGCTGGCGGCGAGGCACCAGGGCTGCGCCATGCCTTTGTCCTGCACGCAGACCACGGTGGCGACCGGCTGTCGGCCGGCGGTGACGGTGGCGCCGCGGAGGGTGCGGGCGCGACCGCGCGGCCCGACCCAGTCGGCGGCCGGGCGGGTTTCGCCGCTCGCCGCGGTGACCATGATGTTGGCCCGGAAGCGGATCACGAAGTCGAAGTTCAGCTCCTCCGCCAACATGGCGTAGAGCTTGCGATCGCCGAAGCCGCGATCAGCGACGATACGCACCTTGATCGAGGCCGGCAGGATCTCGGCAAGGCGCACCAGCGCCCGATATTCGTGGGCATTCCGCTGATCCTTGAGCGTCGCCGTCTCAACGGTGTGCCACACCAGCGGCGTGGTGTGGCCGTGCCGGCCGAGCAGCGAGAGCATGATCGTCGCCTGACCGTCGGCGTCGAAGTCGGTCCAGTCCATGGCGACGACGATGCTCTCCCGCTCGCCGATCACGGAACGCACCCAGGGCTCGAACAGCGTCTCGACTTCGACCCCGCGGTTGGAGAGCAGGCGATCCACCTGCTTGGTCGCGTGCTTGGTCAGCCGCCCGCGGGCGAGAGCCAACCCCTGACCGATCAGGCCGACCGCGAGACTGCCGCTCTGCAGCACGCCGGCTGTGGCACCGGCGAGCGAGAGGATCCGTTTGGCGTGCAGGTCATCGGCGAAAATCTCCTCCAGGAAGCCATGCACGCCGTTGAAGGACAGGGCCTGATTTCGCGCCACCGATCAGCTCCGATGATGTTGCCTCTCCCTGGACGCTGGCCATGCCAGCGAGCCAGGCAACACCTGCCGGATGAATTCGCAACATCGCAATCCACACACGCCAGTCCAGATTCTTTCTGAACCAGGAACCAAGCTCGACGATTCTATTCGGTCGTTCAAAACGCTCCCGAAATGCGGGGATCAGTGAGCTGCGGCAATGGAACAACGCCGCTCCGGGCTGGATGAAGTGGGAGCCGGTGCATAACTGCATGCTTGCCGCAGCGACCCAGGAGTTGCTGGATCGCGCCGGTGTGGGCGAGGGCGGCCGCATCGTCGATATCGCTACCGGTGCAGGCGATCAGGCGTTCGCCGCCGCGCGGCGGGTCGGGCCTGAGGGGTTTGTCCTGGCGACCGACATCTCCCCTGCCATGCTGGCGTTCGTCGCCGAACGGGCAAGCGCTCTCGGCCTCGCGAATATCGTCACAGAGGCGTGCGCGGCGGAGGAATTGCCGCGTCACCATGCGCCGTTCGATGCCGCAATTTGTCGCCTTGGCCTGATGTTGATGCAGAACCCAGCGGCTGTCGTTAAAGCTGTGCGCGACGTGCTGCGGCCTGGCGGCTGCTTCAGCGGTTTGGTCATGTCTTCTCCCTCCGCCAACCCGTTCTTTGTCGCCGTTCCGTCCATCCTGCGCCGTCACGCCAACAAACCAGCCCCCGCCTCTGGTCCCGGCTTCTTCGCCTTGGCGGACGCGGTGATTTTGACCAAGCTGTTTACTGCCGCCGGTCTGACCGGTGTGACCATCACGACCTTCAATGCAGTGTATGCGCTGCCGTCGTCTGACGACGCTTTGCTGATGATCCAGGAAGCCTTTGGCGCAGTCCGCGGCATTATTGCCGACCAGCCCCAATCCACTCAGGACGCCGCCTGGGCCGAGGTCCGCACCATCCTCGATCAGTGGGTGACGCCGAACGGCTTCGCTGCGCCGACCCAGTTCCACATTGCCAGCGGTCGTAGACCACTTTGATTTGTGATCCGGCATACCAATCTGCTCCCGGCAGGAAATTGCGCCGAATCACAACCGGATCGGCCTGCCCCGCTCCAGAACCCACTGGGCGGCGGCATCGTTTGCAAAATCCGCGTAAGAGCGGGGCGCGCGGCCCAGCAGCTTGGAAAGATGCGCGATGTCGTCGGCGGTCGCCGTGGCCCCGTCCGTCTGGTAGCGGCCGAACATCAGGCGAAGGTCGAGCGCGTGCCACGCGGGCAGCATGGCCTTCATCCGCTGCTCCATCACGGTGAGATCGTCGCCGCCATAACGAATGGCGCGGCCAAGCGCGTTGCTCCAGATCGCCGCAACGCCTTCTCCGGTCAAACTGTCCGGGCCAACCAGCTCATAGATCTCGCGGCCAATCGGTGCGGGCGCCTGCTCGCGGCGGCGCAGTTCGATGGCGGCGGCTTCGCCGATATCGCGGATATCGACCATCGAGATCCCCTTCGAACCGATCGGCGCGGCATAGGCGCCGAATTTCAGCAGCGGGTCTTTCTGGCGAAGGTCGTTCTGGATGAAATAGGCCGGACGCAGGATTGTCGCCGGTAGGTCCAGCGCCTCGATCATCCGTTCGACTGTATGCTTGCCTGCAAAATGCGGCACGTCGGCATAGGTCTCGCCCTTGAACACCGACAGATAGACGATGCCCTTGATGCCGGCCTCGCGCGCGACCGTCAGTGTCAGCATGGCCTGAGTCAGTTCGTCGGCGACGTTGGGAACGAGCACAAAGAGCGTGCTGACGCCATCGAGTGCCGTGCGGACCGAGTCCACATCAGCCAGATCTCCGCCTACCGGCGTAACGCCAGGTGGAAGCGACGACTTGCCGGGCGAGCGGGTAAGCGCGCGGATATCGGACCCGCGCCCCTGGAGATGGGTGAGGACCTGGGCGCCGATGGTGCCGGTGCTGCCTGTAACGAGAATGCTCATGGTGGGTACTCCCTTTTTGGACCGCGGAAATTCATCCGCGATAAGGAGCAAGATAGCCGTTCCATTTTCAGCAGAAAGCCGCCATGATCGAAACAGCCCGTCCCAACTCCGGAACACCCCATGGACCTTCAAGCCCTGTCCGATTTCAACCTGGTGGCCACCCATGGCGGCATCGGTCGCGCCAGCCGGGTTTCCGGCCGGTCGAAGGCGACGCTGTCGCGCAAGGTCACGGAGCTGGAGCGGAGTCTCGGCGTGCGGCTGATCGAGCGCGGCGCGCAAAGCCTGCGCCTGACCGAAGAGGGGCGCGCCTTGCATGAACGCACCTGTGGGGCGCTTGACGAGATCGCAGAAGCGCGCGAGGCGGTGGTGCTCGGAGCTTCCACCCCGCGAGGCCGGCTCAGGGTCAGTGTCCCCGTCGTCATCGCACATGTGGCATTCGGCCGGATCGGCGCGCGTTTCGCCCTCGCCTATCCGGACGTCCAACTCGAGATCGTCGCCGAGGATGGCAAGGTCGATCCGGTGGAGGACGGCTATGATCTGGTGATCCGGGTCGATCCAGCGCCAGACGACCGGCTGGTCGGCCGACGTTTCCTGAATGACGAGCGCCTGATGGTGGGGCCGCCTGACCTGCCGCGGGCCGCGCGCCATTCAGCGACGACAAGCGAGCCTACCGTGCGGGCGGTGGTGCTGAACACGACGCCGCCGGATATCATCTGGCGGTTCCGCGTCAACCAAGGACCCGACATCGTTGTCAGGCCGAAGCCTGTGCTGCGCCTGTCATCGCTGTTGATGGTGCGCGACGCAGCATTGGCTGGTGCCGGGGCTGCGGTGCTGCCCAAGTTGCTGGTTGCGGATGACGTCGCGGCGGGCCGCCTCGCTCTTTGGGGACCAGTGTCCGAACCTCCGGTCGAGCTCTGGGCGCTGCAAAGTTCCCGCCGGCTTGTCGGCGCGAAGGTGCGCGCTTTCCTGGACGTCGTGGAGAAATCCTTCCCGGACAGGATCTTTATGCCGCCCGTCTGAAGCAGACGCATCGGTTCCTCCGCGCATACGGAAATAGGCGCCAAGAGAATGCGAGCGCCCCTGAAGGGTCAGCGCGCCAGAAAACGTTCGAGGTTGCTGCGGACGATAAGGCGATGGAACGGGGCAATCGTCAGGAGGTACAGACGGCCCGGGAGATTGTGGCAGCGCACGGCCGTGGTCAGGACAAGGTCGCGCTTCACCCCGTCCGGCGCGGTCCGCACCAGAACGGAGGCCCTAAAATCGAGGTGCCGGTCGTCTTCACCCAGCACAAGCTCCTGGTCCGAACGGGCCAGGACCGGAAAGAATGCTACGGTCTCAGCGCCTTTGGCCTCGGCATCCTGCCGTATTCGCCCGGAGGATTTTACACCGCCCAATGACACGACAGCGTCGCGGACGCCGAGCAGTGCCCGAAACCAGGCCGGCGGGTGTTCCAGTACCTCGCGCGCCAGGGCGTCGATGTCACAGGGAGCCCCATCGGGAAGCGCGATGGCATAGGCGTCAACCAGATCCGCACCGAAAAACCAGTCCGCAATGGCGCTCTCAGCGGGCGGCGTGACGAGATGTGCACTCGAACTCGGCGTTCGGCGCGAACCTGGCCCGGAAGACGTGCGCGAAGAAGGTGGCAAGGAAGTTTCCTTACGAATGCTGAGGTCAACTTTGGCCTTTTTCGTTCGGGCGTTCGGATTCAGGCCGTGTTGTCGAAGACGCTGTGCTCGAGGGCAGTACGGTCGATCGTGGCGGGCGGTTTGGGATCGTTGGCTAGATCTTTGCAGGGCTGGTAGTGGCGCGGGCAAGATGGTTGATCGCCGCGCCGTGATGCTCGACGCAGAGTGCGCGCGGTCGGCGATCCCGCTCGAGGATGTCGTCCCGTCTCAGCATCGGTGAGACACCGTATTCAGGGTCGCATGCAACGGCATCATCCTCTCATCGTCGGACGCATCAACGAACTCAGGTACCGTCTCAACCTCTGCTTGGCGGTGAGAGCGTCACAGCCGCCTGAACATCACCAGCGCATCGACATTACAAGTCTCTGGCAGAATTAAGTTTTATGGGGTCAGCGCACCACGCTGATCCACAAACAGGCGGATGCCACGAGGGGCATCCGCCCGTCTTTGGCGTCGGGCCTAGGGCGGTGCCCCGGTCGCAAACAGTTAGCCGAAACTCACTGACCGTTGTTGATATTCAGCCACGGCGTGAAGGTCGGCGGGCCGTTGTCGGACGCCTCATGGCTCGGCTGAGCCGACGAGACGGTCGGTACCGAGGCACTGTTGCCCATCGCGCCGCAATTGGCGTGCAGCGACGGCACGATCCCGCTGCTATAAACGAAAAGATCCGATCCACCGCGAACCCTGAACTGGGTCCCATACGCTTGGTTGATTTCCCTCACGAGATTGGGTGACGGGCTGAACAGACCATGCTGCGGATGTGCCTGCATCTGCGCGGGCGACGGGGCAGGAGACGCGAAAGCGATGCCGCCAAAGGAGAGTCCGGCGGCCAGGGCTAGCGCGATACGGCCTGTGGAACGGAGAGTGCTCATCGATTGGATCCTTCTGTGCAGGACCGGCT
>OFHJ01000583.1_pt1 | contig 13381 bp, 12 predicted proteins | sample 1522001 | NCBI WGS metagenome assembly OFHJ01 (sample SAMEA2464838, study PRJEB22497) | soil metagenome | biome: Grassland; feature: Farmland; material: Clay | place: Australia | collected 2013-02-01 | depth 1.2 m | reverse complement strand
CTGTACGTCAGCCTGGTGCGCGCGGGCGAACAGGCGGGCGCGCTGGACACCCTGCTCGAGAAGATCGCCACCTACAAGGAGAAATCGGAGGCCACCAAGAAGAAGGTCAAGAAGGCGCTGTTCTACCCGGCCGCGGTGCTGATCGTGGCGTTCCTGGTCACGCTGATCCTGATGATCTACGTGATCCCGGAGTTCCAGGGGCTGTTCAAGGGCTTCGGCGCCAACCTGCCGGCCTTCACCCTGTTGGTGATCGGCATCTCGAACGCGGTGCGCCACCAGGGCGTGTGGATCGCGATCCTGGTGGGCATCGCCGTGGCGATATTCCGTTATTTCTTTAAGCGCTCGCGCAAGCTGCGCGAGACGATCGACCGCATATCGCTGAAAGTTCCCATCATCGGCCCCATCCTCAACAAGGCGTCCATCGCGCGCTATGCGCGCACCCTCTCGACGATGTTCGCCGCCGGCGTGCCGCTGGTCGAGGCGCTGGAATCCGTCTCCGGCGCCTGTGGCAACATTGTCTACGAAGACGCGGTCTTGAGGATGCGCGACGAGGTCGCCACCGGCCAACGCCTGCAGCGCGCCATGGAGGCCCAGAACATTTTCCCCAACATGGTGGTGCAGATGATCGCAGTGGGCGAGGAAGCCGGCTCGCTCGATGAGATGGCCGCCAAGGTCGCCACCTTCTACGAGGCGGAGGTCGACAACGCGGTGGACAGCATGTCGAGCCTGCTCGAGCCGCTGATCATGGTGATCCTCGGGGTGATCGTCGGCGGCCTGGTGATCGCCATGTACCTGCCGATCTTCCAGCTCGGCAACGTCGTGGGCTGATCGGCTGACCGCCTGGTGTCGCTGATCGACCTGCTCGCCGGCTCGCCCGCGTTCTACACCGGCACCTGCCTGGTGCTGGGCCTGATCGTGGGCAGCTTCCTCAACGTGGTCATCCACCGCCTGCCGATCATGCTGGATCGGCAGTGGCGCGAGCAGTGCGCCGAGCTGCACTCCGGCGAGGCGGCCGGCAATGCCGCCTGCGCGCCTCGACCGGCCGAACGCTACACGCTCGTCGCGCCCCGCTCCGCCTGCCCGGCCTGCGGCGCCCCGATCGGCGCGCTCGAGAACATCCCCATCCTGAGCTACCTCTTCCTGCGCGGCCGCTGCGCAAAGTGCGGGGCGCACATCAGCCTGCGCTACCCCCTGGTCGAGGCGCTGACCGGAGTGCTCTCGGCGCTGGTGGCCTGGAAGCTCGGCTTCGGCTGGCCCTCGCTCGCCGCCCTGGTGTTCACCTGGTTCCTGGTGGCGCTCGCCGGCATCGACATCGGCCACCAGCTCCTGCCCGACAACCTCACCCTGCCGCTGATGTGGATCGGCCTCGGCTTAAGCCTGTTCGCGCCCGGCCCGGGCGGCGCGCCGATCCCGGTGGACCCCAGGGCCAGCCTGATCGGCGCGGCGGCAGGTTACGCGAGCCTCTGGAGCGTCTATCATCTGTTCCGGGCGCTCACCGCCCGGGAGGGGATGGGCTACGGGGATTTCAAGCTGCTGGCGGCCCTCGGAGCCTGGCTGGGGTGGCGTATGCTGCTGCCCACCGTGCTGATCGCCGCGGCCGTCGGTGCCGTGACGGGCATCGTGCTGATCGTCGCACGCGGACGCAGCCGCGCCGCGCCCATCGCCTTCGGACCGTTCCTGGCGGCGGCGGGCTGGTTGATGCTGATGTTCGGCCACCCGCTGGTGAGCGGCTACCTGGGACTGTTTGCGAGGTAACCGGATGTCCAGTCTTCCTGGCGCGCCTTCGCGCCGTAACAAGTATGGGGTTTGCACTTTGGCGAATCCCGCAGGCTCTGCGCGCGGCGCATGCTGAAAATCGGCCTCACCGGCGGCATCGCCAGCGGCAAATCCACCGTAGCGAAGCTCTTCGCCGCGCTCGGCGTGCCCATCATCGACACGGACCGGATCGCCCGCGAAGTGGTCGAGCCCGGCCAGCCGCCGCTCGAGCGCCTGGTCGAGCGCTTCGGCAAGGCCATCCTGACGCCCGATGGGCACCTCGACCGGCCGAAGCTGCGCGAGATCGTCTTCTCCGACCCCAAGGCCCGCACCGATCTCGAGGCGCTCACCCATCCCGCCATCGGCACGGCCGTCGAGGCGCTCTCGGCCGCAGCCGGCGGCCCCTATCAGATCCTGGTCATTCCCCTGCTGGTGGAGAAGGGCCTGGGAGCGCGGCTCGAGCGGATCCTGGTCGTCGATTGTCCCGAGGAGCTGCAGATCCGCCGGCTGCAGGCACGGGACGGCTCCACGCTGGAGCAGGCCCGGGCCATCCTAAATGCTCAGACTTCGCGCGCGGCACGGTTGAAGGCCGCGCACGACGTCATCCTCAACGAGTCCGATCTCGCCTCGCTTCGAGACCAGGTCTCGGCCCTTCACCAGCGCTACCTCGAACTCGCCGGGGAATCCCCGCCTGAGCGCGCGCCGGGCAGGAAAGACTGATCCGGGCGCGCAGGCGCGGAGCAGATCTCTCCGGGCGCTGAATTTCCCCCGGATCGCGGAACCGTCCACCCGTCGCATGATTCGGACGTTTACGCGGTGCGCTTATGTCGCGCACAATACTCAATCATCATGACCACTGATACCGTCGACACCGCGGCACCTCCCCAGCCCTCGGCCGCAGCGCCCGCCAAAGCGCCGGCTGCGCCCCAGGCGAGCGGCCGCACCGTAGCCTTCGAGCAGCCGCTCAGCGAGCGGATGCGCACCTTCCTCAGATTGGACTTTCTCTACAACCAGGCCCTGAATCACAACGAGAGCGGCACCCCTTGGGGCAGCCGCGCGGCCGTCGCGAGCCTCATCGACATCCTGGCCATCATCTCGCGCGGCGACCTGCGCTCGGATGCGCTCAAGGAGATCGAGCGCCAGCTGACGCTGCTCGGCGAGTACCAGGCCAAGCCCGGCGTCGACCCCAAGCGGCTGGAGTCCTTCATCGCCAACCTCGGCCGGCTGCGCGCCGAGCTGATGAGCTCGGGCGTGGCCTGCCAGCAGCCGCTCAGGGACTCGGAGTTCCTCAATTCCGTCAAGCATCGCAGCGCCATCCCCGGCGGCACCTGCGACTTCGATCTGCCGGCCTATTTGTACTGGCTGTCCGAGCCCGGCGAGACCCGTACGCACGCCTTCAGCCAGTGGCTGGCGACGCTGCGGCCGCTGTGCGACGCGGTGGCGGAGCTGCTGTGGCTGACGCGCCAGTTCGGCCGCACCCGGCAGGAGTGCGCCCGGGGGGGGGCCCTCACGATCACCTTCGACCGGGACAACACTCTGCAGCTGCTGCGCATCACGCTGCCCGCCGAGAGCGGCCTGTACCCGGAGATCAGCGGCAGCCATCACCGCTGCAACGTGCGCTTCCTGCAATGGAAAGGGCTGTCCGAGCGGGCCGCGCAGACCTCCGAGGACGTGTCGTTCCTGCTGACCACGTGCAGCTGATGCGGGTCAAATGCCCCACCTGCCGCCGGGAGATCGAGTGGGCGCAAGCGCCCTACCGGCCCTTCTGCAGCGAGCGCTGCCGCCTGATCGACTTCGGCGGCTGGCTCACCGAGCGGCACGCCATCCCCGGTGAGCCGGCCGGCGACAGGCCGGAAGATCAAGCGCTGCCGCCGCCCACCTAAGGGAACTTGATCTTGCCCGCGCCCGCTCCGGGCGCGGGGCCGATGGGGCCCGCCCCGACCTCCGGTACCACGATGCGCGAGGCCGCCTCGCGCCGCATCTCCCGTGCCTCGTCGATGGCCTGCTCCAACGCCTCCTTGACGCCCTCGGGAAACTTCTTCAGCGCTTCCTCCAGAGTGGCCGCCGGGATCTCGAACGAGAGCGGCAGGACGCCGGCGGGAGTGAGCCGCCGCGTCTGGCCGGAGAACAGCGTCGGCCGCGACGGATCGGGCGCACCGCCAGACGTGACCGGCGTCAGCCGGCGCACGGTCCCGGCGCGGCGGTCGGTGAAGAGCTCTTCGCGGTAGAGATTGGCCGAGTCGAGCTGGACTTCTGGAAGGTCGTTATCGGCAGCCATGAAGGTCCTTTCGTGCAGTGGGCGTGGCGAGCCATTCTACCAGCGCGGCGATGAAGGGACGGTCCGCTTCCAGAATGTCCTGCTCGGGAAGCCGGGCCGGCTCGACCCATTTCAGCGCCTGGCCCTCCAGGCCCCGCGGCTCTCCTCGGAAGCGCTCGACCACCCACAACGACAGCTGCACCGTGCGATCCGCATACGGGTGAGTGAGGCGCATCATGGGACGGCCTTCGATCAGCTCCACCCCCAGCTCCTCGCGCAGCTCACGCACCAAGGCTTGGCTCTCGCTCTCTTGCCCGGCGAGCTTGCCGCCGGGGAACTCCCAGCGGCCGGCCATGTGCTTGCCCTGCGGGCGCTCGGCGATCAACACGCGGCCGCCGGCGACCAGCGCCGCGGCGACCACCCGCACGGTGCCCGCAGGCGGACTCAACCGACGCTCGAGAGCGTGCCGTGGCAGTGTTTGTACTTCTTTCCCGAGCCGCACGGGCAAGGCTCGTTGCGGCCCACCTTGCGCTCGGTCCGCACGAACGGACTGTGCGGCTCCATGGACGCCTCGCCCGAGGCGGCCATGCCGGCCATGGCGCCCACCTCGAGGCCTCCCTCGGCGCCGCCGGCGAACAGCTGCGCCTCGGCATGCTGGGCCTGCAGCGCCCGCGTCAGCCGTGCGCGGCGCTCCTCCTCCTCGCGGTCGACTTCCTCCTGGGTGCGCACCTCGATACGCATCAGGGTCGAGACCGTCTCGAACTTCACCTGGTCGAGCATCGAAGTGAACATCTCGAAGGCCTTGCGCTTGTATTCCGTGCGATAGTCCTGCTGCGCGTAACCGACGAGGTGGATGCCTTGGCGAAGGTAGTCCATCGCGGCCAGATGCTCACGCCAGTGCGAATCCAACGTGCGCAGCATCATGTCCTTCTCGATGTGGCGCATGAGCGGCGCATCGAGCATCGCCGCCTTGGCGTTGTACGCGTCGTCCACCGCGCGAACCAGCCGCTCGCGCAGCGCCGCCTCCTCGAGCTCCGGCTCCTGCTCGAGCCAGGTCTTGGGGCTGACATGCACGTTGAAGTCCTCGGCGACGGACTTGGCGAGTCCATCGAGATCCCAATCGCCGGGCATGGCGTGCGCGGGCAGATTCTGCTCCACCAGCGTGCCGACCGCCTCGGCCAGGATGCCGTGGATCGCCGCCGAGACATCCTCGGTTCCCATGATCTCGGTGCGCTGCTGGTAGACCACCTTGCGCTGGTCGTTGGCCACGTCGTCAAAGAGCAGCAGCTGCTTGCGGATATCGAAGTTGTGCGCCTCGACCTTGCGCTGCGCCTTCTCGATCTGCTTGCTCAGCATGCCGCTCTCGATGACCTCGCCCTCCTTCATGCCGGCCATCTTCAGCAGGCGCTGGGTCCGCGTCGGATCGCCGAAGATGCGCATCAGGTTGTCCTCCATGGACAAATAGAACCGGCTCGAGCCCGGGTCGCCCTGGCGTCCCGAGCGGCCGCGCAGCTGATTGTCGATGCGGCGGGACTCGTGCCGCTCGGTGCCGACGATGTGCAGGCCCCCGGCGGCAAGCACCTTATCGTGGCGCTGCCGCCATTCGGCCTTGACGCTCTCGTGCGTCGCCTCATCGGCGTCGGGTCCGAGCGAGGCGAGCTCGGCCTCGAGGTTGCCGCCGAGCACGATGTCGGTGCCGCGGCCGGCCATGTTGGTGGCGATGGTCACCGTGCCCGGACGGCCCGCCTGGGCGACGACGGCCGCCTCGCGCTCGTGCTGCTTGGCGTTGAGCACCTGGTGCTCGACGCCCTCCTTCTCCAGCAGCCCCGCCAGGTACTCCGAGGTTTCGATGGAGGTGGTGCCCACGAGCGCCGGCTGTCCGCGTTGCACGCACTCGCGGATGTCCTCGATGATGGCCTTGAACTTGTCGTTCTGCGTCAGGTAGACGAAGTCGGGCGCGTCCTTGCGGATCATCGGCTTGTGGGTCGGGATGACCATCACCTCCAGGCCGTAGATCTGCAGGAACTCCGGCGCCTCGGTGTCCGCGGTGCCGGTCATGCCGGAGAGCTTCTTGTACAATCGGAAGTAGTTCTGGAAGGTGATCGAGGCGACCGTCTGGTTCTCCTCGCGCACCTGCACGCCCTCCTTGGCCTCGACCGCCTGGTGCAGACCGTCGGACCAGCGCCGGCCCGGCATGGTGCGGCCGGTGAACTCATCCACGATGATGACCTCGCCGCCGCGCACGATGTACTCCACGTCACGCTTGTAGAGCACGTGCGCGCGCAGCGCCGCATTGAGATGGTGCATCAGCCGGATGTTGGCCGCATCGTAGAGGCTCTCGCCCTCCTTGAGCAGGCCCGCCTGCACCATCAGCGCCTCGACATGCTCGTGGCCTTCCTCGGTGAGGTGCACCTGCTTGTCCTTCTCCTCCACCGAGAAATCCCCGGGACCGTCCTCGACGTCCTGGCGCGTGAGGCGCGGCACGAGACCGTTGATGCGCAGGTACAGCTCCGTGCTCTCCTCGGCGGGACCCGAGATGATGAGCGGCGTGCGCGCCTCGTCGATCAGGATGGAGTCGACCTCGTCGACGACCGCATAGGCGAGCGCGCGCTGCACGCGCTCTTCCGCGCTGAAGGCCAGGTTGTCGCGCAGGTAGTCGAAGCCGAGCTCGTTGTTGGTGCCGTAGGTGATGTCGCAGCCGTAGGCGGCGCGCTTCTCCTCGGGGGTCTGGGAGTTCTTGATGACCCCGACCGTGAGACCGAGGAAGCGGTACACCGGCCCCATCCAGTCCGAGTCGCGCTGCGCCAGGTACTCGTTGACCGTGACGATGTGCACGCCCTCGCCGGGCAGGGCATTGAGGTACGCCGCCAGCGTCGCGACCAAGGTCTTGCCCTCGCCGGTGCGCATCTCGGCGATCCGGCCCTGATGCAGCGCGATGCCCCCGATCAGCTGCACATCGAAGTGGCGCATCTTGAGCGTGCGCCAGGCCGCCTCGCGCACCACGGCGAACGCCTCGGGCAGCAGGGCTTCCAGCTTCTCGCCCTCGCTCAGCCGCTTGCGGAATTCCTCTGTCTTGCCGCGCAGCGGCTCGTCCCCCAAGGCCTTGAGAGCGGGCTCGAACTCCTTGGCGGCGCGCACGTAGCGCCCGTAGCCGCGCAGAAGCCGGTCATTGCGGCTGCCGAAAATGCGTTTCAGGGTGTTGAGCAACTTAAGCTTCGCTTTGCTGTAGTGTAGGGCGCGCCGCCCCCAGCCGGGCCCGCGCGGAGCCGGGTATTCTACGCATTCGGGGCCTATCGACCTAATGGGTGGCCGGGCCGCGAAAATCAAGCTCCCGCGGAAAGTTAGAGGCGTAGCGAGGGGGAGGAAGTGCGCCCAGAGGGCGCCCGGCACGCGGGGCCCCGAATTCCCCGGACCTAGGTGCCCGTCCGCCGGCTGCCCTCGAGCACCTGGGCCAGCGTGAGCGCGTGCAAGCGGACGAAGGAGGCGGGATTGATGGGGTGCCCGTGTCTCATCACCTGGAAGTGCACGTGCGGGCCGGTGGACCATCCGGTCGAGCCGACCAAGGCGACCACCTCGCCCCGCTTGACCGTCTCGCCGACGTGCACCAGGACCCTCTCGGAGTGGGCATAGAGCGTCGCGTAGCCTTCGCCGTCATTGATCTGCACCATATTGCCGTACCCGCCGAGCGGCCCGGCCCAGGTCACCACGCCGGCGGCGACCGCGTGAATGGGCGTGCCCAGCGGGGCGGCGAAATCGATGCCCTCGTGAAACTCCGGCCTGCCGGTGAGCGGATCGACGCGCCAGCCGAAGGGCGAGGAGATCCAGCCCACGTCCACCGGACGGCCCTCGGGGTAGATCTCCTGCTTCAGCTTGCGCGAGAGAATCACGTTCTCCAGTGCCCAAAGCTGCGAGGTGCGCAGCTCCATCCGCCCCTTCAGGCGGCTGAGCAGCACCGCGAGGCCGGGCATGCCGTATGCCGCTCCCGGCGAGTCCGTGTCCGGCCCGCCCTCGGGGGGATTCTCGCCGAAGTCGAACTCGTTGGCGGGCAATCCGGCCATGGCGGTCAGCCGCCGGCCCAGGGCATCGAGCCGGATCATGTGCGCCTGCAGGTCGCCGACCTGGATGGACAGCGCCTCGGAGCGCGCCTGCATCCGCGTCTTCAGATCGGCAAGCTGCTCGCGCTGATGCTGAAGGACATCCATCCAGTGAGTGGTCTGCGCCACGGTGAGGTGCCTGCCCCGGCCCTGGCCGAGCGAGAGGCCGATCGCGAAGGCGCCTCCCAGGGCGGCCAGCGCGACCGCTGACACGCACGAGAGGACCAGCGGATGACGCAGATTGAGATTGAGCAGACGGGACCGCCCGTCCCCGGAAAAGACGACCACGCTCATCCCGCGCGTGCCCGATCCCAGAGTGAGGTGGTAGAACGGCGGCAGGCCGCCGAGCCAGGCCAGGGCGCCCGCCGGCCGCGAGCGAAGGAACCGCCATGCGCGCGACACAGCCTGTTTCACCGAGCACCCCACTGTCATAATGCCTCTGGCCTAGGCTCGCCTTTCAGCCCGGGTACAGCTCCAGACCTGGCCGGCGACTATGCCCAAATTGCACCATCGGCACAAGCGGAAAAACCAGAGTTCGGCAACCGATCACACTACGGTGCGGTCGATTAAACATTTGTTGGCCCGCGCTCCCGCCTTGTCTCCGATGGGAGACCTGGCCGCCCGGCAGGCGTTCTGGCGAAGTTGGCTCGAGGCCCGCCTGGGCGCGGAGCTGGCCGGGCGGATCACGGGCGTGCTCGAGCGGGACGGGCGGCTGACGGTGTTTGCCGAGTCGGCCGCGTGGTCCGCGCGGCTGCGCTATGCGTTGGAGGAGCTCGATCGGGCGGTGCGCGAGGCTGATCCCAACATCAAACAGGTGGCCGTGAGAGTCATGCCCGGGAAATCCGCGGCGCGCCCTTAAGCGGACTTTCGGCGCGGGCGCCGCGGGGAAACCCTCAGCCCGCGGGCAGCGCCGGCGCCTCGATGTAGGAAATCGGCGCCTCGTCGTACGACTCGAACGCCACCTCCTCCCACGCGGAAGGCTCCGCCTTCAGCGCCCGCAGCAGCTTGTTGTTGAGCGCGTGCCCGGACTTGAAGCCGCTGAACTCGCCGATCAGGCCGTGGCCGAGCAGGTACAGATCGCCGATCGCATCGAGGATCTTGTGCTTGACGAACTCGTCCTCGTAGCGCAGGCCGTCCTCGTTGAGCACCCGGAAATCGTCGAGGACGATGGCGTTGTCGAGGTTGCCGCCGAGGGCGAGGTTGCGCTCGCGCAGCGTCTCGAGGTCGCGCAGGAACCCGAACGTGCGCGCCCGGCTCACCTCCTTCAGGAACGAGGTGGTCGAGAAGTCCATCGAGGCCCGCTGCGCGCGGCGCTTGAACAGCGGGTGGTTGAACTCGATCTCGAAGTTGACCTTGAACCCGTCGAAGGGGATGAACTCGGCCCACTTGTCCCCGTCGGTGACCCGCAGGCGCCTTTTGATGCGGATGAAGCGCTTCAGCACGTGCTGCTCCTCGATCCCCGCCGACTGCAGCAGGAACACGAACGGTCCGGCGCTCCCGTCCATGATGGGCACCTCGGGCGCCGAGAGCTCCACCACAGCATTGTCGATGCCGAGGCCGGCGAAGGCCGACAGCAGGTGTTCCACGGTCGAGACACGGGTCTCGCCCTTACACAGGGTTGTGCCGAGCATAGTGTCGCCGACGTTCTCGGCGTAGGCGCGCACCTCGGCCGGCTGCGCCAGGTCGGTACGACGGAAGACGATCCCCGCGTCGGCGGGCGCCGGGCGCAGGGTCATCAGGACCTTCTTGCCCGTGTGCAGCCCCACGCCGGTAGCGCGGATGGAATTCTTCAGCGTCCGTTGTCCGACCATGCTTCGTTCTTCTGCGATCTGCTAGATAAACGCATCCACCCCCGCCAAGCTGACCGGGCCCGACCGGGCTAAAGGGCGCGCTACCCTACCACAGGCCGTCCCTTTACTCCATGTTCCACCTCCCGCTCTCCCGCTTTACATTGCCTTACAGGCGCCGGCTCCAGCCGCCGGCGCGGGCCCGGCCGGCCCGGACCCGCGGGCGAGGCCCTCGGGGAGCCCGACACCGGGCTCCTCCGGCCCGCGGGGACCGGTCAGTCCGCCTGGCGGCGCAGGAACGCCGGGATGTCGAGCAGGTCGTCCGTCGGGATGTCCTGACGCAGCCCGTCACCCACCGCCCGCTGGCGCTGCACCGTCGGGCGGTCGAGCCTGGCGTAGTCGCTGCTGGAGGGCGGGCCGCGCCGCACCACGCGCATCGGCGGCTCGGTGCGCGTCTCACGCTGCGGCGCCGCGTGCTCGCGTTCCGCCCGGGCGGCGGGCCGCACCGCGGCCGCAGGCTGCCCGAGACCCGTGGCGACTACCGTCACCCGCACTTGGTTGGTGAGGTCCGGATCGATGACCGTGCCGACCACCACGGTGGCATCCTCCGAGGCGAACTCCTTGACGATCTGACCGACCTCCTGGAACTCGCCGATCGAGAGGTCCATGCCCGCCGTGACGTTCACCAGGATGCCGTGCGCGCCCGCGAGATTGATCTCCTCGAGCAGCGGCGAGGACACCGCCGCCTCGGCCGCCGCGCGCGCCCGGCCTTCGCCGCTCGCCGTGCCGGTGCCCATCATGGCCATGCCGGTCTCGGACATCACCGTGCGCACGTCGGCGAAGTCGACGTTGATCAGTCCCGGGCGCGTGATGAGTTCGGCGATGCCCTGCACCGCCCCCTGCAGCACCTGGTTGGCCGCTTTGAACGCATCGAGGAGCGTCGTCTGCGCTCCCAGCACGGTGAGCAGCTTCTGATTGGGGATGGTGATCAGCGAGTCGCAGTACTTGCCGAGCTCGCCGATGCCGTGGTCGGCCACGTGCGAGCGCTTGCCGCCCTCCATCTCGAAGGGTTTGGTGACCACCGCCACGGTGAGGATGCCGAGCTCCTTGGCGATCTGGGCAACCACCGGGGCGCCGCCCGTGCCCGTGCCCCCGCCCATGCCGGCGGTGATGAACAGCATGTCGCAGCCCTTGACGAGCTCGACGATGCGGTCGCGGTCCTCCATGGCCGCCTGGCGGCCCACCTCCGGGTCGGCGCCCGCGCCGAGCCCCTTGGTGATGTTGCTGCCGATCTGCAGGGCCGTCTTGACCTTCGCGTGCTTGAGCGCCTGCGAATCGGTGTTGACACACATGAATTCCACGCCCTCGATCCCGGTCGTCAGCATGTGGGCGACGGCGTTGCCGCCGCCCCCGCCCACGCCGACGACCTTGATGACGGCACTCTGGCTGTAGGCATCCATCAGTTCGAACATTGCGCGCTCCTCGTTGAATACAGGTTGAATTGTGTGAAATCGATTGGTGTTAGAAGTTCCCCTGGAACCAGGCACGCATGCGGCCGAGAGCCGTCTTGGCGTTGCCCCCCAGGGACCTCCCGCGACGCGCGGGCAGAATGTTGTCACGCGCGTAGAGCAGCAGCCCCACGCCCGTGGAGAAAACCGGATTGCGGACGACGTCCGTGAGCCCCTGCACCTCCTGGGGCAACCCCAGGCGCACCGGCACGTGAAACACCTCCTCGGCGAGCTCGATCGCCCCTTCCATGCGGGCGCTGCCGCCGGTGAGCACCACGCCCGCGACGATCAACTCCTCGAAGCCGCTGCGGCGCAGCTCGTCGCGCACCAGGCCGAACAGCTCCTCGTAGCGCGGCTCGACGATCTCGGCGAGCGTCTGGCGGGCGAGCCGGCGCGCCGGCCGATCGCCCACGCTCGGCACCTCGATGCTCTCGTCGGGGTTGGCGAGCTGCGAGAGCGCGCAGGCGTAGCGGATCTTGATGTCCTCGGCGTGCTGCGTCGGCGTGCGCATCGACACGGCGATGTCGTTGGTCACCTGGTCGCCCGCGATCGGGATCACCGCCGTGTGGCGGATCGCCCCCTGGATGAACACCGCGATGTCAGTGGTGCCGCCGCCGATGTCGACCATGCACACCCCGAGCTCCTTCTCGTCCTCGGTGAGCACGGCGAAGCTCGAGGCGAGCTGCTCCAGCACCACGTCGTCGACCTCCAGGCCGCAGCGCTTGATGCATTTCTCGATGTTCTGCGCGGCGCTGTCGGCTCCGGTGACGATGTGCACCTTGGCCTCCAGGCGCACGCCGGACATGCCGATCGGGTCGCGGATGCCCTCCTGGCCGTCGACGACGAATTCCTGCGGCAGCACGTGCAGGATCTTCTGGTCGGCGGGGATGGCGACCGCCCTGGCCGCGTCGATCACGTGCCCGACGTCGCCGTGGGTCACCTCGCGGTCGCGGATCGCCACCACACCGTGGGAGTTGAGGCTCCTCACGTGGCTGCCGGCGATGCCCGCGAACACCGAGTGGATCTCGCAGCCGGCCATGAGCTCGGCCTCCTCCACGGCCCGCTGGATCGACTGCACGGTCGACTCGATGTTCACGACTACGCCCTTCTTCAGCCCCCGGGAGGGCTGCGAGCCGACGCCGAGCACTTCGATCGCGCCGTCGGCGCCGACCTCCCCGACCAGCGCGAGGACCTTGGAGGTGCCGATGTCGAGCCCGACGATGAGGTCTCTGTCGGATCGCTTACGCATCGTGACCCTCCTCGACGGGCTGAAAGGCGCCTGCGGCGCTTTCAGCGAGCCACCCGCACGACTTTGATCGGGCGGCAGACCACGCGTGATGCGCGCTTCGGCCTTCGCTTGCTGCGGCATCAACGGGCTGGAAGGCGGCGGGATCGAGCTGGGCGAGCCTGCCTGTGGGGCCGGACGGCCCGGCCGGGTCTGCGCGCCGGCCTTCGCTTGGTGTTGCATGAGAGGGGGCACCTTTACGCCAACCGATGGCGAAACCGTTCGTGTAACGCATGTCCACGTATGAGATTGCGGTGGCGCGGCGCTCGACGATGCCGAGCGCCGCGCTCATGAATTTGTCGAACCGCTCCTCGACCTCGGAGCGCCCCAGCCTGACCGTGACGCCATCGCTCAGCGCGAACCGCCACGCGCCGCTGGCATCGAGGCTCAGGGCCGCAATGGCGAGCCCGCTCGAGGCAAGGCGCTTCTGCATCGCCAGATACCGGCGAGTCACCTCGGCCTCGGCGCCCTCGGGACCGGACAATTGCGCCAGTCCCGGCGGCAACGCGTTCGCGTGCGCCAGGAACAGCACGCCGCTCGAGTTGACCAGGCCGTCCCCGTCCCATCGAGCAGCGGCACGCTGCTCGCGCACCCATACGTCAAGGCCATGCGGCCAGGCACGCTGCACTCCGGCGGCGCCCACCCAGGGGAGCGCGGCCACGGCGCGGCGGACATCCTTCAGACTCACCATGAGC
>OFHJ01000582.1_pt1 | contig 13392 bp, 14 predicted proteins | sample 1522001 | NCBI WGS metagenome assembly OFHJ01 (sample SAMEA2464838, study PRJEB22497) | soil metagenome | biome: Grassland; feature: Farmland; material: Clay | place: Australia | collected 2013-02-01 | depth 1.2 m | reverse complement strand
TCTCAGACCCCTGCTCTTGTATCCCGCAGAAATGAGTCCCCTGTAAACTCTTCCGGTGCTCTGGGGCTCTGCAATCCAGGATATCTTGGAGTCAGTCAGAATCTCAGGCTCGTGTTTGTCTACGAGGATGACTTCATAATACTTGTAGTATCCATCTTCCCCAACGTAGTAGGAATTAAGGACTTCCAGATTGGGATGCTTGTCCGCGGCTCGCTCTTCAGCAATCCACTGAATACTCTTCTTTGGGGTCAGTTTATTGTAAGCCATTCTTCTCGGCCTTCTGCCTCCCATGATCTTCTCTCTGTTCCTTCCTCCGCGTCTTACTCTTGCTCTAACTACGACGTAACCTTTCTTTGATTTGTAACCAAGAGATCTTGCTCTGTCAATTCTGGTGGGATGTTCCAATCTTTCCAATGAAGGACCGTTTCTCCAGTCGATCATTCTCTGCTTGTGAAGATTGTAAATTTCAGATTTCTTGAGACTTTTCCATGCGTCCCGAACTGTGCTGTATGTGGTTTGTACTTCTGGCATCTAAATCTAACCTCTATCTAACGTGAATGATGCTGTAGACTAACTGTCTATAAATATCTTATTAGCTACCGGGCTTATGTTATTGCGTGTCCGGATTTCCGCACAGTCTATCAGGATTTCTAGTTTATGGAGTTGAGTTTCATTTGGGATAAGACACCCATTACTCAGACAGATATCCTCCAAAGGCGATATCTAAATTAAGCATGCAGGAATTTAAGCGCGTTGAAAGGCTCAGAAATCAGGAAGCGCTACATCCTTCTATATTCAAAGGAAATGACACCGGTACTGGCAAATCTCGAAAAGGAGCTTTTCAGGGTATTCCATTCAAAAAGGAAGTATGCTGAAAAAGAGTATGCAATTTTTCTCGCTAACCAGTTTAACAAGGATGAGGTGATCGATTTCATCAGGAACGGCTTCCCATCTGTAGAAACCGTCGTGACCAGCGGGACTGTTAAAAAATGCAAAGCAGTAATGGAATCCCACAAAATCGCAAATGTTCCCAAAGAAAAGGAGATTTCAACGCTTCTTTAGGACTGCTATTTCCTTTTCAGACAATGCTAGCCTTTCACTGAGGTCTTCCACATTTTTCTTGTCCTTCAGAAGCCCTGAATAGAACCATAGGTTTTCGTTGGTTCGTGACTTGCCACTGTGGGTGAACTTGGAGAACTTGGCAATAACAGACCTTCTCGATTCTCTGCTCTCCCTCATCCTTGACATTTTCATGATGTAGGATGGAAACTCATATTTCACGTAGCTGCTGTTCTGGTTTTCAATCTGGGTGTATATCCCTGCTGCTATCTCTTCAGCAAAACCCTTGAATGCGTAATGCTGTTTCTTGATAACCCTTCCTACAAACCTGTCCGCAAGGGAAAGCACATCATAGGCGGCGCTTAAATCGGAAAAATCAGGCGCTTCCGAGAAGAGATTCTTGTCTATCCACATCAGGTAATCTTCTGTGGTGAAATCCTTGCCCATCAGTTCAGAAAGTGTCTTTTCGTATGAATGGACCTTGAAGGTTGTGTGAATAACATTGTATATATTGCTCTGGACATCCCTGTAGGTAAGCTCCGCAAGTACCTGGGGCTCATCGATGAAACTGAACGCACTGATGGAGTCATTTATTGTAGCCCTGATATCGTCAGAATTCTTCTCCATGATTCTTTCGACAACGTCCTGTGAATACGTCAGCCCTTCAGCATTTGCTATTTCATGGATTCTCTGGCTGAGCCTGTTCCTGAAGACCTTGTAGTCTGAATCATTTTTTCTCTTATATTGCCGGAATTCAAGTACCTGGGAATTGTTTATCACATCCTTGGCGCTGGATTTTCTCCTGAATCCGTAGTAGTCATTCATGGTGATGATAATGGGATTTTTCGTCCTGCTGACAATCTTGGAAAGTTCAGTAATGCCGCCTGAATCCCCGCCTGTGGCCCTGCTTCTTCCTTCAAAGATGTTGTCTGCCTCGTCGATGAGGATAATCTTCGAGAAACCCAGTTCGCTCTGCGCATCCGTCTGAAAAAGGTCTGCATACTGGGAGGCCATGAGTGCAACTCTCTTCATGGCATCGGCATTTCTCTGTTCAGACGCATTCATCTCAATAAGGGGGACACCCAGTTCGTTGGCAAGAGCTACTGCCGTTGTTGTTTTGCCCGCACCAGGGGGCCCATAGAGAATAAGGGCCTTCTTGACAGGTGTGCCTTCCTTCCAAAGGTTGATCCAGTTCCTGATCTCCTGTATAATCCTTGCACTTGCCAGTAATTCTGAGGTGTTCTTTGGACGGTATTTCTCAATTATAGTGGTCATTCTCAGGATACCTTTATGCCAGAAGGGCTCTCCCTGTCCGTCGTAAGGAGGGAAAGGAAATCATCCTTCTCCACAGCCAGGAGCATCCCCTGGCTTTCAAGTCCCATGAACTTGGCTTTTTTCAGATTGTTAACTATTATGATGGTCTTTCCAACCAGTTCGGATGGCTCATAAAATTCTGAGATGCTTGATATGATCTGCTTTTCCATCCCATCAACATCCACCAGGATTCTAAGAAGGCTCCTGGATTTCTCAACCTTCTCGCATCGGTTTACCTTTACGGCCCTCAAGTCCAGTTTATGAACATCATCAATACTGATTTCTTCCGACATTAATTCCTACACCTTATGATTTCATGAATTCCTTTCCAAGTGCTTCCCTGGCTATGATTGTTTTCATAACCTCCCTTGATCCCTCGGCAAGCTGGAACGATCTTATTCCCCTGAGGGCAAGTTCCTGGGGGTTGTACTTGGTATATCCGTATGCACCATGCCATTGCAGTGCATCGTTTATGGCATCAAATGCCCATACGGTTGATAGAAGTTTTGCTATTGCCACTTCCTTGGAAACTTCAAATCTTGAGAATTTTCCCTCCTTCTGTTCCATATCATACATCCAGAGTGCCTTGTATCCTAATGTTCTCGCAGCCTCCATGCGTGCCACATGGTCTGCAAGCTGGAACTGGAGCCCCTGAAATTTACCAATGGGCTGTCCGAAAGCCTTCCTTGTTTTCATATATTCCATTCCATTTTCAAGGCAGGTTGTGGCTGAGGCGGAGGAAATTACCGCTATGAGGGCCCTTGCAAATTCAAATCCAAGGTGCACAAGCTTGAACCCTCCATTTTCCTTTCCAAGCATATAATCTTCCGGCACACTGTAATCCTTTATGTTTATGGATCCCCAGGTGGAACCCTCTCTCCCCATCTCCTCCAGAGGCGTGATCTCAATGTGCTCATCGCTGTGAGGGACATAAAACAGTGAAACTCCTGAAGTTCCTTTTGTCCTGTCAGTTTTGGCCACAGTTACGTAACCTCCACCCATTTCCTTGATGTCCTTTACAAGACTGATGTAAGCCTTCTCTCCATTAATTACGTAATTGCTTCCCTTCTTCTCCGCAACAGTGGTCATTGATCCTATGTCGGAACCAAAATTGGGTTCAGTTGACGCAATGCCTGTAAGGATTTTACCTGATGCAACTTTCGGAAGGATGCTCTCCTTAAGGGTTTCAGAACCGAACTTGCTCAGCAGGTAAGACCACGCATTGTCCACCAGAAACATAACAGGTATGGATGCAGTGGGATCAGCCCTGGCTATCTCTTCAACTGCGATACCGGTTGTAACTGCGTCGGCACCCATTCCACCATATTCCTCCGGAACGGTCATTCCCAGGAGATTCAGCTTTGCCAGCCCTTCCATTATGGCAGAGGGAATTCTTCTCTTCTCAATCATTTCCGTTATTCTAGGAGCAATCTCCTTCTGTGCAAATCTTCTGACCGAATCTCTCAGCAGATCCTGCTCTTCTGTAAAGGTAAAATCAATCATCAGGACACCACTTACTGATTAGATCAGTGTATAATTTAATTATCTGTTAATTTGATCAGATGTTGCAACTAATAATCACTATCTGCAAAATAAAATTCTTATGTAATTGGATGGGTGAGTCAGCATAATTCAATCAATTGATGCTTGTACAAAGAGAGTTGTTGCATTTTTGATTAAGGCTTTAATTTCAGCAGGCAGCACATTTTGGTATGCAACTTCCATAAGGATAGGCCCGCTGCGGGATCAGAACGGAAAGCGATCAGAAAGCTTTGCTGCCGATGGCGTCGAAGTTTATCTTCGCCTTGCTGGGGTCCTTGGCCAGTAGTGTAACACGGCTGTCCCTTCTTTCTCCAGCCAGTTCGTAGCCAAGATTCTTTCCAAGTTCACGGCTGAATTCCAGGATATAATCATGCGAAGGCATGTTGTCAATCCCAAGCCTGTCAATGGACTGTCCAACGTGCACATATCCCTTTGATTCCACGAAGTCTGGTTGTGCTATGGAATCCATCTTTGTGTATTCTTCAATGAATGGCATGTTGACATCCTTGACCAGGGTGTGCCTGATGACCTTTCTCGTATCAAGTGACGGCAGGAGTTCGAGAGTTCTGTTGAAGTTCTCCCATGCATTTCCAACGGATGGATTGAGAAGGTCAAAGAAAATTTCCTTGGTAGGGCCAGCGGTGGTTACATAAAGCTGGGTAGGGAGCGGATCAAGCTTTTCCAGAACCATAGGCAGGGTACCGTTTGTAACGAGGAAAGTTGAAATTCCCCTCTTGTGGGCCAGCTCTATGAATTCACCGAGCCTGGTGTAAAGGGTTGGCTCTCCAGTGAGGGAAATGGCGAGATGTTTCGGGTTTTCGGCTTCCTGCCATTTTTCTGCAGTTACCTTGGGATTTCCCTTGAAACCTGAAATAAGCTTCTTGTGAGCTTTTATGGACTCTTCCAGAATGAATTCCGGATCATCCTCGTCTGAAATATGCATGCTGTCGAAACCCTGAAATCTCCAGCAGAATGAGCAGTTTTCTGTGCATGAGCTCAGTGCAGGTGTCATCTGGACACACTGGTGAGACTTGATGCCATAGAAATCTCCTTTGTAGCATCCATGGCCGCCCGTCATTTCACTCTTGGTCCAGTGGCAAACCTTTACTGCTGAGTGTTTTCCAACTAGGCCGTAATGCTGTTTCTTGTAGATTTCTACGTATGGGGTTTCCACGAGGCAACAGAATTTGAGCTTATATAACTTTTATCTTTCAATAACCAGTATTTGACAATAAGAATGAGAAACAATGTTAAATGGCGACGCATCCTGAATGGTGGATCAACTGGAAATAGCTCCGATTGAAGATACAGATAGCAAGCCCTTCATGGCTTTCCTGCAGAAATATGAGTTTGCTGCCGGTGAAATTGGAATCTTCAGCTGGTACAGATCCATCGAATCCACCACAATGTTTGCCTTGAAGGATTCAGGGAGAATAATCGGAACAGGCATTAGTTATGCCATGGGCAAAACAGGGTGGATTGGCTCAATTTGCGTGGATGAAGAACACAGGAGGCAGGGGCTAGGCAGAAGGCTGACCGATTATGCAGTGGAGAGGCTGAAGGAACAGGGCTGTTCAACAGTTCTCCTGAGGGCAAGTGAAACCGGGGCACTTGTTTACGAATCCCTTGGTTTCAGGGTAACCGGGAAGTATGAGAATTTCCTCGCCCCACAGGGAGGTTGGAGATTACCAGACAGGACCGGATATAAATACAGGGAGATTACCTCGCTTGAAACAGGGCATTTTAAACTTGAAACAAGAGTGAGTGGGGAGAACAAGGAGAATTACCTGAAGGCACTTCCCGGAGGAAAAGGTCTGGAGATTTCCAGTGATGGTTTGCTTCAAGGATTTGCCTATCCCACCATTGGGGATGGTTTTCTTGGGATTGTGGAAAACGAAGAGCTTATTGAACCCCTCATGGCCCGATTTGCCAATGGCAAGCAATTCAAGATACGCACACTGGTAGGAAGCAGGAGCAATGATTTCCTGCGATCTCTGGGGTACAAAACCGAGGATGGGGCAATAAGGATGGCACTGGGAAACGATCCGATTATAAAAATAAGAAATGTTGTTGGAACTATAAGTTCCAGTATTGGGTAAAAGTTTATTCTTCGCCGCCAGGCATTCCGCCCGGAGCTCCGCCAGGTCCCCTTGAACCTTTAGTGGCTATTACGTCATCAATCCTGAGAATCATAACAGCCGCTTCAGTTGCTGCTTCAATAGCCTGTTTTCCAACTCTAGTTGGTTCAATGACACCGACTTTCTCCATATTCTCAACCAGGCCGCTGTATACATTAACTCCGGCGTTCTTGCTGCCTTTTGCGTGTTCATTTCTAATCTTTATGAGAATGTCAATTGCGTCAAGGCCTGCGTTTTCTGAAAGGGCTCTGGGTATTTCCTCAAGAGCATTGGCGAATCTTTCGATTGCAAGCTGCTGCCTTCCGCCAACCTTTGATGCGTACTCCCTGAGTCTGAGGGCGATCTCGGCTGCGGTTGAACCTCCGCCTGTAACATATCCACCGTCTTCCACTGCTGCAGCTACAACGTGAGTTGAGTCTGTGATTGATCTGTCAATCTCGTCAACAACATGCTCTGTTCCGCCTCTTACTAGTATGCTCACTGCCTTGGGATTCTTGCATCCTCTGACAAAGGTCAGGTAATCATCGCCGATTTTCACTTGTTCCACCTCATCAGCTGAGCCAAGATCCTGTGCGGTGAGTTCATCCACTGATGAAGCAATTGAAGCACCGGTTGCCTTTGACAGTTTCTCGATATCGCTCTTTTTGACCCTTCTTACGGCGTATATGCCTTCTTTTGAAAGGTAGTGCTGGGCAAGGTCGTCGATACCTTTCTGTGTGATAAGAACGTTGGCGCCGCTTTCCTTGACTTTCCTGACCATTTCCTTGAGAACGCTCTCTTCTTGGCTCAGGAACTTCTGTATCATGGACGGGTCGTCTATTCTTATGTTTGTGTCAAACTCGGGTTTCTTGATTTCAAGAGCAGCGTTAAGAAGTGCAATCTTTGCACCCTTCACGTAGTTGGGCATGCCCGGGTGGACTTTTTCCTTGTCAACGATGATGCCGTAGATAAGCTGGGTGTCGTCAATGTCTCCGCCCTGTTTCTTCACAATCTGTATGTTGTCAAAATCTACGGAGTATCCGGTTTCAGTTTTCTCTGACACTGCCCTGATGGCCTCGTAGGATATTTCAGAAAGTTTCTCTTTGCTTGATGATGCGCTTTTGCTGCTCAGAGAGGTTGCTGCCATCTTCATGAGCAGTTCCTTGTCTGTGAACTTGACAGGCTGCTTCACTGCGTCCAGAACTCTTTTTGCTTCATCTGCTGCCATTCTGTATCCTGCAGCTATGACCGTAGGGTGGACATTCTGGTTAATGAGGCTCTCTGCTTCCTGCAGAAGTGCGCCTGCAACTATAACTGCAGTTGTGGTCCCATCTCCCACGAATGAATCCTGTGTCTTTGAAACTTCAACCATCATCTTGGCTGCTGGGTGCTCCACATCCATCTCTTTGAGGATAGTCACACCATCATTTGTGATCACAATGTCTCCAAGGGAGTCAACCAGCATCTTGTCCATACCTCTTGGTCCGAGGCTAGACCTGACTGCGTTGGCTATGCTCTTGGCTGCTTCAATGTTGTTCTTCATGGCATCTTTGCCAGACTCTCTCTTAGTTCCTTCTTTTAATATGAATATTGGTTGGCCTCCAATCATAGGTCCTCAACCAAGTAAAAATAAACTTCTATATAACCATTTCTAATTTCTATTGTCGCCAAAAAGCTTAATTTTTCGTCTTTTCAGATATAATCTGGCATGCAGCAGTATGGGTGCCTAATTTCTATATTGGTTCACAAAATCTCTATGCATGATTACAACTGAGAATGTCGATATCTCCGGTTCAGACTATGAGTACCTTAGAATGGACATGGGGACTGCACCTTTGGTTATACTCAAGGGGAAGAAGGGCTTTGTAATGTGTGGTTACCTTAATCTTGAGGCAGCAAACAAACTGGGTGACTGTGCTGTCAGAGTTACCGGTGTAAAGGACCTGGAAACCATCCTCAACAGCAGCGCTACAGGTGTTTCAGAAGCAGCCAGGAAGCTGGGAATAAACGAGGGCCAGAAGGTTTCAGATTTTATACACCTGCTATAGAAATCAGGAACATGACAAACGAAAAGAGAGCAGCAGTAGCCATTATCAGGCATGGTGAAGAAGCACTACTCATCAGGAGGAAGGTTTTCCCCGGTGACCCATGGGCAGGGCACATAGCCTTTCCAGGAGGTCATGTGAGAAACGATGAAACCATAGAGCAGGGTCTCCTGAGAGAAGTCAGGGAGGAAGTGGAACTCCTTTTTACAGAATCCCAGATCAGGGGGAGGCTTGAGCCCCTTCGCCCATTCAGGGTGCCGGAACTTTTTGTTTATCCAATGATCATTGACACAGACTCATTCGCCAGGGCGGGAAGAGGGCCAGAAGTGGATGACTTGAAAATAGTGAATCTAAGGAACTATGTTGAAACCAAACTTCCTGAGAATGGTTTCCCGGCCCTTAACTACGAAGGCTGGTTTGTCTGGGGGCTCACATACCGCATAATAAAGATTTATTTAGAGGGCCTGTAAAGAATCCTTCATTTCAAAAGCCCTTGTTCCAAGTTTGTCAAAGGAAACCCTCACAACAAAGCTCGAATAGTCCATGAGTGATTTCTGCAAGGCTTCGACCCTGTCCTTGCCGCTGATCACAAGCAGGAATCCATCAGATCCACCACCCATCAGTTTTGCAGCCTGTCCACCGTTTTCCAGGGCGTGGCTTATTAATTCATCAATTCTGCTGTTTGAAACCCTGGTACCAAGCTTCTTCTTCAGTTGCCAGCCATTGTTGATGGCATTTGTGAAGTCCTTGAAACTGCCACTTTTTACGGCATCCCTCATCTCGGTGGCAAGGTCCCTCATCCTGACCAGGTTCGATACAACAGACTCTTCCCCTTTCTTTGATTTATCCACCTGCTCTTGAAGGACATCAGTGCTTTCCCTTGTATTGCCCGTATATACCAGGAGGGTCCTGCTCTCAAGCTCCGATACAAAATGGCTATACTGGGCCAGGTTCTGCGAGGTTTCGCCAGAGGCTTTGAATTCCATGTACTTGATGTCACCAAGGCTCACAGCAAATGGGTCCTGTTTTCCAAGTGTTATGTTGAAATAATCGTGCTCCAGTGAGAAAGCCTCCGAAGCTATCTCCCAAGGGTTCTTTTCCACATCCTGTATTTTATAGATGAGTCTCAGCATGGCTGTTGTAAGTGCACTGGAAGAGCCAAGCCCCGAACCCGGGGGAACTCCACTGTTGATAACAAGACGCCCCTTGGAGATTCCCCGGGTCTGGAACAATTGTGACATCCTGTTGAGGACATCATTCTCGCCATTCCCCTTTCCTATGAGAAAACTCTTGAGAAAATCGCGCGAAGATATTTCCAGATCATATGGGTCCGGAGTGTAACTGACTGTGACGCCACGGTCTATTGTCGTATTTATGACAGCACCTCCATGCAGGTCACAGAATGGCGAAATATCAGTTCCTCCACCTCCAAAACTTATTCTGAAAGGGCTGTAAGCAACATATCTTTTCATGGGTATATGTCTTCATGTATCAGATTATGATTAAAAATGTCACTTATGCCCGAATTTATCTGAAAATCTGTTTATATATGTATGAAACATGTTGATTTCATGGAAAAAAATAACAGCTACTGGCACACTCTTCCAGTTGGCCCAGAGCCGCCAGAACTAGTTAATGTTGTAATTGAAACTCCCAAAGGCAGCAAGAATAAATTTGAGATATCAAAGGAATTCCCAGGAGTTGTACTGGACAGGGTCCTGCATTCTTCCGTTGCATATCCAATAGAATACGGTGCTGTTCCAGGGACACTTTATTCCGATGGGGACCCCCTCGATGCAATGGTCCTGCTCAGTGAGCCCACCTTCCCGGGCATTGATCTGGAAGCAAGGCCTGTTGGAGTAATGAAGATGATTGACCAGGGTGACAGGGACAACAAGATCCTCATGGTTGCAAAGGGAGAGCCGAGATTCAAGCATGTAAACAATTACGCCGATCTTCCTGAACATTACCTGAACGAGATCGTGAACTTCTTCCAGACTTACAAGCTCCTGGAAAACAAGAAAACTGAAGTTCTTGGCTGGGAAGGCAGGGAAACTGCTGTAAAAGAAATCCTGGAATCCATTAAGGCATACGACGAAAAGTTTAACAGATAATTATGGAAAAGAATCCTGTAATACCGGTCGGCAAGGGAAAGATCACCCTGGACAGTTCGCTGAAGGAGTACGCCGGCAAAGGTTATTATATTGTCATCAGGCTTGAGTCCCACCAGGGTCCATGCAATGATGTCGACTGCCAGCGGATTCTCGAGGCGGTAGTGGAAATAACACAAATGCCGGACGAATCCTACAAGATATTTGCAGGAAACGGATTCTTTTTAGCCCTGGAACCTCCTGTTTTTTCATATATTGACAAGGACAGGCAGGAGGTCACATTGAAGAAGACCAGACTCGGGAAGCTCGTAACAAAAGGCCTTTCTTTCTAGCGGTTAAATACCAGATCTAACGGGATCCGGAAGCCCCGTCAGTTTTTTATTGTTTACTGTGGTAACCCCTCACGCAGCAAAACGGTATCCTGAAATCATTCATGTTCAGCAACAGAGAACTCTGGGCAGTCAGCATTGCCTCAGGAATAAGATCTGTTGGATTTGGTGCGACCTGGCCATTCATGGCACTATTTCTCAATGTGGAACTTGGAATCCCTGTTTACATTGTTGGAATAGTTTTCACCCTCGGTTCCCTTGTTTCAATAGTTTTCAGCCTGCTTGGAGGCGGACTGTCAGATTATATTGGAAGGAAGAAGGTTCTTCTCACAGGCAGCCTCATTTCATCTTCCCTTTACCTTACAATGGCGGTATTGCTTGGAATTGGGGCAAGCGCAATTTCACTGGTTGCGGTATTCATATTCACTTCCATTGGGGGATCGCTGATCTTTCCATCCGCCAATGCACTTGTTGCTGATGTCACGAAAGAGGATGAGAGGACAAACGGGTATGTTGTTTACAGAATAATGGCCAATCTTGGCTGGGCAATCGGGCCACTAAGTGGCTCGCTGCTTGATGAGCATGGGATAATATGGATATTCCTCCTGGTAACGGTTTGCAGTGCCGCCCAGGGGATCATAGTGCTCGCACTTGTAAAGGACAGGTGGAAAGAAAGGAGAAGGCTTGAAAAACTGGATTCTCCTGGAAAAATAAGCATCCTATCCTATGACAGGTTTCTTCTCGTCTTCACGGCAGGCACCTTCTTTGTCACGCTTGTATCATCCCAGTTTTCAGTCACCTTGCCGGTTTATGCCGGGCTTAAAGTGGGGCTTCTCCAACACCAGCTTGGTTACATATACGCAGTGAATGGCGTAGTTGTAGTTCTCGGACAGTACCCAATTACAAACCTGATGAAGCGATTTCCTGAGATTCTGTCCATGATAATGGGTGCAGTGGCTTACAGTGTCGGTTATCTCCTGGTGGGGTTCTCAACAACACTGGTTGACCTGATGCTGGACATGGTTATAATCACCCTTGGTGAAAATCTTGTTTCTCCGGTGATGAACAGCATAGTCTCGAAGATAGCACCAAGAGACAAGCTTGCACGTTATCTTGGGTTCCTGGGGATGGTTAACTCAAGTGGGCGTGCGTTTGGACCATCGGTTGGCGCATTCTTCCTCTCTGTGTTCGCATTCCAGGGCCTTAAAGTCTGGTCTTCCATCGACCTCTTCGGTGCGGTGGCAATCATTGCGTTCCTCGTTTTCACTAGAATGGTAAAGTCAAAGGAAGGCTTTGGAAACGTTCAATCAGAAAGCCTGAGTACCCACTGACAGAAGAAGTCCTATGAGGAATATGAATCCGATGAATGTATTGGAATTCTGGAATGACACCTTTATGCTCCTTGGGTCGTCCGGGTTCACTATGTAGTGCTGGTAGAAGATTAGTATGGATATGGGTATGAGTGAAAGGAAGTAGAAGAAAGACCTGAGATAGAAGCCAAGCAGAAGGAAGAACGTAAATGTTATTCCGTGGATAAGGTTGGACAGAAGCAGCCCCCTTTTGATTCCGAAATCTGTCATTACTGTTCTCAGCCCAAGGGTCTTGTCGTGTTCCATGTCAGGAATTGTGTAAATCATGTCAAATCCGGCAATCCAAAGGGATGACGCAAAGAATATGAGATAAAGCGGTAGCGTGGTTGGGAACACAGGTGTTATGGCCAGGTATCCCGCAAGCACTCCAACACCGATTGTCAGGCCCATGTATATGTGCCTCCAGGGGGTGATCCTCTTGAGGAATGGGTCCGTCACAAACATGAATAGCACTATGGGGGAAAGCAGGAAAACAAATGTGTTCAGAAGGTAAGCAGAAAGCTCGAAAATTGTGCCAAAGACAATGGTGAGGGTTATGGCTGTTCCAAGCTTCATCTTCCCGGAGACAAGCAGCCAGTCCTTCTTCCTCGGGTTTATCCTGTCAAATTTGAGGCCCTCAATCCTGTTGACTGACATTGCAGTTGCACGGGCAAATGTTGTGGCAACAAGTATGAGGATTAGCTTGAAATAATCATAAGAACCATTCGATGCAAGTACTGCACCACTAAATACAAACGGGAGATCAAACACTGTGTGCTCGAGTTTAATATAATCAACAATCTCCATCAGTTTCATAGACCATACTCCTTCCATTTTCTGCTAACTGTCTGCTTAATTGATTCGGGGACATCCATGACCTCGGGCCACTTTCTCTGAAATCCTTCAGCCTGGCCCTTGGTCGTGGCGTCAATTCCCATTTTTGATCCGTAGTTGAAAAGGCCAGAAGCATGATCCAGGCTATCGGTTACAGTCCCCGGAACAATAAAGACGTCACGCTGTGGATCAATTCTGGTGGACAATGCCCAGATTACCTGCTTCCTGTCATGGACATCAATATCGTCATCCACAACCACAATTATCTTGGAAAACATGAGCTGCCCAAGCCCCCATAGGGCAAACATAACCTTCTTTGCCTGTCCTGGGTACCGCTTCTTGATTGATACCACAACCATGTTATGGAAAACTGCCTCCTCCATGGTATTCATGTCAACGATTTCCGGTATCTGGAATTTGATTATGGGCAGGAACATCCTTTCCACGGCCTTGCCGATGATAACATCCTCATGCCATAATTTCCCGACTATGGTTGTTGGGTAAATGGGATTTCTCTTCTGAATAATTCTTTTGATATGAAAAACTGGAAACTGCTCTTCAAGTGAATAATAGCCTGTGTGGTCTCCGAACGGTCCTTCAACACGGGTTTCCTCCGGGTCAACATACCCTTCCAGGACAATTTCTGCATTCTTAGGGTACTGCAGGTCAACGGTCTGACCCTGAACCAGGTC
>OFHJ01000581.1_pt1 | contig 13394 bp, 11 predicted proteins | sample 1522001 | NCBI WGS metagenome assembly OFHJ01 (sample SAMEA2464838, study PRJEB22497) | soil metagenome | biome: Grassland; feature: Farmland; material: Clay | place: Australia | collected 2013-02-01 | depth 1.2 m | reverse complement strand
GACGTGGGACAACGAGCCGTTCGTAGGGCCGGAGGGGGAGCGAGAGGAGCGCGGACCCGACACCGTCACGCTCGGCCACCTGCGGCGGGAGCGCGGCAAGCGCAATGTGGCCCTGGCCCTCAAGACCCCCGCCGGCCGCGCCCGGCTGCGCCGCAACGCGCTGCCGGCCCCGCTGCACCTGGCGCCCTCCCTGCTGTCTTACCGGCTGCTCTCCCTTTCCGAACGATCCCGGGTTTCTCGCGCCGCTCTCGCATTCCGCGGCGTGGACCCGGCGGATCCGGCCGCTGACTCGGTCCCGCTCGGTGGCTGGCTCGCCGCCCACGGCCAGCTCCTGCTGGAGAAGCGATCGCACGGCCCGACCGATCGGGGCCGCCTCCTCGCGCGCCGGCACGACGGCAACCACTTTGGCGCGCGTCCGGCGCGCGGGCCGCGCCAGCTCGCGCGGCAGCCAAAACCGGCCGCGCAGCAGCAGAAGATACGACCAGATGGCCAGCGGCACCGCCGCGGTGATATCGAGGAACGTCACGGCCTAAACCCAAGAGCGAGCCCAGCGCAGGATCATGCCCCAAACGGCCGCACATCGATATAATCCGCCCATCGCCTGCGTCTCGTCGCATCCGCCCGCTCCCGCGGCGAGCCGGCAGTGTGCCGGAGCGGCCCGTTCGATCCTTCGCACCCGGAGCCGCGGTGACGCGCCGCGGAGAATGTGCTGACTGCCGAAAAAAAACGCATGACCCAACTGTTCCGGAATCCTCGAAAATCTTCGCCCGATACCACGCGCCTGCGCGCGGGACTGATCGCGGCGGCCGCCGTGTGTCTGGCGGGAAGCGCCCGGGCGGCCGAGCAGGCAACCTCGCCGGCCACGGGCCCGGCGGCACCGAGCACGGCGACGGCCCGGGCCGCCGCTTCGGCCACCGCCCGGCGCCTGGGCGCTTCGGCCAAGGCGCCGGACCCGGCCCGCCACAAGATCAACTGGCTCAATCCGACCACTTGGCCGGTGCTGCCGGTGCCCCTCACCGCCGTCGATCCGCTGACCGGCACCACCCTCGGGGTCATCCCCACGATCCTGCACACCAATGCGACGAACCAGATCACGCGCATCATCGCGCCGGACATCAACTACAATCCCAACTTCGGCTGGGGCTGGGACGCACGGATCTACGAATATCCCTCGCCGAACACGCAGTGGTTCATCACCGGGGGCATGAACCAGCACGTGCAGAGCGGCTTCGATGCGATGTTCGAGACGGGGCGGCTGCGCGAGAGCCCCTGGTCGTGGAGCGTCGAGACAGTCTACAGCCGGGACGGCACGCCGCGGTTCTTCGGTTTCGGCAACGACTCGCGCAGGATCAACCAGACCGTCTACACCGATCAGCAGATGTCGGCCAAAGCCAAGCTCGGCTGGAACATCACGCACGCCTGGCAGCTCGCCTACACCTTCATCGCCAAGAAAGTCAAGATCGGCTCGAGCCGCCTCATCCGCCTGCCCTCCATCACCCAGCGATTCGAGCACATCCTGGGACTCGGCACCACGCACGAGCTGCTCAACCGCGTCTCGCTGATCTACGACACCCGCAACAACATCGTCATCCCGACGCACGGCATGTACATCATCGCCTACGGCGGCGTCGCCAGCCGCAACGTGGACATAGGCGACTCGCTGTTTACCGAGGCCGGCGTCGATGCGCGCTTTTACTGGTCGCCGAGCCGTACGCTCACCGTGGCGACGCACTTCGACGCGCGCTATGAGCCCTCGGCCCACCACGTGCCCTTCTGGGCGCTGAGCAGTCTGGGCGGCGATCAGGACGTCATCGGCGGCTCGCAGCCGCTGCGCGGCTATGGCACCTCGCGCTTCTACGACCGCGACGCGCTGGTGGCGAACATAGAGCTGCGCAAGACCGTGCTGTCCTTCCACGCGCTCTCGACCCACATCGAGATCCAGGTGACGCCGTTTTTCGACACCGGCCGGGTCTTTCACCACGGCATTCTGCCGCTCTACCACCTGCACAACGTCTTCGGCATCGGCTTCCGCGGCATCGCTCCGCCCTCGGTCGTAGGCTATGTCGACATCGGCAAGGGCAGCGAAGGCACGGCGGTGTTCACCGGCATCGGCTTTCCGTTTTAGATGGGTGGCTTGGCGGAAACCCGCGGCTCAGTGCAGGTATCCCTCGTCCCGGAACCATTGCAGGGCGTCCTCGAACGCGAGGTGCGCCGGCCTGAAGCGGTAGCCGAGCTCCCGCGCGGCCTTCTCGCTCGAGAAGTACATGCGCTTGCGGGCCATCCGCACGCTGTCGACGGTGACGCGGGTCGGCTTGCCGGTGAGCCCGGCGAAGAATTCCGCCGCGTACGCGATGGGCAGCACCAGCCCATGAGGCAGGCGGACCCGCGGCGGGGAGCGCCCGGCGAGCCGAGTCACTTCGAGCAGGATCTGGCGCAGCGGCAGATTCTCTCCACCGAGGATGTAGCGCTCGCCGATGCGTCCGTGGTGGAACGCCAGCACGTGCCCCGCCGCGACATCATCGACATGCACCACATTGAGCCCGGTATCGACATAGGCCGGCGTTCGTCCCAACGCCGCATCGAGCACGATCTGCCCCGTGGGCGTCGGCTTGATGTCCCGAGGCCCGACCGGCGCGGCGGGATTGACGATCACCACGGGCACGCCGCGGGCGGCCGCCTCCAGCGCCTTTTGCTCGGCCAGGAACTTCGAGCGCTTGTAGTGCCCGACCATCTCCTCGAGGCTCACCGGCGAGGCCTCGGTGCCGGGGCTGCCATCGCGGGGCAGCCCGATGGTCGCAACGCTGCTGGTGTAGACGATGCGCTGCACCCCGGCCCGATGAGCCGCTTCGAGCAGGTTCTGCGTTCCCTCGACATTGGCCCGATACATCTGCTCGGGATCGGGGACCCACAGCCGGTAGTCGGCGGCGGCATGAAAAACGGCATCGCAGCGCTCGACCGCCGCCTCGAGGGAGGCCGCATCGGTCAGATCTCCCGGCACCGCCTCTACCGCGAGGGCGCGCAGGTTGCGCCGGTCCGAGCCGGCGCGCACCAGCACTCGAACCTGCCAGCCCGCGGCACACAGCGTTCTCGCCACCGCCGCGCCGACGAAGCCCGTGGCTCCGGTCACCAGCGCTTGCATCACGTCCCCCAGTTCGCCTCGGTCAGCGCGCGCCGCGCCGGCAATCCCGGCTCGCCGATCGAAGCCAACACGGCGCATGCCGCCCGAAAGCGCCTGGCCAGACGGATCAGCGCGCCGAGGTCCGCGGGCGCGCGGATCAGCCCCGCCAGCAGCCTGGGCAGGGACGGGTGCGTCCCGCCGCTCGCGGCCACCACCGCCCGCGGCAGATCCTCCCCGGCCGTGTCGACGATGACTCTGACGGCGACGAAGGGCACACCGGCATCGGCGGCGACCCGGGCGACGGCCGCGCTTTCCATGTCCACCGCCACCGCGCGGGTCTCCCGCCGGGCAATGGCCTTGTCCAGCCGCGAGCCGAGCGGGCGGCGGGTGCCGAGCAGCCGTCCTCCGTAAACCTGCTCACGCGGCAGGGCGCCGGCCAGCACCCACCGCCAGCGCGGATCGGCGGGCACGGGCGGACTCTCGAACGAGACGACTTCCTCGGGCAGCACGATCGCCCCGCACTCGAGCGCCGGATCGAGCGCACCGGCGGTGCCGACACTGGCCAGGGCCGTCGCGCCCGCCGCGACCAGCGCCTTGCTCCCCTCGAGCGCCGCCTCCCAGCCCATGCCGCTCACGGTGAGCAGCGCCTCGGCGAGCGGGTGAATGCGCGTGCGGCGCGTCCCGGCCGAGCGCCCTATCTCGGGAGCCAGGGCGCGGGCCTCGCGCGCGAGGCCCGCGACGATACCAACCCGGCTCAAAGGGTGCCGGACCCGGCCCGTCGGCCCGTCCGGCGGCGATAGGCCGCCAGCGCCCAAAGCGGGAAGAAGGCGCTGTAGCCGTGGTACCTCAGATAGAACACGCGCGGGAACCCGGGCGAGGTGTAGCTGGGATGCCGCCACAGACCCTCCTCCTGCGTGCGCAGCAGGTACGCCACGCCGCGCCTGACGGCATCGCATCCGGCCTCCGCCGCGCTCATCAGCCCGAGCAACGCCCAGGCGGTCTGATAGGGAGTGCTGGGGAAATGCCGGTCGTCGTAGTGCTCGAGATCGTAGCTGTCGTTGCTTTCTCCCCAGCCGCCGTCGGCGTTCTGGCACGAGAGCAGCCAGGCCACCGCCCGGCGCACCGCCGGATCGCTGGCGGCGACGCCGGCCGCCTCGAGGGCCACCAGCACCGACCAGGTGCCGTAGATGTAGTTCGTCCCCCAGCGCCCGAACCACGAGCCGTCCGCCTCCTGCTCGGCCCTGAGGTAGGCGAGCGCGCGCTCGATGACGGGCCGGTCCTGCGGCCGGCCGGCTTGCGAGAGCACCGTCACCACGCGCGCGGTGACATCGGCGGTGGGCGGATCGAGCAGCGCGCCGTGATCGGCGAACGGGATCAGGTTGAGCTTGTAGTGTGTGTTGTCGACATCGAAGGCCGCGAAGCCGCCGTCGCTGCTTTGCATGCCCGCCAGCCACTCGAGCGAGCGCTCGACAGCCTCCGGGTAGCGCCGCGGCGCAGGCTCGTTGGCCTCGGCCTGATGCATCGCCCAAGCGACCACCGCGGTGTCGTCGAGGTCCGGATAATGCGCATTGCCGAACTGGAACGGCCAGCCGCCCGGGCGCAGGCGCGGCCGGCGCACCCGCCAGTCCCCGATTTCCTCCAGCACCTGGCGGGGCCGCAGCCAGTCCAGGCCGCGCAGCGCGGCCGCGCGCGATTGCGGATCGCCGGTCTCCTGCAGCGTGAGGCAGGCGAGTCCCGTGTCCCACACCGGCGAGACGCAGGGCTGACAGTAGGCCCGGTCACCTTGTATGACGAGCAGCTTCTCGAGCGCGCGCTTGGCGGTCACCCGGCGCGGATCGTCCGCGGGGTAGCCGAGCAGCACCATCATTTCCAGCGCGTTCACCATCGCCGGGAAGATCGCCCCGAGACCGTCCTCGCCGTTCAGGCGCTCCAGCGTCCACTGCTCCGCGAGTCGCGTGGCGCGCGCGCGCGTGGCGGCGGGGATCAACGGATCGATCAGCCTGCCCAGGCGATCGAGCGTGAAGAACACCCGCGCGAGCCACCTTCCCTGGCGCGGCAGGCGAAAGTAGTGCCGCTCCTGCTCCGGGGGCGTCGTGAACAGCTCCGCGATGTGCACATTGCGGGGATTGCGCGCGACGGGCTTGCGCGTGCACAGCACGAACAGCGGCACCATCACCGTGCGCGACCAGTAGGAGACCTTGTCGAGGTGGAACGGAAACCACTTCGGCAGGAGCATGATCTCCACCGGGATATAGGGCACGGCGCGCCAGGGCACCTCGCCGAACAGCGCCAGCGCGATGCGCGTGAACACGTTGGTGTGCGCCGCGCCGCCGCGCGAGAGCACGGCCTCGCGGGCCCGGCGCATGTGCTCAGCCTCCGGATCGTCGCCGGCGAGCTTCAGGGCGTAGTAGGCCTTGACGGTGCAGGACAGATCGAGCTGCCCGCCGGTGTAAAGCGGCCACCCGCCGTGCGCGGCCTGGTTCGCGCGCAGGTAGACCGCGAGCTTGCGCTCGAGCTCCGCATCGATCTCATCCAGATAATGCATCATCAGGATGTATTCGGACGGAATGGTGCAATCCGCCTCGAGCTCGAACAGCCAGTGGCCGTCGTTTTGCTGCAGCCGGATGAGCGCATCGCGCGCCTCGCGGATCGAGCGCTCCAGGTCCGCGACGTGTCCGGGCGGGTGCGCCTCGGCGGCGGATGTCTGGAAAAGCACCTCGGCGGTGTCTGTCTGGGCGTTGTCGTTCAAGAGGCCGTGCCTCCCATCTGCACGGAAGGGGCGGAGCACTCTTCGCTCTGCCCGGGCCACACGCCCGCGGGCTTCAACGGCACGGGCGCCTCGGCGAGCGGCAATCCGCGTGTGGCGCGCTCGAACAGCTGGCGCAGCACCCGGTCCCTGCGCACCGAGAGATTGGTCAAGGTCTGGGTCATCGCCACCGCCGAGCGGGAGACCTTCACCTGCGCTCCAGAGGTGTAGCCGGGAGTGTCCTGGATCTTGCGCAGCGTGAGCGCGGCCAACCCGATGGCCCACAGACAGAAACGGCGTATCCCTCCCTCATCGCCGGGGATCAGCAGCGTGAAGGCGAGCGCGTTGCGCAGGTGCCGGTGCGCGACTCCTATCAGCTCCAGCACGCCGGCGTGGAAGCGCTCGTCCGAGCGCTCGGCGCTGAGCGTGGCCAGATCGACGCCGTGGCGGGGGAACACTTCCTGCGGCAGCCAGCAGGCGCCGCGCTCGCGGTCCTCCCACACGTCCTTCAGGATGTTGGTCATCTGCAGGCCCTGGCCGAAGGACGGCGCAAGCTCGTACAGCGCCGCGTAGTGGCGGCCGATGAGCGGCGAGTAGCCGCAGAACAGCTCGGTCAGGGTCTCCCCGACGATGCCCGCCACGTAATAGCAGTAGGCGTCGAGGTCGGTGCGGCGGGCCAACCCCTTCAAACTGGCGGTGCGCTGGAAGTCATGCATGCCATGGCTCATCACCTCGATGCAGCGGCGGATGGCGCCGCGCTGGCGCTCCTCGAAGCCGCCGACGACGCGGATCACCCGCGCCGTGTTGGCAAGCAGCTCGCGCTCGGCCGGCAGCGTGTGCTCGGAGAGCCCGGGGGTCACGTCGCGCGCGAAGCGCGCCGCGTCCTCCCGGCCCTGCACCACGGCGGTGAAGCGGCGCAGGCAGGCGTAGGTGTCGGATGCGGACAAGGCCGGCTCGTCCTCGATGGTATCGGCGATGCGGCACAGCAGGTAGGCGCTGGTGACCGCGGTGCGCAGCGCCGGCGGCAGCTGCGGGATCGTCAGCGCGAACGTGCGCGAGACGTGCGGCAGGATCGCGTCCTGAAATGCCTCGTCGGATTGGACGGAATCGGACTGCATGGGTCTCCCGGGGTCAGTTCCGCCGCGCGAGCAGCCAGTCGGTCACCGCCCGCAGCGCGTCGGCGTTGCGCCCGAGCGGCGCGAGCGATTCGAGCGCCTGCCGGTGCAGCCGGCGAACCCGCTCCTGGGAGGCGGGAATGCCGAGTATGGATGGATGAGTGGACTTGCCGTGCTCGCGGTCGGCGCCCGCGGCCTTGCCGAGCGTCGCAGTGTCGCTCAACTCATCGAGCAGGTCATCCTGGATCTGGAACGCCAGCCCGATGGGCGCGGCGAACCCCGCGAGCGCGCGCTCGGCCGCTGGCTCGAGGCCGCTGACACAGGCGGCGCCCATCATGACACTGGCGCGGATCAGGGCGCCGGTCTTCAGCGAGTGCATCCGCTCGACCTGCTCGATGCCGAGCTTGACCCCCTCGGACTCGAGGTCGATCGCCTGCCCGCCCGCCATCCCGAGGCTGCCGATGGCCTCGGCCAGCAGCCCCACCAGGCGCACGCGCACGGCGGGGTCATCGGGAAGCGCCGGATCGCGCGCGAGCAGTTGGAACGCCAGCGACTGCAGCGCGTCGCCGACGAGCAGAGCGGTCGCCTCGTCATAGGCCTTGTGGCAGGTTGGGCGGCCGCGGCGCAGATCATCGTCGTCCATCGCCGGCATGTCGTCGTGCACCAGCGAATACACGTGCACCAGCTCCAGCGCACAGGCGGCGGCCTCGACCTGCTCCTCTCTCAACCCCAGCGTGTGCGCGGTGGCGAGCAGCAGGATCGGGCGCACCCGCTTGCCCCCGCCGAGCACGCTGTAGCGCATGGCCGCGTGCAGCCGCTCCGGCAGCTCATCGGCGCGCGGCAGCCGCCGCGCCAGAGCCTCCTCCATCCGGGCCCGCCAGGCCTCTAGCCGCGCGGCCGGGATCTCAAGCGCCGCTGACACGGCGGCCTTCCCGATTCGCGCTCGGACGCACGTCGGCGAGCGGAATCGTCACTTCCGCGGGCATTTCCGCCTTGACCGGCGGCTCCTCGTAGAGCACGGGCAGCTCGGGGGCCATCGGGCCGGTGAAACGCGGTCCGCGCAGCGCCGTCACGAGCGCCTTCAGCGGATGGGCGAAGGCGTCGTCGACCGCGGTGCCCTCGTAACCGCAGTGAGCCATGCAGTTGTTGCACTTCGGGTTGCGCCCGACGCCGTAGCGCTCCCAGTCGGTCTCCTCCATGAGGGAGCGGTAGCTGGCGGCGTAGCCCTCGTCGGTGAGCAGGTAGCACGGCCGCTGCCAGCCGAACAGGTTGTAGGTCGGCGTGCTCCAGGGCGTGCACTGGTAGCTCTGGTTGCCGGCGAGGAAATCGAGGAACAGCGCCGAGTGGTTGAACGACCAGCGCGCACGGCGCTCCCGGCCGCGCTTGAAGATCCCGCGAAACAGCTGCTTGCTGGCGCTGCGGCCGAGGAACACGTCCTGGCGCGGCGCGTGCTGGTAGCTGTAGCCCGGGGAGACGGTGATGCCCTCGACGCCGAGGCTCATCGCGGTGTCGAAGAAATCGGCCACCTCGTCCGGATCCTCTTGCTGGAACAGCGTGCAGTTGACCGTGACCCTGAACCCCTTGGAACGGGCGAGGCGGATGGCCGCGACGGCCTTCTCGAACACCCCCTCCTGGCAGACCGACTGGTCATGGCGCTCGCGGTTGCCGTCGAGGTGCACCGAGAAGGTGAGATAGGGCGAGGGGCGGTACTCGTCCATGTGCTTGGCGAGCAGGATCGCGTTGGTGCACAGGTACACGAAGCGCTTACGAGCGACGATGCCCGCGACGATGCTCGGCATGTCCTTGTGGATCAGCGGCTCGCCCCCCGGGATCGAGACCATGGGGGCGCCGCACTCGTCCACCGCGGCGAGCGCCTGCTCGACCGAGAGGCGCTTTTGCAGGATCTCCTTCGGATAGTCGATCTTGCCGCACCCGGCGCAGGCGAGGTTGCATTGGAACAGCGGCTCGAGCATCAGCACCAGCGGATAGCGCTTGTGTCCGCGGAGCTTGCGGCCGACGATGTACCGGGCGACCCGGTACTGTTGAATCAGTGGAATACCCAAAATCCGCTCTCCCGTCGTTGGGCCGGTCCGCTCGACCGGCCGGCTCCTTGAATCGGAGCCGCTTCTCTACCGTGCAGACGGGCTCTGCAGTGCCTGCAGCGCCGCCTGGTGATCCCGCCTGATCCGCTCCCACTCCAGAGTGAACCACGGCGTGAAGCGTACCGAGCCCACGCCGCGCATCTGCTCATCGAGCGCCCCGGGATCGACCCAGCGCCAGGCCGCGATTTCCTCGCGGTTGGGGCGCACGGGCGCGCCGCTGCGTCCGATGAACACCGAGCACAGCTCGTGCTCGGCCCCTGCACCGTCAAACTGTGCTTGATACTGGAACTTGAATAGAAAGTGCAATAGGCAATTGATTCCCAGCTCCTCGTGCAGCCGTCGATGGATCGCCTCCTCCATGCTCTCGGCGCGCCGCGGATGGCTGCAGCAGCTGTTCGACCAGTACAGCGGCCACAGCCGCTTCAGCGCCGACCGCTGCTGCACCAGCAGCTCTCCCCGGTCGTTGAAGATGAACAGCGAGAACGCCCGATGCAGCAAGCCTGCGCCCTCGTGACAGCGCGAGCGGCTGGCATGGCCGACCTCGCGGTCCGCCTCATCCACCAGGATCAGCGAATCCGGACCCGCACAGCTGTCGTGCTTCAGCAACATAGGGACACTGCACATATCCATTATCTCATCCCTTGCAACCTTCAACCGTGTACCCTATACGTCCGTTCACGGACATGAAATCCTCCGGCTCTGTCTTGGATCGGCAGCCCGCAGCGTGGGGATGTTGTTGGACATGATAACCGGCTCCACGTTCAGTGTAACTGGCCAGGCCTTGGTTGCGCTCGGCATTGTGCTGGCCACGGCGTCGTTCGCCTACCTGACGATTGCCTGCGCAGCCGTGTGGCTTTCGCGCAACAAGCGCCTTTCGGCGCCGGCCGGCGCCCTGCGCCCCGTCACTGTGCTGAAACCGCTGTGCGGGGCGGAGCCAGCGCTGTACGAGGATCTGCGCTCGCTCTGCGAGCAGACCTATCCGGCCATGCAGATTATATTCGGTGTCCAGCATCCAGCCGACCCTTCGCTTGCGATCGTCCGCAGGCTGCAGGCTCAGTTCCCTGCGCTCGAGATCGACGTCGTGATCGACCCCCGCCGCCACGGTCACAGCGCCAAGGTGAGCAACCTCATCAACATGATGACGGTGGCACGGCACGATTGGCTGGTGCTCGCCGACAGCGACGTACGCGTCCCTCGGGGGTATCTCGAGGGCGTGTGCGCGCCGCTCGCGGACCCGCGGGTCGGCATCGTGACCTGCCCGTACCGGGGCCGCCCGATCATGGCGGCGGGACGCGCCCGCCTCTGGTCCGAACTCGGGGCGCTGTTCGTCAACGACTGGTTCATGCCGTCGGTCCGCGTGGCCGCCTTGTTCGGGTCACGCAGCTTTGCCTTTGGCGCCACCATCGCGCTGCGGCGCGACGCCCTGGCGGCCATCGGCGGTTTCCACGCGATCGCCGATCAGCTGGCCGACGACTACCGGCTCGGGGAGCTGACCCGCCGGCGAGGTCTGGCCACCGTGCTCTCGCAGGTCGTGGTCGAAACCTCGGTCGACGAGCCCACCTTTCGGCAGCTCGTTCAGCACGAGACGCGGTGGCTGCGGACCATCCGGGCGGTGCGCCCAGGGGGGTACGCCGCTTCAGCGGTCACCTTCAGCCTGCCCGTGGCCGTCCTCGGCTGTGCGCTCGCCGGCGCTGGCCCCGCCGCGCTCGTCCTCTTGAGCGCCACCGCCGCGGCGCGGGTAGTGCTACATTTATTCGTTTATGCTCCGGAACCTGTCCCGGCGGGGACCTGGAGGCGGCTTTGGGCGTTGCCGGCAAGCGATGCGCTCGGCTTTGCGCTCTGGTGCTGGGGCTTCGCGGCGCGCGAAGTGCAGTGGCGGCAGCAGCGCTACCGTGTGGCCCGCGACGGCTCGGCCCACCCGATTACCTGAGGACGAAAGCAATGATGAAGACCCTGTTTCTGCAAGCCCCGTCGTTCGATGGATTCGATGGAGGCGCCGGCGCGCGCTATCAGGCGAAGCGCGAGATCCGCTCGTTCTGGTATCCGACGTGGCTCGCCCAGCCTGCGGCCCTGGTGCCGGGAAGCCGGCTGCTCGATGCGCCCGCCGACGGGCTGTCGATGGCCGAAGTGCTGCCGCTCGCGCGCCAGTACGACCTCGTCGTCATGCACACCAGCTCCCCCTCCTTCCCCACCGACGCCAAGGTGGCCGAGCTCCTGAAGGAGGAGAACCCGCGCCTGCTCGTCGGCATGGTCGGCGCGAAGGTCGCGGTGGACCCGGCCGGGTCGCTCGGCGCATCGCACGCGATCGACTTCGTGGCCCGCGAGGAGTTCGACTACACCCTGAAGGAAGTCGCCGAAGGGCGTCCCTTCGCCGGCATCGCGGGTCTGTCCTTCCGCCGTCCCGACGGCGAGCTCGAGCACAACCCCGCCCGCGCGATGATCGAGAACATGGACGATCTGGCGTGGGTGACGCCGGTCTACCAGCGCGACCTCACGATCGAGAACTACTTCATCGGCTACCTGCAGCACCCCTACGTGTCGTTCTACACCGGCCGGGGCTGCCGCTCGAAGTGCACCTTCTGCCTCTGGCCGCAGACCGTGGGCGGACATCGCTACCGCGTGCGCAGCGCGGCCAGCGTCGTCGAGGAGGTCCGCTGGATCAAGGAAAACATGCCGCAGGTGAAGGAGATCTTCTTCGACGACGACACCTTCACCGACTTCCGCCCGCGGGTGGAGGAGATCGCCCGCGGCCTCGGCAAGCTCGGCGTCACCTGGTCCTGCAACGCCAAGGCCAACGTCCCCTACGAGACGCTGAAGATCATGAAGGACAACGGCCTGCGGCTGCTGCTGGTCGGCTACGAATCCGGGAACGATCAGATCCTGCACAACATCAGGAAGGGCCTGCGCACCGACATCGCGCGCCGCTTCACCAGCGATTGCCGCAAGCTCGGCGTCACCATCCACGGCACCTTCATCCTCGGCCTGCCGGGGGAGACCGCCGAGACCATACGCGAGACCATCCAGTTCGCGATGGACATCAACCCGCACACCATCCAGGTGTCCCTCGCCGCCCCCTACCCCGGCACGCAGCTGTACGCCCAAGCGGTCGAGAGCGGCTGGATCACCGCGCACGAGAACCTCAACCTGGTCAACGACCGCGGGATTCAGCTCTCGCCGATCAGCTATTCGCACCTGCCCGCCAAAGAGATCTATCACGCGGTCGAGACCTTCTACAAGCGCTTCTACTTCCGGCCGCGCAAGATCGCCGAGCTCACCGGCGAGATGCTCAGAAGCTGGGAGATGACCAAGCGGCGGCTGCGCGAGGGCGTGGAGTTCTTCCGGTTCCTGCGCGCGCACGAGGCATGAGCGCGGCATTTGAAATTTCTCATCGTCACCGCGGATGACTTCGGGCTGCACGAGAGCGTCAACGAGGCCGTCGAGCAGGCCGCCCGCTCGGGCGTGCTCAGCGCCGCAAGCCTCATGGTGGGCGCGCCGGCGGCCGCCGATGCCGTGCGGCGCGCGCGCGCGCTGCCCGGGCTCGCCGTCGGCTTGCACCTGGTGCTCGCGGACGGCCGGGCGGTGTTACCGCCGCAGCGCATCCCCGCGCTCGTCGACGCCTCCGGCCGCTTCGGCGAGCACATGGCCCGCGACGGCCTGCGGTTCTTCGCCCTGCCCTCGGTGCGGCGCCAGCTGCAAGCCGAGATCCGCGCCCAGTTCCAAGCGTTCGCCGACACCGGTCTGCCGCTGGACCACGTCAACGCCCACAAGCACTTTCATCTGCACCCGACGCTGCTCGGGATGATGCTGCGCATCGGCGCCGAGTTCGGCCTGCCGGCGGTGCGGCTGCCCAAAGAGCCCGCGTGGGCGGCCCGGCGGGCCGGTGCGCTCGTGCCAGCGGGCTCGGGACTGCTCGCTCCCTGGCTTGCGCTCATGCGGCGGCGATTGAGCGCGGCCGGCGTCGCTCACAACGATCATGTCTTCGGTGTCTCCGCGAGCGGCGCGATGGACGAGGCCTCGCTCCTTGCGGTCCTCTCGCGACTGCCGGAGGGAGCGAGCGAGATCTATCTGCATCCGGCCACCCGCGGCGGGCTCACCCCCGCGATGAGCGCCTACCGCCACCGCGACGAGCTCGCCGCATTGCTCAGCCCCAGGGTGCGGGCGGCCGTCGAGGCTTCGGGAGCGGCCACCGGCGGCTTTCGCCAACTGATCCGCGCCGGGCAGGCGGGCCGCACGAGCGCGCACGCTGCATGAGACTCGCTGTACGCATCGCTTTGCTGGCCGGCCGCGCGCCCCGGCGCTGGCCTGACGCCGAC
>OFHJ01000580.1_pt1 | contig 13397 bp, 14 predicted proteins | sample 1522001 | NCBI WGS metagenome assembly OFHJ01 (sample SAMEA2464838, study PRJEB22497) | soil metagenome | biome: Grassland; feature: Farmland; material: Clay | place: Australia | collected 2013-02-01 | depth 1.2 m | reverse complement strand
ATCGTCGCGCTGCCGACGATCCACCGCGACCTTCACTTCTCGAGCGCCGACCTCGAGTGGGTGATCACTTCCTACTCGCTGACCTTTGGCGGCCTGTTGCTCTTCGGAGGCAGGACCGGCGACCTCTACGGCAAGCGACGGATGTTCATGGTCGGCATCGCGGTGTTCGCGGTTGCCTCGCTGATGGGTGGCCTGGCGCAGAGCGACACCTGGCTGATCGTCACCCGTGGGTGCCAGGGCATCGGAGGGGCGATTGTGTCTCCGACGGCGCTGTCGCTGATCGCCACCAACTTCCCGGAGGGCGGGCCGCGTGAGCGCGCCATGGGGGTCTACGCGGCGATGTCGGGTGCGGGAGGGGCCGTCGGACTGCTGCTCGGCGGCATCCTGACGGATGTGTCGACGTGGCGCTGGATCTTCTTCGTCAACGTGCCGGTCGGCGCGCTGGTGCTGATCCTTGCGCCGAGGGCGCTGAACGAGTCGGAAACCACCTCTGGTCGCCTGGACGCTCTCGGTGCGCTGAGCGCGACGGGTGGGATGCTCGCACTCGTCTACGGCCTCTCCAACGCGGCCAGCCACAGCTGGGGAAGCACGGGAACCGCCGCGCCCCTCGCCGCAGCCGTCCTCCTGCTCTCGGTGTTCGTCCTGATTGAGGCGCGCACTCCTGAGCCGCTGATGCCGCTCTCGATCTTCGCGAATCGCAACCGCTCGGGGACCTATGCGATGACGCTGTGCATCCTCACGGGGATGTATGCGATGTTCTATTTCCTCACGCAGTTCTTGCAGAACATCTTGGGGTGGAGCCCGCTCAGGACCGGCGTGGGGTTCCTGCCGATGAGCGCAGGGATTGCCGGTGCCGCGGTCCTCACCTCCCGGCTGATCGGAAGGACCGGGATCCGGCTGCCGCTGCTGGTCGGTCCCGCCGCCGCGGTCGGGGGGCTCCTGTGGCTCACGCGGCTGACGCCGTCGAGCGGCTACGTGGATGTGCTCGGGCCGTTGCTGATCGTCGCCGTCGGCATGGGACTGGCGTTCGTGCCGTTGACGCTCACCGCGGTCTCCGGCGTCCGGCCGGATGAGACCGGGCTTGCCTCTGCGCTGTTGAACGCGTCGCAACAGATCGGAGTGGCGTTCGGCTTGGCGCTGCTTGCGACCGTCGCGATCGACGCCACCAACAGCAAGCTTCGCAGTCTCACTTCGGTCCTCGGACACCCCAGCTCGCACGCAGAAGCGATCGCGACCGTGCACGGCTATATGACCGCGTTCACTGTCGGCGCCGGGGTCGCATTCCTCGGGTTGATCATCTCCTTCCTGGCGATCAGAGCGCCGTCAAGGGCACCGGCGGGGGGACAGACGTGAGAGGCGTGACAGCTGATGGCGGGACCGCAATGAAGCACGAGAACGCGACTCCCGCGAGAGGGTGCGTCGAACAGCGGCGGGGCCGGCGATGCCTGCCCGGGTCGGCGCCCCCGCAGCGCCGCCTCGGACCCTCTCGCCGTCGCGCTGATCGACAGCTCGCAACCCTAGGGCCGTGCACTACCACGCGCGGGCAGATGATCTGGCACGGGCGCGGATGACTGTGACCGCGACCACGCCTGCGGTTCGCACCGGCAGAGGGCCTTCGGTGCGGTTAAGCGTCTCCCGCGACATCGCGGTGGTGACCCGACGAAACTTGAAGCGCATCCGGCGCACCCCAAGCCTGCTGGCGGCGTCCTCCATCCAGCCGATCCTGTTCGTCTTGCTCTTCCGCTACGTGTTCGGTGGCTCGATCCACATTCCCGGCGTCAACTATCCCTACGTCGACTACCTGCTGCCAGGGATCTTCGTCCCGACGTCGCTGTTCGGGATGACGACGGCGGTGGCCATGGCCACCGACCTCGGGGGCGGGATGATCGACCGGTTCCGGTCCCTTCCCATGGCCCGCTCCGCCGTGCTGGCCGGCCGATGCATCGCCGATCTCATCCGGAGCGTCCTGGTGGTCGTCCTGATCTTGGCGGTCGGCACCCTGATCGGCTTCCGCTTCCACAATGGCGTCCTGCCGGCGATCGCCGCCGTGGGACTGGTGTTGGTGTTCGGCTTCGCCTTCATGTGGTTCTTCGCGCTCGTCGGGATGCTGGTGAAGGATCCCGAGTCGGCCCAACTCGCGAGTTTCGTCCCCCTCTTCCCGTTCCTCTTCGCCAGCTCCGTCTTCGTGCCGGTGCAGAGCATGCCGGGCTGGCTGCAGGCCTTCGCCCGTAACCAACCGGTCAGCGTGACGGTCGACACCGTGCGAGCACTGTGCGAAGGCGGTCCCATCGCACATTACGCCTGGCAGTCAGGAGCCTGGATCATCGGCATCCTGGTCGTGTTCAGCTGGCTGGCCGTCCGGGCCTATCGCCGGATCTAAGGAAATGCCGTGGGAAATGAGCTGATGATCCAGGCTGAGGGACTGGCGAAGCGGTATGGGGAGACCAAAGCCTTGGTCGGTGTCGACTTCTCGGTGCCCGCGGGAACGATCCTCGGCCTCCTCGGCCCGAACGGCGCCGGCAAGACCACCGCGGTGCGGATCCTGACCACGTTGGCCCTCCCGGACGCCGGCCGAGCCACCGTGGCAGGGATCGACGTGGTGAAGCATCCCGGCAAGGTGCGGCGCTACATCGGCGTCGCCGCCCAGGACACGACGCTCGATGCTCTGCTCACCGGGCGCCAGAACCTGGTGATGGTTGGCGAGCTCTCCGGCATGGGACGGGCCGCAGCCACGGCCCGGGCGGCGGAGCTGCTGCCCCAGTTCGACCTGGTCGACGCGGCCGACCGGGTCTTGAAGGGCTACTCGGGTGGCATGCGTCGCCGGCTCGACCTTGCGGCATCGCTGATGACGCGGCCGCCGGTGCTCTTCCTCGACGAGCCAACGACCGGGCTGGATCCGACGGGCCGCCAGGCGGTGTGGGAGGTCATTCGGGCGCTTCTCAGCGAGGGGGTGACGGTCCTGCTTACTACGCAATACCTCGACGAGGCCGACGCGCTGGCCAATCGCGTCGTCGTAGTGGATCGGGGGAAAGTCATTGCCGAAGGGACGCCGTTGGAGCTCAAGGAGGCGAGCCGGAGCGCGCACGTCGAGGTGACGCTGGCGGTGCCCCACCCCGGCGCCGTCGATGCCATTGCGCCGCTGGTGGCCGGGAGCGTACACGTGAGCGACGACCATCGACGTCTCAGCGCGGGCGTGGACCCGACGCCGGGGGTGGCTACCTCCCTCGTGCGAGCGCTCGACGCCGTCGGAGCTCTCGTGGACAACATCGAGGTGCGCCGTCCCTCGCTCGACGATGTGTTCTTCGCCCTCACTGGCGGGCACATCGCCGACGATGGTCTCGAGGATGGCAGTGGCGTCGCCGGTGCCATCCGCGGGGATGGCAACGAACACGAGCTCGGAGGGTAGGTGCATGGCCAGTTCGGTGGTCACCAACTCGGGGGTCGGCTCCGAGCGGCCGAATGCGTTTGGCGGCGCGCTCGGTCCCCTGTTTGACACCTGGGCCATGATCCGGCGCAACTTGATCCATATCTCGCGCGCCCCCATGCAGCTCTCGGACGTGACCCTTCAGCCCCTGGTCTTCACTCTCCTCTTCGTCTACATCTTCGGGAGCGGCATCCCTATACCCGGCGGCGGGCGCTACGTGGACTACGTCCTGGCCGGAATCTTGGTGCTCAACCTCGTCAGCTCGACGATGGGCACCGCGGTCGGACTGAGCACCGATCTCCACGAAGGCGTGATGGACCGGTTCCGCACCCTGCCGATGTGGCGTTCCGCAATCTTGGTGGGGCGATCGTTGGCTGACCCGCTCACTTCTGTGCTCTGCGCCGTCATCGTGGCACTGACCGGCCTCGCCGTCGGGTGGCGTCCGGGGGCGAACGTCGCATCGGTCATCGGGGGCTTCGCACTGATGCTGTTCTTCGCCTACGCGGTGCAGTGGGTGTCCGCCTGCATGGGGCTGAACTCGAAGAGCCCCGAGACGGCCGCCTCGCTCGGCCTGATCATGCTCCTGCCCCTCACCTTCGTATCCAACGCCATAGTCCCCACCCAGCACATGCCGGGCTGGCTTCAAGCGATCACCACCTGGAACCCCGTGAGTGCAGTCGTCGCCGGGACCCGCGTGCTCTGGGGAAACCCGAACCCATCGGGGACGATTCACGCGTGGCCGATGCAGCACCCGGTAGAAGCCTCGCTGATCTGGTCGGTCGTGATCCTGGCCGTGGCAGCACCGGCGGCAGCCCATTTCTTCAAGCAAAGGACGACGGAGTAGCGGAGCGGAACGGCGGTCCATTCGCCTCTTGGTGCGCTCAGACGAAAGGGGCAGAGCGAAGATGACCAGTATCGAAGTGAACGGAGAGTCACACGAGCTCGGCCCCGGCCTCCAGGGACGGCTGCTCGCGTGGCTGCGAGGACCATTCGGCCTGACTGGCGCAAAGCCGGCGTGCGGAGAGGGCGCGTGTGGGGCGTGCACCGTCCTGCTCGACGGCGCTCCGGTCCTCTCCTGCCAGACGCAGCTCGCAGACGCGATCGGCCACTCGGTCACCACGATCGAAGGACTCGTCGCTGACGATCACTTGCATCCCGTGCAGCAGGCCTTGATCGAAGAGGGCGCCAGCCAGTGCGGCTACTGCACGCCGGGGATGGCGCTCCGTGCCGCGGCGCTTCTCGACGTTGACCCGCACCCTGACGACGACGCCATCGTCGCCGCGCTCAACCAGAACCTCTGCCGCTGCGGGTGCTACGCCCGCATCGTGGCGGCGGTGCGACGAGCAGCGGGACGCACGTCGGCGATCAGCGCCGTGGTGCCGGCGCGGACGAGCCGGCCGTCGGGGCAAGCGGCGGCGAGCTCGGGTCGCCACCGCAGGTCGCGACGCCGTGGGACCTGAGCGCGCTCGAAGAGCGCGACTACCTCGCGGTCCTCGGAGCGGGGATGCTGTGGGTGGCACCGGAGACTGACTTGGGCGGGTGGCTACGCAACGGCGGTGCGTGGCTCCACGTCGGCGAGTCGGGCGTGAGCGCGTTCAGCGGCAAGGTGGACGTGGGCCAGGACAACCGCACCGCCCTGCGCATGCTCGTCGCAGAGGAGCTCTCGGCACCGCTCGCCTCGGTGCGTCTCGTGCTCGGCGACACCGACCTGTGCCCGTACGACTTCGGGACCGCCGGCAGCCGCTCGATGCTCGAGGCGGGTCAGTCGCTCCGCCACGCGGCCGCGGGAGCACGGGCCCGACTGTTGGCATTGGCCGCCGAGCGATGGGAGACGACGGCCGATGGGCTGTCGGCCGCCGACGGCGCGGTGACCGGGGGCCCCGCGGGCACTTCGCTGACCTACGCCGAGCTGGTCGCCGGGCGGGCGTCCGTCGAGGTCATCGACGCCCACGTCCCGCTTCGGGCGCCTGCCGAGCGCCGGTTGGTCGGCCGACCCCATGCGTCCGAGCGCCTCGACGCCGTGACCGGCCGCCGGCGCTTCGTCTCGGACCTGCGTCGACCGGGCATGGGGTACGGCGCGGTGCTCCGGCCGCCTGCCCAAGGGGCGCGTCTCGCGTCGCTCGACACCCGACCTGCGGCAACCATGCCCGGCGTCACGGTGGTGGAGGACGGTCCCTTCGTCGGCGCGGTGGCAGACGACCTCGCCGCGGCACGGTTCGCGTCGTCTGGTGCGCCTGGCGTGTCCGACGCTCGATTTTGAGCGCATCCAGCCGCCGTGGTTGCGCCATTCACCACCTTGTGCGTCGAGGAGCTTCATGAGGTTGCGCTTGGGCTTGTGGCGGGCCCGCACCCCCGCCGCGTACGGCTCGAAGGCGTCGGGCTGGGCGGCAGCGCGCATCAGCTTTTGGACGTGGGCCATCGTCTCGACCGCCTGGCGGTAGGCGTCGTTGTTCTTGGCGGCGACGAGGCGTTCCACCTGGTCCTCGAAGATCGGGATGGCGTCGAGAGGGTGATCTACCTCTCGGCGACGGGCGAGCTCGAGCCACAGCCGTGTCGAGCATCCCCTGGCCTTCGCCTCCGCCCAGGCCTGGTCGACGTCACCCTCGAAGAGGAAGACCTGGACGAGATCCGACGCGTCGGGGGCGAGCCCCCATCTGGCCAGCCCGGTGCTCGACCCGCCCTTCGTGCGGGCGGCCTTCATCCGGTCCGTGACCTCGTCACGAAGGCGCGTCAGCGCACGGGGGCGCCAGGTATTCCACGTACCGGCTCGGGTCGCCTGCGTGTAGAGCCGTTCGTAGGTGCTCGGCGAGGGGCGCTCCTCGAAGGCGCGCCAAACGAGCTCGACCGCCCGCTCGCCCTGCCCGGCTCGGTGGTGCTCGTCGGCCGCCACCTCGAGAAGGCGGTGGTCGGCCGATGGCCCGAAGTGCTCGAGGCCCTGCTCGGCCCAGCTCAGCGCGTCGGCGAAGCGGCCCGCGGCCCGGTACCGCTCGGCGATGCGGACGAACTGGTACGGGGAGGACTGGTCCTTCGTGAGCACGGCGACGACGGCATCGACGTCGCCGGATGCCTCGGCGAGGGATTCCATCATGTGGGTGATGCGGAACCTGTTGCCCTCGTAGGAGCGCTTGTCTCCGGGTCCGAGCGCGGGGAGGCGCTCCCAGGCAGCCTCGGCGAGCTGGCGGTAGGTGCCGAGGCCCGTCTTGCCGAGCACCTTCGCGTAGGTGTTTGCCGCGCCGGAGAACACGTCGAGGTCGCCGGCGTTGCACTCCCAGTCGAACAGGCGGCGGGCGAGCGCGTCAGGGTCGGGACGGGCCTTCTTGCAGGCGGCGAGGTGGAGTTCCTGGAGCTCGGCGACGATGCCGCCGAGACAGCCGTCGGAGTCGTCGACTGAGCCGACCGCGTCCTCGGCTCGTTCGAGGGCGTGCTCGCACAGCTCGATCACCGCCTCGGGCTCGCCGTCGTCGAGCATGCCCCGAAGCGCGCCGATCACCTCGCGGATGCGCTCGGCATAGTCGTAGGCCTCGCGGTAGGAGACGTAGTCGTCGGTTGCGAACGCGTCGTTGATCGCGTCGAGGAATGCCCGAAGCGGCGGAGGACCGGAGACTGCCCTCGCCGCGTCGAGACGGAGCCGGGCGAGGGTTCGCTCGTCGGCCGAGGCGATCTCGAGCACGAGCTCCACGAGCTGCTCGTGCTCGAGCCCCTCGAGGTAGGCCCGCACGTCGACCTGAGGTTCGACCTGCGGCCCCTCGGCGGTACGGGGATCGGTGGCGACGAGGGCGAGCGTGACCACGTGCTTGCAGAAGCTCCCGTCAGCACCGACCGGGCAGGAACAGGAGAACACCGGCTCACCGTCCTCGACCCCGAGGCGCACCTTGTAAGGCGCCGATCCCCGGACGGTCGCCTCGGCGGACGTTTCGGTGACGCGCAGCCTCGTCACCGTGCCGCTCCTCGCGTAATCCTCCCCGCGCTCGAAGCTGCGAGGACCGGCCAGGGAGCGGACCCGGCGCCGGTTGAAGACCTCTCCGAGATCGCCAGGTACTTGTCGAGGGGACGCAGGGGCCACCGCAGCATGCTACGAGCGGCAACGCATCCATCGCAGAGGCCGCGCCGGGCGAGTCATGTGGCGATGGGACGACGCGGCACGCGAGCCGAGTACCCCGCAGCAGCGAGCCAGGCTCGGGCGCGGCCCCGTTGGCGGTCGTCGGAGAACGCGTACCAGGCATCGAGCTCGCCGGGTCGGCGCCCGAGGACGTCCCTGAAGCGGCGGAAGGCGCCCCGGCCCGAGATGGCGATCGCAAGGCGCTCGGCGAGGTCGTCGTCGTCGAGCGCGTCGATGAAGTCCTCCATGTCCTGATACGCGTCCCGTGAGCCTTCGCACCACACCGCCAGCCAGCGGTCAGGGTGGTCCTCCTCGCCCTGCTCACGGGCGTAGTCGATCGCCACCTGCGGCCAGACCTCGCCGGCGCGAAGGTCAATCCGCCCGCCGCCATGGGCGAGGTCTCCTTCGAGGATGCCGGCCAGCTCCTCCAGGTCGACCGGGAGCGGGCGCAACATGGGTGCGGGCCGGTCGCCGAGCGCGGCCTCGAGTTGCTCGGCGAGATCGTCGTCGCCCTCCCAGGCGCGTGCTCGCAGCTGCATGGCGCAGCGCCGAGAAAGCTCGGGCGCTTCCTCGACGCCCTGGGCCAGGGCAATGATCAGCCCATCGCCCGCGCGCTGGAGCAGGTCGCCCCAAGGTCCCCTTGACAGCGCGACGACGACGCGTTGGCCGTCCCCATCGAAAACGGCGCTTCGAAGAGCGACCAGACGGTCATCGACACCACCCACGATCGGTCCAGCCTGTCACGTCTCGCTCACCAGGACAGGTAGATCTCCGAACCGTGACAGGCCAGCCGGACCGTCTCTCAGCCCGCGATGGAGCCGACCGTCAGGACGACGAACGCCAGAGCAGCGTTTCCGGGCTCCTCGCCATCTGGGCCCGGCGTCGGGAGGTCGGCAGCGGTCTCGTTCTCCTCTGGTATGATGTGACCACGAGGTGACCACAATGGCGAAGTTGAAGAACGTGGGTGTGCGGGAGTTCCGGGACCACGCCACCATGTACCTGTCGGGCTCCGATCCTGTCGCTGTGAGTAAGCACGGCCAGGTGATCGGCTTCTACATTCCCGTCGAAGCCGATCGGGAGCAGGCGAGGCGCGCCATCGAGCAGCTCGGTCGCTCGGTCGAGGAGATCCTTGCCGATACGGGGATGACCGAGGAGGAGCTGTCCCAGCTCTTCGACCTGCGCCGACCGCTGCCAGGGTGATCGTCGTCGTCGACGCCAGCGTCCTCGTCGCCGAGCTGCTACGCCGCCGCGGCCGGGAGCTCCTCGCCCGACCAGAGCTTCAGTGCCTGGTCGCCGAGGAGCAGTGGGGCGAAGCACAGCACGAGCTCGACAAGCGCGTCGGTGTCATCGTCGGACAGGGCCGGCTGACGAGCGCTCAGGGCCAGCAGCTGCTCACCGTCGTCAGCGACTTCATGGCGGACGACGTGATCGACGTCGTTCCCCGCAGGTTCTACGAGCACATGGAGGGCATTGCCCGCCGGCGAGTGCCGCGTGATCCTGCCGATTGGGCACCGGTCGCGCTGGCCCTCGCCCTCGACGTTGCGATCCTGACCGGTGACCACGACTTCCTCGGCTGTGGTTGTCCGACCTGGACGGTCGAGACCCTCCTGGCGGAACTGGGTCCACCGTGACCTTCGCCGCGGCCGCCCGGGGCCCACGTCTCGGTGATTATCGACCGAAAGGGCTCTCCACTTAGGTACCCTTGAGTAGTGGGAGCGACTCAGCCGAGGCCGGTTGCCGGGCGGGACTATCCGCGCTCGTACGCCCAGCTGCTCGCCTGGTTCGGCGTGGATGCGCGGTGCCTCGACTACCTGGACTGGCTGCGGTGGCCTGACGGGTTCGTCTGCCCGAACTGCGCGAGTGCCGTTGGGTGGCGGCTTGCCGATCGCCGCTGGAAGTGCGGAGGCTGCGAGCGGAAGGTGTCCGCAACGGCTGGCACCATCTTCGACAAGACGCGTACGCCGCTCACTGTCTGGTTCGCCGCAGCATGGCTCATGGTCAACAGCAAGACCGGGATCTCAGCGACCCAATTGCAGCGCGAGATGGAGCTTGGCTCCTACCAGACCGCCTGGGCGATGCTGCACCGCTACCGCTCGGTCATGGTGCTGCCGGGTCGCGACCGGCTGCGTGGTGAGGTCGAGGTCGACGAGAGCTACCTCGGCGGTCCAGAGCCCGGGATCCCTGGTCGTGGTGCGCTCGGAAAGGTCCTGTTCGCAGCCGCAGTTGAGCTCGAAGAACACAGCTTTGGCCGTGCACGGCTCGGGATCATCCAGGACGCGAGCGCAGAGAGCCTCGCCGCGTTCCTCGACGCAAACGTCGAGCCGGGCAGCCGCGTCGTCACCGACGGATGGTCCTCCTACCCGCCGGCCACGCGCGACCGCTACAAGCACAAGGGAACCTCGATCTCGGCCTCGGGCCTCCCGGCGCACGAGGTGCTCCCAGCAACCCATCGAGTGTTCTCACTCGTCAAGCGCTGGGTGATGGGCACCCTGCAGGGCTCGACCAGTCCTGCGCATCTCCAGGGGTACTTCGACGAATGGGTCTTCCGTTTCAACCGGAGGCGTTCCCGCAGCCGCGGGTTGCTCTTCTACACGCTTCTCCGCCAGGCGGTCGACGCCGATCCTCTCACCTACCGCTCCCTACGCAAGGCGGGGAGAACCCGGCCGGCACCAACTACCGTCCCCGGCCCTCGGTCCCGCCCGCCCAGCCTGGAGATCGGAACGGTCGAACTGCCCTGGCGTCGTTAGCTGGGAGTATCTGACCAAGGGTACCTAAATGGAGAGCCCTTTCTCGAGATTGTTCGCCTTCGAGCTCGACGTGCTCGTCGCCGCCGGCTTCGACGTCGTGGCGACGTTCCGCAGCCCGCACGTTACGATTGTCTTCACGGAGCCGCCCGAGGCAGCCGTCGTCCGACTCTTCGCACTACCGCATCTGACGATCACCAATCCGGCCTTCCGGGAGGAGCCGTGACCGACCAGCCAGCGATCGACTTGTTCGTCGACCTGAACACCGAGGACGAGACCGGACTCCCCTGGAGTCTCCTGTCCGAGGCGACCGATCGAGAGCGCATCGTGCCGGGTGCTCACATCGTCGTCGGATCCGGGCGGGTCCGAGCCGTGGCCTTGGTCGTCGACGTCACGAGTGACGAAGTCGTCCACGTCCGGCCGCTGCCCGGCCCTGTGAGCGCCCACCAGCACCTTCTGGCCTCACGCGGCGCCGCCTGAGGATCGGCGAGAGCCGCACATCCCCGATCAATTCGCCGCGTCATCGGCAAGGCGAAAGCCCTTCCTCCACACCCGGGTAGGTCGGGTCGATAGGAGCCTCCAAACGGAGCATTCGCAGTTCGGCAGCCCACGACCCCCTCGCTGGCTGATCCCATGCTCACTCTGCCGACGCGAGACAACGGTAGATCGGCATCGTCGGCTGGGAGCAATCGGCGCCTGCTCGCGTCAGCCAGGAATGAGCAGTCCGAACGGTGATGTCGCCAGATGGGGCATCATCACGCGGTGCGACTGCCCTTCGCCGTCCCCGAATGGCTGCACGTGTTCACGGCCGCCGAGCGGCCGGACCTCTGGGACGCCGTTCGCGAGCGACAGCTCTTCCGTGACGTGTGGCCCGAGTACAACCACCACGGCAACCACAGTCCGATCTACTTCGGCCAGCTCGTCCCGAGGTTCGCCCACCTACAGATGCTGTTCTTCGACCAACGATCGCGGCTGGTGGTCGCCCGGGCGAGGACCATCCCCTTCTGCTGGGACGGCACGCTGGAAGACCTTCCTTGCGGGATCGACGATGTCGGCGTGCGAGGCGTAGATGACCCGAGACGCCCGACCGCCCTGTCGGCTCTCGCCGCCGAGGTGGCACCCGACCATCGAGGAGCGGGTCTGAGCGGGCTACTCGTCGAGGCGATGGCCGCCGCCGCTCGGGATGCTGGCTTGGCCCCGCTGGTTACGCCCATCCGTCCGTCGTGGAAGGACTGCTACCCGTTGATCCCGATCGACCGCTACGCCACCTGGAAGCGGTCCGACGGTCTGCCCTTCGATCCGTGACTGCGTCTGCACGAACGCGTAGGCGGCAGAGTGCTTCGTTCGGAGCCACGCTCGATGCAGATCTCGGCGCCGGTGGCCGACTGGGAGACGTGGACGAGAATGATCCTCCCAGAAGACGGCTACTACGTCTTCCCGGGCGGCCTGGCTCCACTCGCAGTCGCTGGAGGCGTTGGCGACTACCACTCCGACCATGCCGCGCGGACGTAAGGCGGCAGAACGAGCTCGTCGAAAACGCGTGCCAGCTCGTCGATGTTGATGTAGTAGCGGACATCGTCCTCCGTCCCCTCGCGCAACACCTGCTCGTAGACGCGGAGCCGGTCTGAGCGCCGGCTCAAGTCGTAGGTCATAGCGGGTTCGCTCCAGGCGACGTGCAGGGGCAATTCGACGATGCCAGTCGCCTTGAGCAGGTTGGGATCGTCAATGTCGCCGGGGATAGCGACTGGACGTGATGCCGGCCCGAGCACCGAGCTACGCGTTCTTGCTACGCACAGATCATATGGTCGGGGTGCGCGGCGACTCAGACTGCCGCTCATCGCCTGAGAATGTCGCCTCTTGGAACCCGCCCATCCGACCCTCGCGCAGCGAGTTCAGCCGTTCTCCCAGCTCAGCGAGGTTCTCTATGAAGAGGGGCTGGTTGTCAAGGCTCGTGGAGTGGCGCCAGGTTGGCTTGCTGTCGCCGAGCCGGGGTCAAGGGCGGCGAGGGGAGCCCGGCGTCCCGGTGGGACCCGATGGGCCCTTGACGGCGGCGTGGCCGGAGGTGGTGGAGCGCTGATCATGGGTCGGGGACCGCAGCTTCGCTGCGGTCCGTGGGTCGCGGTCTCCCGTGTCATGGACGGAGGTGAGCTCAGTTCTCTATTGCCCTGGTCGCTGGCCAGGATCAGGTCGATGGGAGTGTTCGCTCCGGTGGCGCAATTCGAATAAGGGCCGTCACGCGGCCAGAACTTTGGCGGCGCCTGCCGGGGCGAAGGGCTGCTCGGCGGTCAACATGTGCCAGATGGACTCGGCCATCCGGCGGGCGATGTCGACCCGAGCGATCTTGGTGCAGCGCGCTGGCGACCGAGCCGGCAGGCGGTGCGCTGGTAGCGCTCTTGGTAGACGGGGTGACTTGCCCCGTGGACGGCGGCCTCGATGAGCGCCCAGCGCAGGTAGCGCGGGCCGCACTTGGCCAGGCTGCCTCGGTGGTCGGTCTCGCCGGACTGGTACACCCTCGGGCACAGACCGGTGTAGCCGACGAGCTTGGTGGGACTGGCAAAGCGGGCGATGTCGCCGATCTCGGCGGCGATGGTGTACGCGAGGATCCAGCCGGCGCCCGGCACGCTCATGAGGAGGGGCACGTAGGGGTGGTCGGCGCCGGCGGCCCGCAGGGCCTTTTCGATCCCGGTGATCTCTGCGTTCAGCTCGTCGATGAGCCGCCATGCATCCTTGCGGAACGTATCGACCACTTCGAGGACGAATTCGTTACCGCCGAGATTCTTGAGCGCATCAAGGGTGGATTCGTCGACCACGGCGCCGGAATCGGGGACGAAGCGGGGATGGGCGGTGATGGGCGTGACCACCGGCGGCGCACCCATCGTCAAGCGCTCGGGAAGCAGGGCGCGCGCGTAGATCGCCTCGAGCGTGGCCAAAAGCTGCGTTGCCTCCACCGGCTTGGTCATCACCGCGTCCATGCCGGCTTCGCGGCACAGGCGTTCGGTCTCGGTGGTGGCATCCGCGGTCAAGGCCACGATCGGCAGGCGCCATTCGCCGACATGGGCCACGCGGTAAAGCTTCGCCACTTCGTAGCCGCTGACCTCGGGCATGTTGATGTCGAGGAGCGCCAGATCGA
>OFHJ01000578.1_pt1 | contig 13402 bp, 10 predicted proteins | sample 1522001 | NCBI WGS metagenome assembly OFHJ01 (sample SAMEA2464838, study PRJEB22497) | soil metagenome | biome: Grassland; feature: Farmland; material: Clay | place: Australia | collected 2013-02-01 | depth 1.2 m | reverse complement strand
TCCTGCCGCCCGCGCTGCAGCGCTTCCGCGGCAGCTTTCCGGCCGTCGAGGTGCAGCTGCACGAGCTGACGACCGACGCGCAAGTGCCCCTGCTGCGCGCCGCGCGTCTCGATCTGGGGATTGCCCTGGCGCCTGTCGAGGCACCGGACCTGGAGTTCGAGCGTCTGTTGCGCGAGGAGCTCGTGCTGGCCGCGCCCGCAGGGCACCCGGCGGCCCGGGGTACCGGTGCCGTTGACTTGCGCACGTTGTCGAATGAGAGCTTCATCGTGCCGCCGCGCGACATTGCGCCCGGACTGTACGACCTGACCACCGGTTACTGCCGCGCCTGCGGCTTCGCGCCGCGCATTACCCAGCAGGCGCGTCAGATGCAGACGGTCATCGGGCTGGTCTCGAGCGGCATGGGTTTTGCGCTGGTACCGTCCTCCGTGCGCAATCTCCGGCGGCCGGGCGTGCGCTATCGCCGGCTGCGTCGCAGGGCGCCTGGGATCGAGCTGGGGATCCTGAGCCTCTCGGGTACCCGCAGCGCGGCTTGCGAGCACTTCGTGACCGCGCTGCAGGCGGCCGCGCGCGAGGCGGGCGGATGATGACGGGAGGGGAGAGTCCCTCGTGCGGTGTCAATCGGCGCGGCGCGGCGGCCGGGAGGGGTGCGGACCGCTCGCCACGGTAGAGCGCAGCTGGATGCCGTCATGTTCGGCGAGCAGTTCCGCCAGCCAATCGACGAACACGCGCACCTTGCGCAGCAGGTGGCGGTTCTGCGGGTACACGATGTGCAGCGGGGCCGGTTCGGGGAACCATTCCGCCAGGACGAGTTCGAGCGCGCCGCGCTCCATGGCCTCCTTGACCACGAAGGCGGGCAGCTGCGCGATGCCGAGCCCCGCTTCCGCCGCTGCCACGTAGCTGTTTTCGTCCTCGAGCGCCAGGTGGCTCGGGAAGACCGAGACGGTCCGCTCCGGACCCTTGGAGAAGACCCACTGGAACGTATCGCCGGTGCGCGGTGAGAAGCGGTTGATGCAGTGATGCCCGGACAGTTCACGCGGATGGGTGGGTACGCCGTTGGCGGCCAGGTAGCTCGGCGCCGCGCAGGTGGCGAAGTAGAGGTATCCCACCCGCCGCGCGACCAGCGCAGGGTCCGTGATCTGCCCGACGCGCAGTGCACAGTCGATCCCCTCGGCGAGCAGGTCGAAGTGCCGCTCGTTGCAGGCGAGCACCAGTTCAATGCCGGGATACTCGGCGAAGAATGCCGGTAGCGCGGGGAGGATGACGGTCCGGGCGATGAGCGTGGGCGCATCGATCCGGATCCGCCCGCAGGGCACGGTGGATCGATGCGACAGGGCATCCTCCACATCGTGCAGCTCGGCGAGTATGGCGGTGGCGCGGGTGTAATACGCGGCACCGTCGGGCGTCACGCTGACTCGCCGGGTGGTTCGGTGCAGCAGCTGCACGCCGAGATTCCGTTCGAGTCCCTGCAGCAGAGTCGTTGCGGTTGCCTTCGGGATGTGCAGGCTCTCGGCGGCGCGGGCGATGCCCCCCGTCTCGACGATGCGGACGAACAGTGTCATCGCCTGAAATTTATCCATGTCGATTATTCAAGAGCCGGAACAATGAGTTCATCTGGCGGGCTTTATCCCGATGGATGAGAACAATAGCATGGCTCCAGCGCCATCTTCCCGGATGAGATTATGAAACCGTCACCCCAGGTGGTCACCGACGCAACGTTCCAATCGGCCGTCCTGGAATCCTCTCGGCCGGTCCTGGTGGACTACTGGGCCGAGCGGTGTGCCCCGTGCAAGGTCATGAGCCCGCTGGTGACCGACGCGGCCCGGCACTACGCGGATCGATTGGCCGTCGTCACGCTCAAGGTAGACGAGAATCCGGCTGTCCCGACGCGATTCGGGGTCCGCAGCTTTCCGACCTTCATGATTTTCAGGGCGGGACAGCCGGTGGGCGTGCGCGTGGGCACGCTGAGCCGCGCACAATTGCGTCAGTTCATCGAGTCCAGCGTCTAGGCGTTCATGCCTCTGCGCCGCGCAGACGGATCAGGGGGCTTACCGGTCCGGGAGGTCGCGCGCCGCGCTGACCAGCCAACGGCGCACAATGACTTCCTGCGATGCGCTGAGGGAACGCTGCAGCGCAGCTCCCGCATTCAATGCCCTTGCACGGCCCCGGCGCAGCAGTTCCTCGCCGCTGCCGCTCAACGCGATGTTCAATACGCGTCCGTGCAGCGGATCGGGTTGGCGCGTGACCAGTCCTCTTTCCAACAGTGCGGTGATGATCGCATGGACCGTCTGTGGAGTGAGCATCGCCAGCCGCGCAATATCGGCGTTGGAACAGCCGGGGTAGGCGCGGATCATGGTGAGCACCAGGAATTGGGGGTGGGTCAGGCCGACCGTCGCCAGTGCGCGGTCCATGCGTCGCCGCTGTGCATGGGCGGCTTGGCGCAGCAGGTAGCCCAGGTGCCCGGACTCGCTCCGCTTGCCCTCGCCGACGGCCGGTATGCCTGCTCGAGGGCTTGATACCGGAGGGTTGGTCGCACGCTTGCTCATATATCAGGGTACGAATAATATATTCGGGTCCTGATAAACTCAATGCTGCCGCCAGGATTCGCGGCATCCTGGGAGCCTGCCATGAGTGAATCGCTGCAACTCGACTTCACCGCCTTTGCCGCGCGTCTCCCGCAGGCCGTGGTGGCGTTGCGCACACTGAGCACGCTCTCGGGCGAGGGCATGGACAAGGCGCTCGTGGAGCTGATCAAGGTGCGTGCCTCTCAGCTCAACGGCTGCGCGTACTGTCTTCAACTGCACCTCGGCTGGGCGCGCCAGGCCGGCGTCGCACAAGGCAAGCTCGATCAGGTGGCGGTCTGGCAGGAATCGCCGGGATTCACGCCGCGCGAGCGGGCCGCGTTGGCGTGGACCGAGACGCTGACGAAGTGCGCCGGCGACGCCGACACCGACTCGGCCCGCCAAAGCGTGCACCAGCACTTCAGCGAGGAGCAGGTGCTGCGTCTGACGCTGGCCATTGCAGCGATCAACGCATGGAACCGCATCGCGGGTCCCCTGGGGTTCACACCGCCGTCGGCGGAATGAGAGGGTACAGATGAGATCCATCGCCGAGCGGCGCGCGACCTTTCGCGCGCTACACCAGTCCGGGTGCTTCGTGCTGCCGAACCCCTGGGACGGCGGCAGCGCGGTTCGTCTGCAGCAGCTCGGTTTCCAGGCGCTCGCCTCGAGCAGCGCGGGCGCGGCGTGGGCGCTTGGCAAGGCCGATGGCGAGATGACGCTGGAGGAGGTCCTGGCGCACCTGCGCTTGCTCGTGGGGATCACCGACCTGCCGGTCAATGCGGATTTCGAGACGGGATTCGCCGACAGTCCGCAAGGGGTCGCGGTCAACGTCGCGCGCTGTATCGACACGGGCGTGGCGGGTCTTTCGATCGAAGATCGCCTGGGCCAGGGACTCTTCCCGACCGATGTCGCCGTGCAGCGCATTCGCGCCGCGCGCGAGGCGATCGACCGGTCCGGCCAGGATGTCGTGCTCGTGGGGCGCTGCGAGGCATTCTGGCTCGGTCAGCCTGACTTGGAGATGACCCTGGCGCGCCTCGCCGCATACAGCCAGGCAGGCGCGGACTGCCTCTATGCGCCCGGGATCACGGACCTTCACGCGATTGCCCGGCTGGTCAGTGCGCTCGACAAGCCGCTCAACGCGAACCTCTCGGGAACCGGGTGGTCCGTTGCGGAGTTGGCTGCCGTGGGAGTGCGCCGCGTGAGCGTTGGCGGGGCGCTGGCACGGGCAACCTGGAGGGCGTTCGAGGGCTTCGCGCAGCAGTTGCGCACGGAGGGCCGGCTGCCGGGTTAGCCGGGTGCGCCCGGTTCCGGTGGGGAGGCGGCGTGCTCGGGAGCAGGACGGCGCAGCTCACCGGTGAACCGGCAGGCTGCGCCGTCCGCATTGGGCGGTACCGGGTTACAAGAGTGCCTTGACGGCGCGGGCGATCCCCGCAGGATCCAGTCCCTGGTGTCCCATCTGCTGCCACAGCCCGCCGCAGCCTTCCCGGTAGGTGCCGATGTGGTGGTAGCGTCCCTTGAACCCCGCCTGCAGCAACTGCGTGCCGAAGCGGCTGCCCAGGCCGGTGCGCACGTTCCACCCTTCAGTCACGAGGACGAACGGAGCCTGGGCGAGTCGCTGCATCATCTCAGGGTCGATGACGTTCAGCGTCGGCTTGTTGATGAGCCCGACCTTCACACCGCCTTCCGCGAGCGTCGTGACGGCATCCAGTGCGCGGTAGACGGTCTCCCCCATGGCCACGATATAACCGCTGCCGGCCGGAGCGGAGCGCACCACGTAATCCTTGCCGGGCTCGAAGGGTTTGCCCTCGTAGAGCGGCTTGCCGGCCTCATCGAGCAGGTCCGGCACGGGCGCGCGGGTGGTGAACACGAACCGCAGGCCGGTGTCCTCGAAGATGCGCTTGACGCACGCGGCAAACTGGTGCCGGTCGGCCGGGAAGTACAACCGCGTCGTATCCTCGCCGTGTGCCGGCAGCAGCCCGCCGTCGGCCAGCATACTGTTGATGCCGAAGTGGCAGGTGTTGTCCGCCATGTCGTCGACGCCGCTGTGGCTGAAGTGCGCGAGCACATTGGCGAAGTTCAGTCGTGCCATCGTGATTTCACTGAGGCACATCTCGAGGAACGCGCTGAACGTGGCGAAGATGCCCTGCCGGCCGGGTTGCGAGCCGAAGCCCGCGGCGGCGGAGTAGTTGCCGCGCTCCATGATGCCGCCGCGCACGAAGACTTCCGGGTGCTTCTTGTGCACGTGATGCAGTCCGCAGGAGCCTTCCAGGTCGTTGTCGAAGACCTTGACGCTCGCGGCGCGTTGTTCGGCGCTCATGCCGTCGAGGATCTCGTTGATGATCTTGCCGAAATCGTCCCGGTTCTTGCCCGCGCCGGAGGAGCCGCGGTAGGTGAGGGGGCTCTTCTCGGGCTGCGCTGCCTTCAGCATGGCAATCGCGTCCTCGTGGCCGCCGCGCGCCTGGAGATACTGGATCGCAGTGTCGGCCTTGAGTACTTCGTGCGCGTGAGGGCTGCCTTCGGCGCCGATGATGCCCGGGGCCATGGGACGCTTGATGACTACGGCCTGCGGACGGGCGTCGGAAAATGCCCGCGCCAGATCCGTGTACAGCGCATCGAGGTCTTCCCCGAGCGTGGTCGCCGTCGTGACGCCGTAGCCAGAGAGCGTGCGGGTCAGGTCGTACCCGGGCATGTACTGCTGCGGGTGGCCGGCGATGGTGACGTTGTTGTCATCGAGGAGCAGCTTGATGTTCAGCTGCTGCGCGACCGCGAGCCTGGCAGCCTCGGCATTGTCGCCTTCCATCTGGCTGCCGTCCGAGCCGAGCAGCACGACGGCCTTGCCCGGGTTCGCCATGGCGACGCCGTTGCAGAACGCCCACAGGTGACCGAGGCGTCCGGAGCTGAATTGCACGCCGGGCGTGAGCTTCTTCTCCGGGTGCCCCGGCAAGCCACTGTCGAATTCCCGGTAATGCAGCAACCGCTCGGCCGGCATGGCGCCGTCGAGCACCGAGAGCAGGTACTGGGTGGCCACCCGGTGTCCTGCCTCGTCGTAGAAAACCGGCACGATCGGTGCGCCGCCGGCGATGAACGCGCGCACGATCATCACTTCGGGCACCGTGTCGTACGCGCCGCCGGTATGTCCGGAGAGCCCCTTGGCGCCGGCCAGCGCGGTGAAGAACACGATGGCGTCGCGGCACAGCTGGATGTTGTGGAGCAGGTCCGTCTTCTGCGCGTCGGTCAGCGCGCCGAGCTTCGGATCGAGCTTCACGGGCCGCAGCTGACTCAGGTCGATCGGGAAATGTTCTCTCGCCATGTGATGTTCTGCCTCCAGCGTCGGTGAATCCGAGCCGGGATAGTAGCGCATGAGGGCGTGCCAAGACCCGCGCGGCGGCGAGCGGGCGCGAGAGAGCTCGAGCGGCGCGGGACTCATCCGGGCGCCAGCTCGAGCTGTTCGAGATCGGCAATCAAGCCCGGTCCCGTGGGGCGCCACTGGAGCGTGCGCTGCGTCCACTCGCTCGAGGTCGGAATGTCTGCCGCCGCAAACGCGGCCAGCCAGCCGAAGTAGCCCTCGGCCTGCGGCGTCGTGAGGGATTTCACGGGCAGCCCCAGGCGCTTGCCGAGGGTCATTGCAATCTCTTTTAGCGCGATCCCCTGTTCGCCGACCGCGTGATAGACCGCCCCGGTCTTCGCCTGCTCCAGAGCCAGCCGGTACAACCGCACGACGTCGAGCCGGTGCGCCGCCGGCCAACGGTTCAGCCCGTCCCCGATGTACGCGCAATAGCCCTTCTCCTGCGCGATGGCGATGAGCCGGGTGACGAGTCCCTGGCGCCTGGTGTCGTGGACCTGGGGCAATCGGACGATGGACACGTTCGTCCCCGTCGAGCGGATCAAAGCGGCAGCGGCTTCCGGGTTTCGCGGCAGCGCGTTCGCGCCTTCCTGTGGCTGAGTCTGTTCCGTCGCGATTCGCCCGGGAGAGAGCAGGCCGGTGCCCGAGGTGACGATGAGCGGGCGCTGTGAGCCCTGCAGCGCAGCACCGAGTGCCTCGATGGCGCGCTGCTCCTGGGTACCGCTCTCGGCGAACTTGGAGAAATCGTTGAAGACCTCGTGATTGAAGGCGAGGTGGATCACACCGTCGCAGCCAGCAGCGCCGTCCGCGAGGGTCCTGAGGTCCTCGAGTGAACCACGATGCGCCTGCGCGCCGGTGGCCGAAAGCGCAGCGGCCTTCTCCTCGGAGCGGCACAGTCCGAGCACCGAATGCCCGGCCTTCAGCAGCTCCTGGACGACGGACGATCCAATGAAACCCGTGGCGCCTGTGACGAATACCCGCATGAGTCCTGTCTCCTGTCAGTGGGGAGGACAACTGTGGCGTGGTCGAGTATCCTGGTAAAGAAGTGAATTTATCCTGGTATAGAAAATAATATGCTTGGCCAAGCCGCGCAGCCGGCGAATCGGCTGGGGGTGTATCTGAGGCAGCGGCGCGAGAAGCTCGAGCCGGCCGCACTCGGCTTTCCGGTCGGCCGGCGCCGCACGCCGGGGCTGCGTCGCGAGGAAGTGGCACAGCGGGCAAACATCAGCCCGACTTGGTACACCTGGCTCGAACAGGGTCGTGGCGGCGCGCCGTCGGGCGAAGTGCTCGACCGGATTGCCCGTGCGCTCATGCTCACCGACGCGGAACGGGAGCACCTGTTCCTGCTCGGTCTCGGCCGCCCGCCCGAAGTGCGCTATCAAAGCGGTTCTGGGGTAACGCCGCGGCTGCAGCGCGTGCTCGACGCGCTGGATCCGTGTCCTGCGATCATCCGCACGGCGCTCTGGGACGTGGCGGCCTGGAACCGTGCCGCCACGGTCATGTTGATGAATTACGGCTCACTGCCCCCCGAGCAGCGCAACATCCTGCGCTGGCTGTTTCTCGATCCGCGGGCGCGCACGGCGCAGTACGACTGGGACAGCGTGGCGCGCTCGGTTCTCGGGGCATTCCGCTTCGAGACGACCCGCGCTGGCGCGGCGGCCGAGGTGGCCCCATTGGTCGAGGAACTGCGCCGCTCGAGCCCGGAGTTCGACGCCATGTGGCAGGACAACGAGGTGCACGGTCCGTACGGCGATGTGGTGAAGCACATTCGCCACCCCGTTCCCGGGACGCTCGCATTCGAGTATTCGGCGTTTGCCGTGGATGGGCGCACCGATCTGATCCTGGTGGTCTACAACCCAGCGACGGCAGAGGATGCCGAGCGCATCGCCGTGCAGCTGAGCGCGCAGCCGCAAGCGTAAAGCAGGGAGCTCGAGGCACTGCTCGATCAGGCCCCGCGCAGCTTGCGGATCGTCAGCTCTCGGCGAACCGCCAGTCGGGAAAGCGCTCGCGCAGCAGCGACAGCTGGGCATTCCATGCGTGTGCATTGGTTATCGAGAGCGGCAGCGGTTGTACCGAAAGGCCAGTGCGCGCACTCTCGTTGATGTATCCCCAGCGCATGCCCGCGAGACGCCGGATGGGCTCGGTGCGGGACTTCAGCGGAACCGTCGCCAGAAACGAGTCGGCGGTCCATCTGAGGCGCGCGAAACCATTGAGGTTGCCACACGGCGCATCGAAGAGCTCCGGGAGAAAGCCCACGATGGCGAACGGCAGGTCGACGCCGATCATCGACGGGAACTGATCGACCGATGTCGATGTTTCGGCGGGCGTTGTCTCTTCATCGCCGCTTCGGTAATGCTGCGCGGTCACCACTTGAATCCACCCGCAGATCGTGCGGTATCCCGCCCCGCCGTACCGCTCGATCGTGGCCCGAATGATGGGATAGCCCCGGCATTGTTGGGTGTCGAGTCCGAGTCCGGGGACAACATCGAAGCCGACCGTGGCGGGGTCGACGGTCACGCCGTAGCGGATGGCCAATGTGCCAGGTCTGCCGAAGTGCGTGAACGGAACCGACGTCAATGCGCTGTGCTGCCACGGCCCGCCGGCCGGACGTGCAGTGGCGCGCATGCGGCCGGTGCGCTCGGCTGCGCGTCCGGCACCGCTCAATATCAGCTCCGCGGCGCCCGACATCCCCAGGCACTTGATCACATCTCGCCGTCTCACCATGCCAGTCTCCTCAGGGGGCAAAGACCGGCGCCGTGCGCGCCGATCATCAGTTTCACGATGCATTGCGCTGTCCGGCGACACTGCGGCGTGCGCCGCGCATGTCGATGACATCGCCGTCAGAACACGGATGGCGTACAGGAGTTGCACTCCCGACGACCGTGCGTGCGCACCAGGAGCCGGTCCGATCCCCAGATCGCTCCGTGCCGAGCCGGCCATCCCGGTGCGCCGGGCCGGACATTCGCCGGGCGGTTCGTCGAATCTATCGAGTTCGACGCGCCTCCGGGGATCGAACTGATTACCATGTCCCGCATGAAACCACGGACCATCGGCGGGTCTGCGCCGGCTGCCCGTGCGGCACGTGCCGCGGCGCGCGCAGGCGCCTGCGCGTTCGCGCTGGTGCTCTGTTCGATGCTCGCGACACCTCTTGCGCGCGCCGCGAACCCGCAGCCCTATCGGGTGGATTGGGTGTCGAGTGGCAAAGGCGAGATCGATTCGACGCTGAGGCTGACCTTACAGCTGCAGGCACTGCGTGCAACCGCGCCGGTCGGGCCGTACGGCCTGATCGCACGGGCGCGTGGCGACGTGAAGCGGCTGCGCACGGTGCTCGAGAGCTTCGGCTATTACCAGGGCACGGTCACGATCACGATCGATGGTCTGGGGCTCGATAGCGTCGGACTCGGCAAGGCGCTCGAGGCCCTGCCGAACGGCACCGATGCGAAGGTGCGGATTGCAGCGGCACTCGGACCGCTCTTTCACGTCGGACGCATCGAGGTCGAGGGGACCATCCCTGCGCAGATACGACGCGCACTGGGCGTGCCGTATGCACTGCTCGGGCTGACCTCCGGCGCACCGGCCGTCGCTTCGGATGTCCTCGCGGCAGGCGAGCGCCTGCAGATCAAGCTGCAGACCGCCGGTTACGCGCTCGCGAAAGTCGACTCTCCCGTCGCCTACGAGGATCCTGCTCGGCACGTGCTCAACCTGACGTTTCACGTCACCAGCGGTCCGCGCGTGCGGATCGGGGAGATCCGCATTGAGGGACTGCAGCACGTGCACGCATCATTCGTCCGGCGCAGCCTGCCGATTCACACGGGGCAGCGCTACGATGCGGTCACGGTCGAGCAAGCGCGCCAGGAACTGCTCGGCCTCGGCGTGTTCTCGAGCGTCAGTGTGCGGCTGGGTAACCCGGATGCCGCACAGCGGATACCGCTGACGTTTCTGGTGCGGGAGAGCAAGCGCTATGCCTTTGGCGTCAATGCCGCCTACTCGAGCGATCTTGGCGGCAGCGGCGGTCTGCGCTGGAGCGACAGCAACGTGTTCGGCGGCGGGCAGCGCTTCAGCGCGTCGGTGACGGCCATTGATCTGGGCGGTACCGCCAGCACCGGCGCGGGCTATGATGCACGCATCGAGTACGACATTCCCAACTTCCGTCGTCGCGGACGGACCCTCGGCTTCTCGGTGGGCGCGTTGCGCCAGACGCTGCAGGCCTATACGCAGAACGGGGGGACCGCCGCCGCCACCTTGACCCAGAGGCTCTCGCTCGATTGGGTGGCGAGCGCTGGGGCGTCGTACCTACACGAGCTCATTACTCAGGAGGGGCGGTACAATCAGTACAACTTGGTCGCGCTGCCGCTGTCGGCCCGATTCGATTCGACCGACCTGGCGTCCCCGCTGCTCGATCCGACCCACGGCTACCGGATTTCGCTTACCGTCTCGCCCACGTTCTCAACGGGCGCGTCCGGCCAGCAGGTGTTCATCATCCTGCAGGGAAGCGTCGCCACGTACTTCGATCTGCACAAGCTCATTACGGGCGATCCGGCCGGCCGCACGGTGATCGCCGCGCGACTGATCGCCGGCCTCGCCGAAGGGGCAAGCGAGTTCAGTCTGCCGCCGGATCAGCGCTTTTACGCCGGCGGCAGCGGGACAGTGCGGGGCTACCGATACCAGTCGATCGGCCCACAGTTCCCCGACGGGCTGCCCGAGGGTGGCACGAGCATGCAGGCCGTCAATCTGGAGCTGCGCCAGCGCGTGGGCGCAAAGTTCGGCTTCGTCCTCTTCGCCGACGCCGGCGGTGTCGCGAGCGGTTCATCGAGCGTATACCGTGTCGGTGTGGGAACGGGCATACGTTATTACACCTCCATCGGTCCGGTGCGCTTCGATGTTGCCGTGCCCACCCGCCAGCTGCGCAACGGCGGCCGTTTCGAGGTCTACATCGGCCTCGGGCAGGCGTTCTGATGCGCCGGGCATTGCGCCGCGCAGGCTGGATTTTGGCGGCGTTGGCGCTGCTCATCGTGCTGTTGGTCGGCGGCGTCATTCTAGCCGGCAACACTCGCGACGGACGCCGCCTGATCGAGCACGAGACGGCGCAACTCTCCTCCGGTCGCGTGCGCATCGTGGGGCTCAGTGGACGCTTCCCGTCCCGCATCACGATCGCGCGGTTGCAGCTCGCCGACGCGCGCGGAGTATGGCTGAGCGCGGCGGACATTGCGCTGCGCTGGTCGCCGTTTGCGCTTCTGAAATGGGACCTGCACGTCGAAGCGCTGCACGTCGCGCGCATCGATGTGGCTCGGCGGCCGGTCAGCACGAGCTCCGGGGGCGGCAGCAGCACGCACCTGCCGCACATCGATGTCGACCGAATGCAGATCAACACGCTCGTGCTCGAGCCGCCCGCCGCCGGTCATCTGGTGCGTCTGACCGTGCGCGGCGCCGTCCATTACCGCACCGCGCAGGACGTGCAAGCGAGCCTGCTCGCGCAGCGCACCAACGGTCAGGGAGTCTACGAGTTCACGTGGCGCGCCGGATCTTCAGCCGTTGAGGCGAGCCTCACCCTGGAGGAGCCGGCCGGCGGCCCCTTGGAACATTGGTTGAACCTGCCGGGACTCGGGGCGCTGAAGATTGCAGCGGGCCTGCACGGTCCACGCCGTGCCGAGCAGCTCCGATTCACCGCGCGCGCCGGCAAGCTCCAGGCGAAGGTCGATGGCATGCTGGACCTGACACACCGGTCCGCCGATCTGTCTTATACAGTCCACTCGCCGGCCATGGCGCCTCGTGCGGGACTCGCCTGGCAGCGCCTCGATCTGACCGGCCGCTGGCAGGGGGCGCTGGCCTCGGCGCGAGCCAGCGGGGTGCTCGATCTCGAGGGCTTGGAGATTGCCGACGGTGCGGCGCTCGGAAGTCTTCGCGCGCATCTGGCCGCCGACGGTCGGGTACTCACGGTGCGGGCGCGCACCAGTCAGCTCCGGCTGCCGGGCCCGTATCCGCACCTGCTGCAGGGCTCACCGCTGAACCTCGAAGCGACGCTGCAACTGCGCGCGGCGCAGCGTCCATTGCGGGTCCGTGTGACGGACCGGCTGTTCGACTTCTCGGCCCGGGCTCTGACGGCAGGGGCGCGCAGCGCGACGTTCACGCTGCGCGTGCCCGACCTCGCCGCGCTGGCGACGCTCGTCCCCCAGAACACGGGTGGCACGCTGCAGTTGACCGGTTCGGCGGTACAGCGGGGTGCGACGACTCGCCTCGACATCCGCGGTGCGGGAAGTCTGAGCGGGGCGAGTGCCGTTGCGCGGCTGCTCGGCGCAAATGCGCGTTTGGCGCTGGTGGCGAGCCTCACGCACACGGACGTCGAGCTCGAGCGCCTGACGCTCGGCGGGCATGCGGTCTCGTTTTCCGCGACGGGCCACGCCGAGCGCAACGGGGCGGGCGCCGCGCCCGGCGCAGTGCGGTCACTGCGCGCTCGTTGGCACGCGTCCGTTGGGGACTTGACGCTCGTCTCGGCGGCGACGAGCGGTTCGCTGCAGTTGAACGGAACGGCCCGCGGCGCGCTCGGTGCCCTGGCGCTCGATCTGCAGGCGCGCTCCAAAGTGTCGCTGCACGGCTCGCAGCCTGGAACGATCGAGGCAACCCTGCAGGCCCGCGGAGTGCCCTCGGCGCTGAGTGCCGCGCTGCGGGTCCGCGGTGATTTCGACGGAGCGCCACTGCGACTCGACGCGTCGCTGATACGAATCGCGGGTCGCCGGTATCGTGTCGACCTGCCGCAAGCGCGCTGGCGCAGTCTGGACCTGAGCGGCTCAGTGACCGGCGGACCAGGACTTGCGACCGCGCGCGGACGCCTTCGCCTGAGCGTGGCGCGGCTGGCCGACCTTCAGCCCTGGGTCGGAACGACGCTCGCGGGCCGCCTCGATGCGACTGTGAGTCTTGCGCCGCTCGCGAATCGCCAGAGTGTGCAACTGGCATTGAGGACTCGCGATCTGGCCGTCGGCGACGTGCGCGGTGCGCTCCAGGTGTCAGCCTCGGGTCCAATCGATGCGCTGCAGGCGCAGCTCAGGGCCGAGTCGCCCGATGTACACGGCGCACCGGCGAGCGTCGTCGTCGCGGCGCGGCTCGATGGCGCGGCGCGGCGGATCGAACTGCTGCATCTGAGCGCGCAGTATCGCGGCCAACGACTGCGGCTGCTGGCGCCGGCCCGAGTGGCCTTCGCCCATGGTCTGCGCGTAAACGATCTGCGTCTCGGCCTGCACAAGGCCGTCCTCGCGGTTGACGGGCAGTTCGCTCCGGCGCTCGACGTTCGCGCGTCCCTGCAGCATCTCGATGCGGGTCTCATCGATGCACTGTTGCCGAATGTGCTTGCCGCGGGCACGTTCGATGCCGAGGCCCGTTTGTCGGGCAACCGTGCAGCGCCGAGCGGTCAGGTATCGTTTGATGTGTCGGGTCTGAAACTGGCCGGCCCGGCGGCGCAGGGACTGCCCGGCGTCGATGCGCGCGGCGTGGCACATCTGCGCGGCGG
>OFHJ01000577.1_pt1 | contig 13405 bp, 12 predicted proteins | sample 1522001 | NCBI WGS metagenome assembly OFHJ01 (sample SAMEA2464838, study PRJEB22497) | soil metagenome | biome: Grassland; feature: Farmland; material: Clay | place: Australia | collected 2013-02-01 | depth 1.2 m | reverse complement strand
GTGCTGTTCCGCTTGCCGGGCCCCGGCAAGAGCTGGAAGGACCTCTCCCCGGACCTGCCCGGGAAGGTTCCAGGGACCCAGGATTGCACCACCGCAGCGACCGGCGCGCACGCCCGCGCCTGCGGCTTCGCGGCGATCAGCGCCATCCCGCCCTCATCCCGCTCTCACGCGATCACCACCCCGCTCTCGTGATCGCCAAGCGCCTGCGGGCCGCCACGCCCGAGACCGCAGCCGACACGGCCCAGGCGTTCCTCGCCCACTGGGACACAGAGTAGAAGCGCCACTTTCGCCTCGAGGAGGAGTTGCTGCTGCCGGCGTACGCCCCCCACGGCGACCCCAATCCCCCCGCCGTGCTCCGCATGCTCATCGACCACGTGCTGATCCGCCGCGACGCGGAACAGCTTGCCCACGCCGCGCCGCTTGCGCTGCTGCACGACCTCGGCAGCCGCTTGGCCGACCATGTTGCGCTCGAGGAGCACGAGCTGTTTTCGCTGATCGAAGCAGCGGTCCCGGAGGACGACCTACAAGCTCTCGGCCATCGCATCGCCAGCCACGAGACAGAAGCGGTGTCCATGTCGACGTTCCCGATCCAAGGAGGCGCAGAGTGACGCGTGACGAGTGGCTCGCAGAGTTCGCACGGCAACTGGACGTGCAGCCGCCGACCGAGCAGGAGGTCGAGCATTTGCTGAACCTGGCGGGCGTGGGCGCGCTCCCCCCCCGACGCGCCGCGGCCCCCCCCGCGGGGCCCACCCCCTACACCCCCAGCGTCCCCAGCGGGCTCCCCGGCCCCGCGGCCCCCGCCGAGCCGGTGGTCTTCATGAAAGCCACCACCGCCATCTGCGGACCGAACGACGACATCGTCATCCCCCGCGGCTCGGAAAAAACCGATTGGGAAGTGGAACTGGGGGTGGTGATCGGCGCGGAAGCAAAGTATGTGACGGAGGATAAGGCGCTGGACTACGTCGCCGGCTACTGCGTGGTGCACGACTTGTCCGAGCGCGCCTGGCAACTGGAGGGCACCGGACAGTGGGTGAAGGGCAAAAGCGCCGACACCTTCGCGCCCATCGGGCCTTGGCTGGTGACGCGCGACGAGGCCGGCGATCCGCAGAAGCTGGATTTGTTTTTGGAGGTGGACGGAAAGCGGCGGCAGACCGGCTCGACCGCCAAGATGATTTTTCCCGCCGCGTTTTTGGTCAGCTACCTGAGTCGCTACATGCGCCTGATGCCCGGCGACATCATCTCCACCGGCACGCCGCCCGGCGTTGGGCATGGGCAGAAGCCGCCGGTCTATCTGCGGCCGGGGCAAATCGTTCGCCTCGGCGTCAGCGGCCTGGGCGAACAACGGCAGCGAACGGTGGCGGAATAAATCGCGGGACGAGAACGCGCGGAGGCGGCGCGGGGAGGCGGGAACATTCACGGCGGCGCGTGGGGTAGGGCTCCTGCCCTGCGTTGCGTCGCCCTCCGGGCGGCGTCCCCGTTCCGCTGTCCCTCAGCCCGGCCGCGCGGAGCGCGACCGCACGCAAGCCGGAGGCATACCCCACATCTCCGCGGCCAGCGGTAACATTCCTGGCGGCGGACGGGCTTTGGGAGGACCGCGGGGTTACTGTTTTGCAACTATTTCGCCCCGGAGGGTGGGGCCGGGCCGGGGGGCTGAAGGGTGGAGTTCACTGCCCCACGGGAGCGCGAGGCAACATATAATCAATCGTCATGCCAGAAATCACCGTCAAGCAGCCGCATCGTCTCGGACAGGAGGAAGCCGCCGTGCGGTTGCGGGCGGAAGTCTCCAACCTGAAGGCCCAGTTCGCGGGCCGTTTTTCCGTGGTCTATGAAACGCTGGAAGGCTATTGCTGGAGCGCGGAATACGAGGCGCTGGGCCTGCGCGCCTCCATCGCGGGGCTGATCGAAGCCGGCTACGTCGAGGCCCGGCTGTGCGTGCCTGCCATGGCGGGCATGCTCACCGACGTCATGCAGCGCCAAATCGGCGCCCGCCTCGCCGCCTGCCTGGCGTAGGCGGGGACGAGGGGCGCGGGACGGGGGACGAGCCGCGCGGCGGCGTTTTCGGCAACGGCAGCCGGGGTGCATCACGCACGCTCGCCGGGGGAAAGCTCCCGGGCGAACAGGTCCCGGGCGAAGACCCTGATCTCGTAGTACGCTATGCCCCCAGAATAGGACCCGCCCCTGAGATAGAAGCGGCCCTCACTCGCCTTGAGGCACGTACCGTTCCAGACATTACCGAAGCTCCTCAGGAAGGCGGCAGCCGCGGAGACGCCGAGCGAGGCCATCCTATCTGTCGTCAGCAGGACGACCCCGCAGCTGCGGGGCTTCGGGTTCCCGCGTGTCTGCCAAAAATCTGCGTCCCGCGTGAGGAGCATCCTGTTCGTGCGCGTGGCCGCTGCGCGAACCTCTGGGTCGGCGAGCCTTTCTATCCCGAGTTCCTGGGCTGTCCTCACTCCGAATCCCCTCTGACGGAGCCATGCTACGGGCGCTGGGGGGATATTGGCGTCGGCGAGGAGCCTCGGCTTGCAGGGGTGCTCCCCGGGGGCACGCCACAGGTCCTCGGCAAGCCTGAACCACCCATCACCGCCGAGCCGGTCCTCCCGCCTGCGTTCGCTTCGCCTCACGCGGCGATTCTAACGCGCGGGCGCAGTCGGTGATTTGGCGCGCGCTGGCGTCGCGCTGAGGCCCTTGCGCGGTTCGCGGCTTCGGGTGGCGCTGTGGCGTCTGGCGCTGGGCCGGGGGGCTGGCGCGCGCGCCGTGCGCACGGTCGTGGCGCGGGGGGCGGAACTGCCGACCGGTGAACGGCGCGCGCAGGGCAACGTACCGGGCGCACCCCGACGGGGCAAGCCTGGCTGTCCCCGCCCGGCGGTCACTGCGGAGGCAGGCGCGGCCCCCGTGCCGCTCGCTAGGGCAGAGCGGCGTAGGCGCGCCTGCGGGCGGCGGCGCTGGGCCGGGCGGACCTGGTGCGCGCCGCGTTGTCCGCCGACGCGAGCGCCGCGGAGCGATGCTCTCCAGACGGCTTCACCGCGCTGGGCCTCGCCGCATTTTTCGGGAATGCGGAGACCGCGCGGCTGCAGCTGGACGCGGGCGCCGACCCTAATTTCGTCTCGCGAAACCAAATGCAGGTGACCCCGCTGCACAGCGCAGTGGCCAACCGCAACGCGGAGAAAGCCTACGACATGGCGACCTTATTGGTGGAACGTGGCGGCCAGGTCAATGTCGCCCAGGAGGGCGGCTGGACGCCGTTGCAACAGGCCGCTGCGCACGGCTAATTGATCGGCGCGGGCCCCAGCGCCGCCGTAGGCGGGGCGTCCCGCTTACGCAGCTGGTCGCGTATCTGCTGCAACACGGGGCGGACGCCGGCGCGCGGGCCGGCGACGGGCGCACCGCGTATGATTTGGCGGCCGCGGCCAAACATACCGAAGCCGCCGAACTGCTGCGGGCGAAGAAATGATGGGCCCGGGACCCGCTCCGGCCGCGCGGAGCGCGACCGCACGCAAGCCGGAGGCATACCCCACAGCGCGCGCGGCGGGACCGTTTGCGCCTGGCCGTGGGGCAGGGCCGCGGCGCTGCATGCGCAGCCCGCCTGTGGCGGGTGATGACAGCCGAGGACGGCTGCCCTACTTTCGCTGCGCCGACGGCCTTCCGGGTGCCAGCGCATGGCGGCGGGCGGGGCCGAGGCGCGCGGGCCGGGCGGTGACTTTTCCACGCGCCCGCTCCGGCCGCGCGGAGCGCGACCGCACGCAAGCCGGAGGCATACCCCACGCTGGGACGCGGTGCTAGTTGGCGGCGCTAGACGGCGGCGCAGTTGGGGTACTCGGGGAAAAAGAGGCGGCCGTTCCAGCCGAGGGTTTTGATGCCGGGCTCGGTGGTGTAGAAGGCGCCGAGGATCCAGTTGCGGGCGGCGAGGTAATGGCCGTGGGCCGAGCTGTCCTCGGCGGCGGATTCGGCGGCGGTGAGCAGGGCGTCCTGCTGGGCGGGGGTGAGCTGCTTGAAGGGGCGCCGGTGCCGGCGGCGGGCGGCGGCGTCGAAGGCGCCGAGGGCGTCGAGCAGGCGCTGGCGGGCGCGAGGGCCGACGCTGACGGTGCCGACGGGAACGCTGTTGCCGGTCTTGAAATGCTGCGGCGCCTCGGCGGGGATGACGCTGAGCAGCAGGTCAATGAACTCATGCGCCTTGGCGCTTTTAGCGCCGGGGGCGATGTGCTCGCCCATGGCGACCAGCGTCGCGACCTGATGGTCGTCGAGGAACTTGGGCTGCCAAGCGCCGTGGGATTTTTCGGCGGCAGCGTTTTCTGGCGCGGCGGCGTCGAGATCGGCCGAGCGGAGATGGGCGGAGCGGCGGACGGTGGCGGCTTCGGCGGCGAGGGGGAAGGCCAGGCCGGCGCCCGCCAAGCCTCCGGCCATCTGCCCCAGCATGCGGCGGCGGCTGACGCCGGCGGCGGGTGGTGCGGCTGGGCCGGCCTGCGCATCCTTATTGTCAGTGTTGCGGTTCCGTAGCATCGCTGGTTTGCTCGCCTGCTTCATCGTTGCGCCTCCGCCGACTGCGAAATGTTGGTGCGAAATGTTTCGTTTGCCTCTACAGCAGCGATGGGCAAGTGTAACGCCCCCACCGTCCGCGCCCAGCATACCGCAAGCGCGCGCGGCGAGCAGCGGGAAATTGCGCGGCGGCGTACGGTTGCGGCGCCGGGCGGGCGGACAGGCGAGGACGCCCATCCCACTTTCTCCGCGCTGAGCGCACCAGTAGGGTAGCCGTCCCGGCTGCCTGGCGAAGCTGCCGTCCCGGCTGCCAAACATTGACAGGCGAGGACGCCCATCCCACTTTCTTCGCGCTGAGCGCGCCAGTAGGGTAGCCGTCCCGGCTGCCTGGCGAAGCTGCCGTCCCCGGCTGCCAAACATTGACAGGCGAGGACGCCCATCCCACTTTCTCCGCGCCGAGCGCGCCAGTAGGGTAGCCGTCCCGGCTGCCTGGCGAAGCTGCCGTCCCGGCTGCCCAGCGCCGAGATGGCCGAGTGGGTCGCCGAAAGCGGACAGGCGGGGACGCCCATCCCACTTTCTCCGCGCTGAGCGCGCCAGTAGGGTAGCCGTCCCGGCTGCCTGGCGAAGCTGCCGTCCCCGGCTGCCAAACATGACAGGCGAGGACGCCCATCCCACTTCCTTCGCGCTGAGCGCGCCAGTAGGGTAGCCGTCCCGGCTGCCTGGCGAAGCTGCCGTCCCGGCTGCCAAACATGACAGGCGAGGACGCCCATCCCACTTTCTCCGCTCCGACCGCGCCAGTAGGGTAGCCGTCCCGGCTGCCTGGCGAAGCTGCCGTCCCCGGCTGCCAAACATTGACAGGCGAGGACGCCCATCCCACTTTCTCCGCGCCGAGCGCGCCAGTAGGGTAGCCGTCCCGGCTGCCTGGCGAAGCTGCCGTCCCCGGCTGCCAAACATGACAGGCGAGGACGCCCATCCCACTTTCTCCGCGCTGAGCGCGCCAGTAGGGTAGCCGTCCCGGCTGCCAAACATGACAGGCGAGGACGCCCATCCCACTTTCTTCGCGCCGAGCGCACCGGTAGGGTAGCCGTCCCGGCTGCCTGGCGAAGCTGCCGTCCCGGCTGCCAAACATGACAGGCGAGGACGCCCATCCCACTTCCTTCGCGCGGGCGCGGCGGGCGACAAGCGAGGTTCGTTTTCCTGCATGGACCGGGGCTAAAGCCCAATGGATTGGAGGCCCGCGGTTCGCGGCGCTAAAGCGCCGCTCTACACGGTCCCGGAATGTGAGCGACATGACAGGCGGGGACAACCTAATCCCACCGTCTTCGCGGAAGGGGGCAGTCGGACAGGCGGGGACGCCCATCCCACGTTCTCCGCGGCGGCGGGCGGGCGAAGCAGCGTGGGATTGCTTTCCGCGGCGCGGTGTGAAACCATCGCTCCCTTGCGGGAAAAAAGGGGGAGACGATGGCGGAACCGTATGACGTAATCGTGGTGGGTTCGGGCGCGAGCGGCGGCTGGGCCTGCAAACGGCTGGCGGAAGGCGGACTGAAGGTGGCGCTGATTGACGCCGGGCGGCCGCAATCCGACGCCAATTTCTGCGAGCACCAGCCCGCCTACGAGCTGCCCTACCGCAACCAGGCGCCGTATCTGCTGGAGAAGACGCAGGCGGTGCAGATGCAGTGCTACGCCTGCGACGAGTTCACGCACAACTGGTACTGCAACGACCTGGACGAGCCCTACACCACGGACGACGGCTTCCCGTTCAGCTGGCAGGGACGCGTGCGGATGACCGGCGGGCGCACGAACTGCTGGGGACGCGTCAGCCTGCGGCTGAGCCATTACGACCTGAAGGCCGCCAGCTACGACGGCTATGGCGTGGACTGGCCGCTGGATTATCCCGACCTGGCGCCGTACTACGACATCGTGGAAGAGTACGTCGGCATCACCGGCATGCTGGAGCACCTGCCGCAACTGCCGGACGGGAAGTTCCAGCCGCCGATGGGGCTGAGCTGCGCGGAGATGCAGTTCCGGGTGCGGGTGAAGGACAAGATGAACCGCACCATGACGCTGGCGCGCTGCGCGAATTTGACGCGCGGCATCAACGGCCGGGCGCCCTGCCATTACTGCGGGCCGTGCCACCGCGGCTGCATCACGCACTCCTATTTCAACAGCTACTTCACCACCGTCGCCGACGCCATCCGCACCGGGCGCTGCACGCTGATCCCGAACGCCATGGCCTACCGCGTGGAGATGGAAAAGGACCGCGAGCGGGCCAACGGCGTCTACTACATTGACCGCATCACGCGGGAAGGGCATTTCGTGAAGGCGCGGGCGGTGGTGCTGTGCGCGCAGGCGCAGGAGTCGGCGCGCATTCTGCTGAACTCGCACACACCGCGGCATGCCAACGGCCTGGCCAACTCCAGCGGCGCGGTGGGCCGGTACTTCATGGACAACGTGATGGGCGGCGGCGCGGCCGGGGAGATGGAAGGCCTAAACGAGAAGCCGACGCTGAGCGGGCCGAAGCGGCCGGCCGATTTATACACGGTGCGCTTCCGCAACCTGCCCTTCGACCCCGCCAGCAAGACCGACAAATTCATCCGCGGCTACGGCTATGAGGGCGGCGGCGGGGTGGATTACAACTGGGGGGCGCGCGGCTTCGGCGGCTATTTCCGCAAGGCGGTCTTCGATCCGCGGGTGACGATCGGCTTCGGCGGCTTCGGCGAAAGCCTGGCGCGGTGGGAGAACCACGTCGCGATTGATCCCGACGTGGTGGACGCGTTCGGAATTCCGGTGCTGCGCTTCCACGTGAAGTACGGCGAGAACGAGTTCGCCATGGTCAAGGACATGGGCGAGCAGATGGGCGAGATGCTGGAAGCGGCGGGAGCGAAGAACATCCGCACCTACGACCGGCCAACCATCCCCGGCTGGGCCATCCATGAGCTGGGCGTGGCGCGGATGGGCAACGATCCCAAGACCTCGGTGCTGAATCAGTTCGAGCAGGCGCACGACGTGCCCAATTTGTTCGTCATGGACGGCTCGGCGTTTCCCTCCTCCGGCTGCCAGAACGTGACGCTGACCATCATGGCGCTGTGCGTGCGGTCCTGCGATCACCTGATGCAGGAGATGAAGCGGGGCGAGATTTAGGCGGAATCGGTGGGCGCTGGCCCCAGCCCCGCCGTAGGCGGGACCTCCCGCGCATGTGCGCGGCCGGGGCTAAAGCCCGACGTCTTAGTAAGCGGAGTTTCGCGGCGCTAAAGCGCCGCTCTACACCGTCCGGAACCAACCCCGTTTTCGGCAGCGTGTGAGCCCGGTTCCGCGCACTGCGCCCGAGGCGGCGGTGCGCGTCAGGCGTCAACAAACACGGGCCGGACTGCGGGCCCCGCCGCGCGGCGGGGCGCCCCCAGGCTGCGGCCCCGGAACGGCAAGCCGGCGCGGATGGCGGCATTTTCGCGACAGCCGGGACGGCCATCCCACTTTCTTCGCCCGAGCGGGGGACGACCCCGCAGGGTAGCCAGCGGGCGCGGCCGCCGGACTTGCCGCGACAGCCGGGACGGCCATCCCACTTTCTTCGCCCGGCGGGGAGACGACCCCGCGGAGCGGCCAGCGGGCGCGGCCACCGGACTTGCTGCGACAGCCGGGACGGCCATCCCACTTTCTTCGCCCGAGCGGGGGACGACCCCGCAGGGTAGCCAGCGGGCGCGGCCGCCGGACTTGCTGCGACAGCCGGGACGGCCATCCCACCTTCTTCGCCCAAGCGGAGCGCTGGTCGGCCCCAGCCCCGCCGTAGGCGGGGCGTCCCGCTTACGCGGCGAGCGCGATTTGACTCGGCGGAGCGAATCGGTTAACCATGGTTGTTAGCCATGGTTAACACCGAGCCTGTACCAATGGCCACATTGTCGCACGGATGGTCCACCTATGGAAGAATGGGCCACGCGCGAATGGGCCATTTTCGCGGCTCGGGGCCACCTTCCATTTTCAGTAGCGTTCAATTTCTCACGTTAACCGTGGTTGATGCCGATTCTGGAGTCGCTGACCCGGCCGCCGGGCCGCCGGCTGCTTTCCCCGCCGCGGTCCGCGCATGAGCCCATTCTCCAGCCGCACCGAAACCAGCTCCGACCGGCCGCAGCGATCGCTGGAAAACGCCTACGCCACGGTGGCGGTGCCGCACCACGAGGCCGGTTTTTGGCGGCATTGGTGGGCGTTCGTCGGCCCGGCGATTCTGGTCAGCGTCGGCTACATGGACCCGGGCAACTGGGGCACCGATCTGGCGGGCGGGGCGCAGTACCACTACGGGCTGCTGTGGGTGGTCGGACTGGCTAGCCTGATGGCCATCGTGCTGCAAGTGATTTCGGCGCGGCTGGGCGTGGTGACGGGCAAGGACCTGGCGCAGTGCTGCCACGACTGGTACCCGAAATGGACGCGCATTCCCAACTGGCTGCTGGCGGAAGTGGCGGTAGGCGCCTGCGATTTGGCGGAGGTGCTGGGCAGCGCCGTGGCGCTGAACCTTCTATTCCATATCCCGCTGCTGTGGGCGGTGCTGATCACCGGCCTGGACGTGCTGCTGCTGCTGGCGCTGCAAAACTTCGGCATGCGGACCATTGAGGCGGTGATTCTGCTGCTGGTGGCGACCATCGGAGTTTGCTACTACATCGAGATCTTCGTTTTGCCCGAGACCCACCCCAGCTTCGTGGAGATGGGGAAGGCGCTTTTCATTCCCAGCCTGGGGCAGGCGGGCATGATCTTCGTCGCCGTCGGCATCATCGGCGCGACGGTGATGCCGCACAACCTCTATTTGCACTCGGCGCTGGTGCAGAGCCGGCAACTGAAGCGCGACGACGCCTCGGTGCGGCGGGCGATCCAGTTCAACACGCTGGATTCGACGGTGGCGCTGACCATCGCGTTTTTCGTGAACGCGGCGATTCTGGTGCTGGCGGCGATGGTGTTTTTCGGCCGCAGCAGCGTGGCGGTGCCGGGGGGGATCATTCATTTCGGTCCCGACAGCGACTGGATCCGCGTGGCCTATCTGACGCTGGCGCCGCTGCTGGGGACGGTCGGCGCCAGCACACTGTTCGCCGTGGCGCTACTGGCCAGCGGGCAAAGCAGCACGGTCACGGGCACGCTCGCCGGGCAGGTGGTGATGGAAGGCTTCATGCACTGGCGGATCCAGCCCTGGCTGCGGCGGCTGATCACGCGCGTGCTGGCGATTTTGCCGGCGGTGTTCCTGATCGGGCTGCGCGGGGGCAGCAGCGTGACGGATTTGCTGAACCTGAGCCAGGTGGTGCTGGCGCTGCAACTGCCATTCGCCATGTTCCCGCTGCTGCAGTTCACCAGCTCGCGGAAGATCATGGGCCAGTGGCGCAATGGGAAGTTTCTGCTGGCGGCGGGCTGGGCCAGCGCCATCGTCATTACCGGCATGGATCTGTACGGGCTGCCGGATCTGCTGAAGACGGCGTGGGTGGTGGTCGCCGGACATTAGGCGGCGGCGCGGCCGGGTATTGGGCGCCGGCATGGCTGGGCATTGGGCGCTGGCGGCGCATCGGCGCGGGCGGCGTCCGCGGATGGCGGGGGGATGGGCGCGGGGCCTAACCCGCCGCGGGCGGGACGTCCCGCGTTCCCACTGGGCCCCGCTGGCGCGGGCGGCGCATACTGTTGGCCGGGAGAAGCGCCGGCGGGCGGAACCGTGGCGCGGAGGGAGGACCGATGGGGATCGGCGAAGGCATTGGGACGGTGGCCAGCCAGCATACCGTCGCGGCGACGGTGGAGCGGCTGAAGAACCTGCTGCGTGCTAGGGGCGTGCAGCTTTTCGCGGTGATTGACCACGCGGGCGAAGCGGCCAAAATCGGGCTGCGGATGCGGCCGGCGCAGTTGCTGATTTTTGGCAGCCCGAAGGCAGGCACGCCGTTGATGATCGCCGCGCCGAGCATTGCCCTGGACCTGCCGCTGAAGATTTTGATCGCGGAGGACGAACGCGGGCAGGTGCAACTGATCTATAACCGGGCGGAGTATTTGGAGGCGCGGCACGGTCTGCCCGAGGAGCTGGCGGCGCCGTTGGCGGTGGTCGCGTCGCTAGCGGCGCAGGCGGGGGAATAGCGGCGGGGCTGAGCGATCGTGGACGGGAGGACGCCGGGGCTAAAGCCCAATGTTTTATGGGACCGGATTTCGCGGCGCTAAAGCGCCGCTCTACTCTGTCTAGGAGCGGCCCGCTCTTCAATTGATGGGCGCGGGGGCCGGCGCGGGCGGCCGGCGGGGCGGCGCGGACAGGTGAACGCAGACAGGCGAACGCAGACAGGCGAGGACGCCCATCCCACTTTCTTCGCGCGGGCGATGGCAGTAGGGTAGCCGTCCCGGCTGCCCAGCGAAGCTGCCGTCCCGGCTGCCACAGTAGGGTAGCCGTCCCGGCTGCCACAGTAGGGTAGCCGTCCTCGGCTGCCACAGTAGGGTAGCCGTCCTCGGCTGCCACAGTAGGGTAGCCGTCCAGGCTGCCACAGTAGGGTAGCCGTCCTCGGCTGCCACAGTAGGGTAGCCGTCCTCGGCTGCCCAGCGAAGCTGCCGTCCCGGCTGCCAAAACGCTGGACAGGCGAGGACGCCCATCCCACTTTCTCCGCGCCGGTGGGGCAGTAGGGTAGCCGTCCCGGCTGCCAACAACGGGATTGACGGGTGGTTGCCAAAGGCGGACAGGCGAGGACGCCCGTCCCACTTTCTCCGCGCGGGCGGGCGCGGACAGGCGAGGACGCCCATCCCACTTTCTCCGGGCAGGCGCTTTAGGCGGGCGGGGGCATGGCGCAGGCAGCGCAGGAGCAGGTTTCGCCGCGCCAGGCGTTGCGGCCTTCGCGCACGCAAACCGCGGCGATGACCAGGGCGACGACTGGATCCAGCCACCAAAGGCCCCAGAGGACGTTGGCGGCGAGGCTGAGGAGCACGCCGCCGGCCATCGCCGCGCAGAGCAAGTTCTGCGCGCCTTCCCCGCCGACCGTGCCGGAACCGAGGCGGCGGCCGAGGTTTTGTTTGACCAGGCCCAGCCAGGGACAGATGACGATGGTGGCGGCGGTGAGCGCGATGCCGAGCCAACTGGTTTTGGCGGCGGTGCCGCTGAGCAGTTTGTCAACGCCTTCGGCGGCGACATAGGGCGCCAGCAGAAAGAAGCTAATCGCGACGCCGCGCTGGGCGCGCCGCTCGGCTGCGGCGGAGGATATCCGGCTGGCCTGGAAGCGCCACAAGACCATGACGCTGGCCAGCGCCTCGATGGCGCTGTCGAAGCCGAAGGCGATGAGCGCGACCGAGCCGGCGACGGCGCCGGCGAAAATTCCCAGGCCGCCTTCGATGGCCAGCCAGACCAGGGTCACCACCGCCAGCCGCCGCGCGAAACGGGCCAGGCGGAGCCGCTCGTCACCGGTGGCCGCGGCGTGGGCCGCCAGACTTTCTGCCGGGCCGAAAGGCTGGGCCGCCGGGCTAGCCGCCGAACTGCGGGTCTGGGCGGAAGTTTCCTCCATTCATCGCCTCTATTTATCCCTCTATTTATTCCTGTCCTCTATATATCGAGGCTACGCCGGGGGCGGGCAGGATCGCAACGCGGCGCCGGTGGCGGATGCGGCGGGTGGGGCCCGCGCCAATCATTGGTGCATCCCGCTTGCGCGCGCGGTTATTCCACGCGCAGGGCGAGGGAGGGGGCGATGCGGACGGCGCGGCGGGCGGGGAGCCAGCAGGCGGCGGCGGCGACCAAAAGCAGCCCCACGGCGGCGGCGGCGTAGAGCAGTGGGCTGAAGGGACTGACGCCGAACAGCAAGCTGCCCAGCGCGCGGCCCAGGGCCAGCGCCGCGGCGAGGCCGGCGAGCAAGCCCAGCGCCACAGGCCGCAAGCCGCCGACGAAGACCAAGCGGTAGAGGTCCGGGGCGCCGGCGCCGAGGGCCATGCGCAGGCCGATCTCCGGCGAACGGCGGGCGACAGAATAGGAGACGACGCCATAGATGCCGAGGCAGACCAGCAGCAGGGCGGCGGCGGCGAAGAGCAGGACTAACAACATTTGGAAACGGCGGGGGGCGAGCGTGGCGGCGACGATTTCCCGCATGGAGCGGAGGCGCTCGACGGGAATGGAGGGGTCTATGTTCCAGATGGCGCGGCGGATTTCGGGGGCGATGGTGGCGGCGGGAAGACTGGTGCTGAGAACGAGCGACTCCTGCGAATTGCCGCCGTACCAGCGATAAACGACCAAGCCGGAGGAGAGCAGGCTGACAGCGTGCATGTCGCCGACGACGCCGATGACGGTATAGGGGGGCTGATTTTCGCCGCCGCGACGAAAGGTTTGGCCGATGGGATCGCGCTTGCCCCAGGCGGCGTGGGCGGCGGCAGCGGATACCAGCACGCGATGATGGCCGGCGTCGGCGGCGGTGAGATTGCGGCCGGCGAGGATGGGAATCTTGAGGACGGAAAAGAGACTGGGACTGATGCGGCGCCAGTTCGCCAGCGGCTGTTCGGCGATGGGCCGGGTATCGCCGGGGACGGTGATGGGATTGACGTCGTTGTTGCCGCCGAGCGGCAGCGTGTTCATCAGCGCGGGAAACCCAAGGCCCTTGCCGACCTCATACGTCTCCATGGTCCCAGGCGCGATGGCCGAACTGAAGGTCGAATAGGCCGCCTGCGTGCCGTCTGTCCACTGCACCCCCGGCACGATCTGCACGCCGTTATAGGAGTAGCCATTGGCGGACTTGAGGTAAAGCTGCACGTTCCCCAGGCTGACCACCAGGGCCGTGGGCACCACCTGGATAACGGCACCGGCCACGTAGGACGGAGACGAGGCTGCCGGTATGTCAACCTGCTGGGACCCTATGTAGTCCTGGCCCGTCTGCACCTGGACGTTGCCCACGTTGACGGTATCGGTCCAATCCGGCTGGTCTTTCGGAGTGCTGGCACCCACGGCTGCTCACCTACTCCCTTGGAC
>OFHJ01000576.1_pt1 | contig 13435 bp, 9 predicted proteins | sample 1522001 | NCBI WGS metagenome assembly OFHJ01 (sample SAMEA2464838, study PRJEB22497) | soil metagenome | biome: Grassland; feature: Farmland; material: Clay | place: Australia | collected 2013-02-01 | depth 1.2 m | reverse complement strand
ATGAGTTCGATCTCCGGGAGGATTGGCTGGGTAGCGAGAAGACGAAAGCCTTCGGTCGCCGCAACCGCATCATCGGATCGCCCAATCGCCGTGACGTTCTCGCCCAGCTTGCCAGCACCGATTTCCTGCAGTGCTGCACCCTCCTGCACACCCGGGCCGAGCGGCTCGCCAAACTTGAAGCCGGGGCAACCGGCAAGGATGTTCCCCCGGTAACCTGCAAGCGCGATGCGCTCCTGGGCCTGCCTCTATCCGCTTACAAGAGCTACGCCGACAAGGTGGAAGCCGGATTTATCGCCGCAGGCGGCTTCCTCAACGAATTGAAGCTCATCTGGCACAAGGACGTGCCCTATCCGCCCCAGATCGTCGCCCTTGCCGCCACCGCGGCGATCCTTGGTCACGAGGCTGATACCGCCGCAGCAAAGGCGAAACTTGCACGATGGTTCTGGTCCGTCACCTTTGGCGAGTTATACGGTTCCGCGACCGAATCCCGCCTCGGGCGCGACGTGCCCGAACTGGTCAACTGGATCAGGGGACAGGCCGGGCAACCCCGCTCGATGGACGAAGCCCTGTTCCAGCAGGACCGGCTTCGCTCACTGCGATCGCGACTATCGGCCGCGTATAAGGGGTTGCACGCCCTGCTGATGAAGCAAGGATGCCGCGACTTCGTCTCCGGCAAGCCGACTGACATCATGACGTTCTTCAACGAGAAGATCGACATCCACCACATCTTCCCGCAGGACTGGTGCAAGAAGGCCGGTATCGACCCCGGCGTCTTCAACTCCGTTGTCAACAAAACGCCGCTCTCGAAGAAATCGAATATCGAGATCGGCGGTGACGCTCCCTCGCTCTATCTGCGGCGTATCGAGAAGAAGCATGGCCTCAGCGAGGCGCAACTCGATGACATTCTCCGCACGCATTTGATCGACCCCGAGTATCTCCGACGCGACGATTTCGACGGCTTTTTCAAAGCCCGCATGGCTGTGCTCGCCGATCTTATCGCCGACGCCATGGGCAAGCCGGTGATCCGCGGCGAAGGCGGAAATGAACCCGAGTTCGACTCCGGCGACGGCGCGGAGGCCGAATCCGACGAGGCGCTGGATGAGGTCGAAGCCTGATGGTGAGGCATCTGCAGCTCGCGATCAAGCTCGGCAGGACAAGACGCATTGAGCTTGGTTGATGAGCGAAAAGATCAAATCTAATCGCCAATGCCTGATATTGCATGCGTAAAAGTGAGGGCGACGTGGGCCAGAAAAAGAAAAAACTATCGATCGAATATGTCTGTGAGAAATATCAAGATTTAATGCACGAGATATTCGTTTCCTTGGGTCCGAACGTAAAGAAAACGTTCATTGAAGCGACTCCTCACGGAGATACTGAGACGCTTCTTGCCTTCTACATTGAGAGATCTAAGTCCGAATTTCTTATGTTGGAGCATTTCATTTGTGATTACGGATTTTCTCAACCTTATTGGCCAGGCGACCGGGACGAAAGCGGGCATTTCGGCTTCGAAGGAAAGTTCGCAATGAGATTTCGTTCTGGGTCACACTGGAACTGTAGCGACACATTAACGGATAACCTCATTCAGGGAGACTGGATTCCATTCTCTGATATAGATTCATGGTGCCAAGAGTTTGAAAAGATAAAAGAAATGGCAAAAAAGGTGGAGGTTGCGATAAAGGGCTGGGTCAACACAGGTATACTGTCTTGGGACTATCCAGTCCATGACGAGTTTCTTCGTGATATTGATCCGCGGTATTAGCGGAAAGGGCGCAAGCAAATGGATCGCGTGCGACAAAGAGACGCATTGTATGAGAGCCTCTACTACGATGGTCTTCTAGGATTTACTAGAGGATACCGTCAGGATTTTATCCATCAAGTATGGATAGATTTAGGTCCGAGCGACGAGCTCGGGGAAAATGTCACACGAATTTGGTGGACAGATGAAGAAGAAGACGCGGAGGCGTTTTCGTTCCGGATTGGTATCCGTTCTATACACGGGTTGAGAATATCGATAAGCACGAACTATGAAAGTTTAGCTAGGGAGGACGTTCCTGTAGAGGATTTGCCGAAGCGGCTAATGGGCACCTTGTCAGTATTTCCTTTGCCGGATGATCTTGAGAAGCATTTTGCAAGCCCCATCCCGGTCGTCGAAACTGAACGATGGAAAGCTGAGATCTTGATGCTGCATCGGAGACGATCTGAGATCGTTGAAATGATCAAACACTATCTGGCGCATGATCCGCCACGCAAGTTCCCTTCCCCCTTCTCGAGACAATGACTTTATGACCAAGAAACCCATCGACGTCGAAACCCTGACGCATCGCGAGGCGAGGCGGTTAAATATCCCGACGGCCGAGTTCGAGAGCGTGATGCGGGATGAGGACAAGTCGCCGGTGCGGCTGGCCTATGAGCGGCGCAACCGGGATTTCGATCCTCAACTCGTCTGGCGGGGCAAGGATGAGCAGGACTGGTCGGACCTGATCGTTCAGGCGCCGCCGCTCTATATCCAGGAAAAGGTTCATCCCAAGGTCATCATTGACGATCTGCGCCGCGAGGCGGAGCGGCTAAGCCGGGGCAAGGAGAGCGCGGAGCCGGATCTGTTCGCGGATTTCAACGGGCTGAAGGATAAGGCGGCGGCGACCGAGTTCTACCAGCACGACCAGCACTGGTCGAACCGGATGATCGTCGGCGACAGCCTCTCGGTCATGGCGAGCCTCGCCGAGCGCGAGGGGCTGCGCGGCAAGGTGCAGTGCATCTATCTCGATCCGCCCTACGGCATCAAATTCAACTCCAATTTCCAGTGGAGCACGACGTCGCGCGACGTAAAGGACGGCGCGAAGGATCAGATTACGCGCGAGCCGGAGCAGGTTCGTGCATTCCGCGATACGTGGCGCGACGGCATTCACTCGTACCTCACCTATTTGCGCGACCGACTGACGGTGGCGCGCGATCTACTGCATGAATCTGGGTCGATTTTCGTTCAGATCGGCGACGAGAATGTTCATCGCGTACGAGCTTTGATGGATGAGGTCTTTGGCGGAAGTAATTTTATCTGTGCCATTTCAGCCCAAAAAACCGGCAGCCAATCTGGAAATTTTCTGCAATCAACAAGTGATGACTTACTTTGGTATGCGCGGGAAAAGGAGAAAGCCGAACAGAAATTTCGGCCATTATTTCTTGAAAGGCAAGGAGAGTCTATTCAATTAAGCACGATTGAGCGAGACGACTTCAATGCTTATCCTCTAACCTCGGATGGCTACCGTAATACATCTACATGCGATTTTGGATTTGAAGGTCGTACCTTTCACCCGGGCCGGCTTTCTCATTGGAAAATCGTTCCCGAAGGGCTCACCCGCGTGGGCAAAGCGGGCCGCATTGTAGCGCAAAGAAGCCAGATTCGCCTTAAATATTTCTTCGAAGACTATCCTGTTAGTAGACTCAGTGACTATTGGAACGATATAGGGGGTGCGACCGGCAAGGTATATGTCGTTCAAACTTCGACAAAGATCGTTGAGCGTTGTATTTTGATGACCACCGACCCTGGTGATCTAGTTCTTGATCCAACCTGCGGTTCCGGCACCACAGCCTATGTCGCCGAGCAATGGGGGCGGCGCTGGATCACCGTCGACACCAGCCGCGTCGCCATCGCGCTCGCCCGCTCTCGCTTGATGGGCGCTCGCTATCCCTACTACCTCCTCGCCGACAGTCCAGAAGGGCAGCGCAAGGAAGCCGAAATCACCCGTAGCGCGCCGAAGACCGGGACGACCCATGGCGATATCCGCCATGGCTTCGTCTATGAGCGTGTTCCGCACATCACGCTCAAATCGATCGCCAACAATGCCGAGATCGACGTCATCTGGGAGCGCTGGCAGGAAACGCTGGAACCGCTGCGCGCGACGTTCAATGCGGCAGTCGGGAAATCCTGGGAGGAGTGGGAAATCCCGCGCGAGGCGGAGCAGAACTGGGCGAAGGCGGCGAAAGAAGCCCACGCGCGATGGTGGGAGGCGCGGATCGGTCGGCAACGCGAGATCGACGCCTCGATCGCGGCCAAGGCCGATTCCGAATATCTCTACGACAAGCCTTATACCGACAAGGAGCGCATCCGCGTCGCCGGGCCGTTCACCGTGGAAAGCCTGTCGCCGCACCGCACTCTGGCGGTGGATTGGGATGACGAGCTGATCGACACGCAGAAGCGCGCCGAAGCCCGCGCCCAGGATGTCGACCGCGACGAGGCGGCGACCGAGTTTGCCCAGATGATCCTCGACAATCTCCGCACCGCTGGCGTGCACCAGGCGCAGAAGGAGGACCGGATCGTCTTCACCAGCCTCACCGGCTGGCCAGGCCGGCTGATCTGCGCCGAGGGCGTGTTCCTGGAGGGTGAGAGGCAGAAACGCGCCGGCATCTTTATCGGGCCGGAATTCGGCACGGTGTCGCGGCCCGATCTGGTCGCCGCGGCGCGCGAGGCGGGCGATGCCGGGTTCGATGTGCTGATCGCCTGCGCCTTCAACTACGACGCCCGCTCCGCCGAGTTCGACCGGCTCGGCCGCGTGCCGGTGCTGAAAGCGCGGATGAATCCCGACCTGCATATGGGCGGCGACCTGAAGGCGAGCAGCACGGGCAATCTCTTCGTCGTGTTCGGCGAGCCGGACATCAAGATCGAGGAGGCCGGCGACGGGATGATCCGGGTGAAGGTCTTCGGCGTCGACGTCTTCAAGCCGCAGACGGGCGAGGTCGTGTCCGAAGGCACCGACGGCATCGCGCTCTGGATGCTCGACACCGACTACAACGAGGAGAGCTTCTTCGTCCGCCACGCCTATTTCCTCGGCGCGAACGACCCGTACAAGGCGCTGAAGACGACGCTGAAGGCCGAGATCGACGAAGACGCCTGGAGCAGCCTCTACAGCGACACGTCGCGCCCGTTCCTCAAGCCCGAATCCGGCCGGATCGCGGTGAAGGTGATCAACCATCTCGGTGATGAGGTGATGAAGGTCTTTCAGGTGGCGTGATGGCGAAGGCCGTCCTCACCACGAAGGTCGATCCGACCTATGACGATCTGCCGGAGCAGCGATACCATTTTCCGCGAACTTATCTTCGCCAGGTTGAGGCGGCCAGAGGCGATTGGATCGTCTATTACGAGCCGCGCCGCTCATCGGGCGATCTGTCGAGCCGCGGCGGACGACAGGCGTATTTCGCCACGGCACGGATTGTGGATGTCGTCAGGGATCCCGGCGATCCCGACCATTTCTACGCGCTGATCGACTCCTATCTCGACTTCGCCCGGGCGGTGCCTTTCCGCGAGGGACAACATTACTACGAGGCGGCAATCCGTCGAGACGATGGCGCGACGAACAAAGGTGCCTTCGGTCGCGCCGTCCGCACGCTCCCCGATCATGAATATGACGCCATTCTGAAGGCGGCCTTTGCGCCGGTGATTAGCGAGGCGCGGATGGTTGAACCAGTCAATGTCGAGCGAGGACGCGGCTTCTCGGAACCGCCCGCGATCTTCGAGCGACCCATTATCGAACGCGTTATCGCCCGACCGTTTCGCGACGCCGCGTTTTCGAGCTCGGTGAAGAGCGCCTATGAGGATACGTGCTGCCTCACCGGCCTGAAGATCATCAATGGCGGTGGTCGGAGCGAAGTCCAGGCGGCGCATATTCGGCCGGTCGCGGCCTCCGGCCCTGACTCCCTGCGAAATGGCCTCGCCCTCTGCGGAACGATGCACTGGATGTTCGATCGCGGTCTGCTCGCGGTGTCCGACAACCACGAGATCCTTCTTGCAAGGGGGCGAGTACCGGAATCGGTCGAGCGCATGATCAATCCGGACAGGGTGCTGCGCACTCCGCCTCGGCCTGACCAGATGCCCCACCCTTTGTTCCTCCGCTGGCACCGCGAGCACGTATTCAAGGGGTGACGGCCGTGAACCTTCGTATTGTCGATACATTCACCGAAAGCTGGCAATGCTGGGTCGCGCAGAAACACGAATCGACTAACCACGACTTTGCTATGGGCTCAATCTGCACGAAAGACCAAAGGAATGTATCATAGCACTGCGCTTCATGGATTGCTTTCGGAATCCCCGGAAGCCGCCCGTGCCCATGTCTGGCTTTATGACCGGGCAAACATTTATGACTCCATCTACAAGCTTGTTGCAAGGACGTCGGGCTCAGCCCCGAATGATGCTCTCGAACATGCGCGTACCGATAAGTTTCTGTTGAACCCTACGGACCTGGATTGGACGACGGCAAAAATATGTAGGGTCTTGCAGCATTATGAAGTGAAATGGCCCGGAGCGATATCCAATGGCTCAATTATTCCGATGTTTCTGGATTTTGAACATAAGGTTCTTGCTGCTTATCAACGCGAATATGGTCCCGGCAATCTCAAAAAGGGAATTGCACCGTTCGAGGGTAAAACCATTGATGACATGGCTCGCTATGAACTAAATCGTGTCTTCAGAGAGCTTGGTTCAAAATTTGATTCAAAATCGGCAGAAGAAAGGCGCAAGATAGCAGAACAACTATATGAAAACTTAAAAGATCTCCCACCGGACGTGCAGGCCAAGATTCGCGAAAGCACCGGCATCGATCGGATTTCTATTGACGCCATCATGAAGTCGGGGTCAATCGCTGCGATCGGAACGACTCTTGTGGGAACGGTGGGTTTTGCCGGCTTTGCGGCGTATTCGAGCCTGTCTGCCTTCATTGCAGCTGCCGCTGGATTGGCAGGTATGACGCTTCCATTTGGTGTTTATACATTTGCCGCCTCGGCGCTCGCCATGGTCGCCAATCCTTTCTTTTGGCTTTTGCCCTTGCTTGGCGGAGGATATTTCTTCGTCAACCGCGCCAACCGGATGATACGCAGTGCGCTCGCACCTATCATTGTCTCTACGGCTATCGTAGCAGGTTCTGATGACACGGCGGTTTCTGTCGACATGACCGAATGGGTCGAGCATGTGAAGAGTATCAAGTCACGATCTGCGTCTCCCTCGGAGCGTCAAAAAGAATATCTGAAAAACATGTTCGTTGGCTTGGTTTGAGGAAACACCGCCATGGATCTGAAAGCTGCACTTAGGCAACCGGCACGAGGGTCGGGTAAGACCGGCACATCCGCTGCAGATTTCATTCTCGGCACATCCGAGGAGTTGGCGCTGACAGGCTACGCTGTTGGCGATCTTATCTTTGATCGTGCGATGATCTATCCGCGCTTCATCGATGCGATGGACTTTCTGCATAAGACAAATCCAGAAAAATTCGATGTATTCCGCCTTGCTCAATGGTCTCACAAAATTGATATCAGTCCAACGGACTCCTTTGATGGGCATGTGAATCAGCTTCAAGGATATGTATTCGAGCAGGCAGCGGCATTTGGCTTACGCCATTCGGGAAAGGTCGTTGTTTTCCCGGAGACATCGAATAATCCTGGGTGGGATTTTTTGGTAAATGGCCATGAGGTGCAGGCCAAATGCGGCATATCACCTGACTTGGTAACGGAGCACCTTCAGAAGTACCCTCATATCCCTGACGTCATTGTCAACACCGAAATTGCACGGAGCTTTGCGAACAATCCGCACATCATTACCGTCGATGGGTTGTCTGCTCATTTCATTCGAAGCCAAACGGAAACAAGTCTCCATGCTGCGGGAGACATGTTGGATATACATTTAGGGCATTTTATACCTGTCGCGGCGGCTGCACGAAATTTATTCGCGCTTGCTCATGGCCGGACGGATCTCCGAGCGTTGCCGCAAAACCTGCTGGTTGACGGGGTGGGCCGGGCGGCTGGTGGCGGGTTGGCGCATGCTCTGGCAATGGGCGCCGTTCCGCTCGTCGGGCTTACGGGCTGGGGCGCGATCTTGGCGCCCGTGTTCTTGACTGTGGGCGGCTACAGCGGCGGGCGAATGCTCGCCAATGAGGCAAAGCGCCGGATATTCGTCAGGGGGGAGTGGCATGCCCTTACCCAGGCGGTTGCAGGTTTTTGCGAGCGCTGTGCCACCAAGTTGGATGAAGTGGTGCGCTTCGCGGCGCCGATGCGGTCTCGCTTTCAAGAGGCCCGCCATAAGGCCCCCGTTGCGTTCATCGATCTCTACGATGATTGGCTGGAAAGATTTGATACGGAGCAAGCTGTTCGGGTCAGCTTCCGAGACAGATTTCTCTCTGAGTTGCGGATGTTTCGTGAGGCTCCGGATCCACGAAGCGCGATTCAAGCGATAATGGTCATGGCCGTTTCGAGCGGCGTACTTCCCCAGGACCTGACATATCAGGCCAACCAATTGCAGGATGCTTTTGATAAGTTCAGGACTGCGATGCGAAGGTGGCTCTTGCCGGGCTATACGCATTGATCTTGTGGGGGGCTTGGGGGTGGCGTTCTCGTCCGATTGGTATCGATCCATGATCGTCGGCGTTGTCCCTGCGGCGGGTTGACGTATGGAATTCCGTATCGCCGACACTTTCACGGATAGTTTGGGCCGTCTCACGGCCCAGGAACAGAAGGCCGCGAAGACCACCGCCTTTGATCTTCAGCTGAACGCCGCGTCACCCGGCCTGAGTTTCCACAAGCTGGATCGAGCGCAGGACAAGAATTTCTGGTCGGTGCGAGTCAATGGCGACATTCGCATCATCGTCCATCGCACCGGCGCAAGCCTAATGCTCGTCTATGTCGATCATCATGACGACGCTTATCGTTGGGCGGAGCGGCGGCGGATTGAGCGGCATCCGACCACCGGGGCGATGCAGATCGTCGAGCTCCGCGAGCGGGTCCATGAGATCGACGTCTTTGTTGCGGAAGCCGAGGCGAGCCGGCCGGCGATCCCGAAACGTCGACTATTCGACAATCTCGGCAAACTGGAGCTGATGCAGTTCGGCGTGCAGCTCAGACCATCCGGATTGCCTGCCGCCAGTTGGGCCAGGATCGAGGCGCGGTCGGCATAACGTGCGATCGAGGCGGCGAGCCGGTCAAGATCGCCATCGGCCAGGACGACTTCCTTCCGGCCCAGGTTTTTGATGATGCGCTGCTTGCTGCGACCATCCTCACGGACGCTCTCGACGAGGTAGAGGTAGCTGTAGCCGTTGATCCGCTTCTCGCGCACGAACATGCAGCATTGGCAGCCTCATATGCTGCGAATGTCAAGTTAAATACGTTCTTCTCGGCAATTATTTAGCACCACACCTTTGAAAAATCCCGGCACGTCCGCGGAACTTCCGAGTGAAATCAATGATTTATACTTCCGCTGTCGCATCGTTCCGGGTTTTGCTGTTGAAGCTGGGTCTGACTCATCTGGACGACGTTTAGGCGACGTCGCTGAGATCAGGTCACGGCTTCTACTGTCGAAGACGGGTCCGGGGACAGACCCGTCCGCGGCACACCCGATTAACGGTCCAGAAAATACTATACATTGCCATGTCGCATCGGTTAGCATGATGCGGCTATGAGGGGGAGGGAAGGATGAGTTGGCTCAGCACGCTGTTCGAGGCAGCCAAACAGGAGCGCGGAGAAGTCTTCGTTTTCGGGAGGATGCCACAGCAAGGCGGCGGACTCCCCGCGCGTTCGATGCGCTCTGGCACTGACTATGTGACTATCTCAGTCTTGTCTTCCCGAATCGTCAATGTCCGCAAGTGGTCGCAAAAGTTTCATGCCGCCGTTCATTCCTGCGCTTCCTACTTGCACTGCAGCAAGGGTAACGTGGAACTGCAATCCGTCCTAATATCACCTCAGATGAAGGAGCTAGACCCGACAAATGTCGACCGGATGATCACCGTACGGCAGCGTGTTCTTGGGCCTGTCGTCTACATGGGTGGGTTGGCATTAGAATTGGGCCTGTTCTCGGTCCAGGGCGCGGATCTCGCCAGCCCCTACATCGACTTTCTCACAAGCGTTGCGAAGGCGGCCAGTCCCGCCTTCGTTGGGCAGGCCACCGCTTTCGCTGATCCGTTGCGCAAAGGCTGCGAGCTTTTGTTCGGCAACAAGAATCAGGCTGAGCTTGAGATCGGCATCGACATCACTTGGCCGAACGCCGAGACCGGCACGTGGATTTTGATGCGGGCACCCGCCGGGTCCGTTCCAATCGAGCATCTAAAGCTTCATCCTGAGAGCTTTCATTTGGTTGACGAGAGTGGCAATCCGTTTCGCGACTATCCCTATGTGGTGCTCTCAGTCGACGCGAACCAGCGGCGGGATGATTGGATGCTCATTCCGGAACTTCTTCAAGCGTGGAACGCACTGGCTAAGGCTGCCGCATCGCCTGATCCAGCCGATCAAAAAAGTGTCCATTCGCTCCTGCAGCGCTTCGTTGTGCTGTGCCGGTGGAGCCCTGACCTTGTACCAAAAGACGTTGTCCGTTTGCAGAAGAAGGCTGAAGCGAAAATTGACAGTGCCGCCACTGGACGTCTTGCAAGTATGAACGCGGACTGGAGCTTTGGCGGGCTGAAGTTGTATCAAGACTGATGTCTGGTCCGGGCGATGCAAGCGACTCGCAGAGGCGCGGGTTCCTGCCACAGTTGCTGCGTGGCTTAGGCATCTCCACTGACCTTCGTCAGCGCGAGAGCATCCTATTGACGCTTGCCTTGCCAGATCAATGGCCCCCAAGCAGGCTCGCTTCTGTGATTGCCGCGATCGTGGCACGGTCACCACAACAACAGGAGCGGCTGGAGGAAGAACTGAAGCGCCGGCTCACACCGGCCGCACCCGTTGAACTCCCGACGGCACCGGAATCTCCTGTGCCAGACCCGCCACCCGAACCGCCGCACGCGTCAGAGTTAAGCGAAAGATCACTCGGCCGCCTCGGCGCCCTTCGAAAGGCTGTTGCAGCGTTGCCGAAGACCCTATTCTGGGTGAAGATTGGATCGGTCGCTCTCGTTGCACTGGCCGTCGTAAAAGAACTCTTTCCTTACTTAATTGTCGTCCTTCGCTATCCCGGGCCGCCGGTAAAGTATCTAGCAAGCTTGGCCAACAATCTTAGCTGGGTCGCTCTAGCGGCAATGGCTATCCTGCTCATACTTTATCTCATAATCTCCGTTGCCGCCGCTTTCTCACGCTACCGTCAAGCACAACGCAGAGTGGTACGACCGCCCAAGACGATCAGGCCCGGTCCCACATACTTCCAGACCAATCGGATTGCCGAGCACATGGCGCCGCCCTGGATCGAGCGCCCGGCGATGCTCGGGATCTCGCGCGCGGTGCCGTTCGTACAAGAGGGCGTCGATCGACGCCGTCTTGATTCGCTGGCGACAGTGGCGGCGACCGCGCGGGAGGGCGGGTTGCCGACGCTCGTGTATCACCCGCGCAAACTCACTGCCCACGTTCTGGTCCTCGATGACCTCGACAGCGCCGCACGGGGTTGGAGCGATCTACCAAAGCAGGTATTCAATACGTTGCTGAGAACAGGTATTGATACGGGGCTCGGATCGTTCCGCGGCGTTCCGGACGTGATTGTCCTGCCGAATGGGAGCCGGACCGACCTAGCCACCCTGCTGCGCCAAAATCAACGAGTACTGCTCGTGAGCGACGGCGCAATGCTCTGCGAGTCTGCACGTGCAAAGAAATTGCTTTGCCGTATCGGTGCGGCTCGGCGCGCAGCGTGGCTAGACGAGCGAGAGCGGCAGTTCTGGCATCGCTTCGATTCTCATCTGGGTATTCCGGGCCTCCCTGTTTGGCCCGGAACAGCCGAAGGCATCCAATCCGCCCTCGCCAGTTTGGCCGAACTCCAAAGTGGCATCACAGCGACCGAAACTGCGCAAGAGCGCTGGCGTCCGCCGACGGGCTCGCCTCTGGCTGCGCGCACGGCCCATCTGTTGGGAAGTGCGGCTATGTGGGCTGCGGCCTGCGCCATGATCCAGCCGATCGGCTTACCCCTTGCACAGTATCTCCGCGAGAAGTTTTTCCAGCACCTGCAGCCAATTACTTTCGGCCGCTTGGTTGCGTTGGAGGGAAGCCGCCTCACACAGTCCGGCCTGTACTTCGCGCCCCCGGTACTCCGCCTCCTACGGCAGGAGTTCAGACTGCGTACACCTCAGAAACTCAGCAATGAAATTCTGCAGGCAATAAGAAAAGCGCTCGAGAAGAATGACCCCGGGCTCACGGGAACGCCGTTGCAGGATGCGTATGACTGGCACCGCGCCAAGTTCCTGCTCGATCAAGATCTGGAATCCGCGCTACCCGAGCTCCTCAGGCTCCGCCAGTCGGAACTCGCACCTGCGATCCAGACCGAGCTTCGGGAGCGCGTGCGCCTGCCTCACGCCGACGCACCCGATGACGCCATTGTGCTTCTGCGCAACCCGATCCGCATAACGAAGTTGCATCAGGTGATGAAGGAATACGATGCGCCGATTGCCGGCCAATTCATCAATCCGTGGCGCTTACTGAAGCGCACACAGATCACAGAGTTGCCTGTGCCAGCGGTCGCAGTCACTCTCGTCCGCGGCGTCCCCGTGGCCCTGCTTGAGGATCAATCGATCCTCTACAGCGACAGGTCGGGTAGATTCCCAATTGACACGGGACAACTCGCTGGGCGTCACGGATTGGTCCAGCTCGCAATCTCACACAACCGGTTGCTCGCAGCTATCGTAAGCCAGGAAAGCCGGCGCGTCGGAGTTTACAATCTGGGCCCGGCCGACGCATCCCCCGAGGGCGCCTCGCCGTTACCGCAAATTGCTTCTTGGCCACTCAAAGATCAAGTGACCGGTCTGACGTGGGCACCAGACCGGCCGTCCCTGGTCATCGTGACTCCCGTCGACGTCGCGATCTTTGATTTCACACATCCGCCCGAGGCCGACGCGGCAATTGGGCCGTTTGCCCAATATCATGACGACTCGGCAAAATTCGCTGGTGTTTCCTTTTCTCGCAACAGCAAGACTATGTTGATTGGTAACGACTCAAAGCTGCTTCGGTTTCAACCATTCGAGAACCGGCGACCCGGCGTTCGCATAGCAAAAGAGGCGACTATCTACCTGGACTGCCAGGAAGAAGAAACTGATCTTGTCCGCATCGAAGGAGTCGCAGCCGGTGATGACGACGGCTGGCCGAGCGCGGTAGCCGGCGCCGGGCTGGTGCAAGTGATCCGCCGGCACCTGCCACGTGAAGACCCCCGGCCAGCTCACGGATCCCGGACACGTGACGGTCCTTGGCGGGTTCCCCCCGGACGGATCACCGCCGTCGATCTCGTGGAAAACGGACAAACGGTGGCCGTTCTCGTAGACGGACGACTGGCGATCCGGCACGGAGGGACTGGCGTAGACCTGCTGGTTGAAGACCAGCCCGATCAGAACCACCACGCCGCGCTGGCAGTCTCGATGCGCGCCGCCTTCCTTTGGGGACCAGAGCGCCGGAGTATCACCCGTCACGGCTTTGACAGCGAAGCAGGAGGAAGCGGCAACATATGACCGTGTTCAGCATCACTAAACTGGCCGATCCGGTCCCACCGTTCACGCACACCGTCCAG
>OFHJ01000575.1_pt1 | contig 13437 bp, 14 predicted proteins | sample 1522001 | NCBI WGS metagenome assembly OFHJ01 (sample SAMEA2464838, study PRJEB22497) | soil metagenome | biome: Grassland; feature: Farmland; material: Clay | place: Australia | collected 2013-02-01 | depth 1.2 m | reverse complement strand
TTGTTCAGCCGGACTGAGCCGGCGGGCGTCTTCAGTGTCCATGAACAGACTGACCACAACACTATTCATTAGTTCATACTGTTTATGGGCCGTATCTATAGGAGGCAGGAAATGTCTTTGAAGCGTCGTCAACGGGATGCTATCGGTGACTGGGTACGGCTTTAACGTATACGCGTTACCAAATGTTGCCGTCGGCGTTGGCCTGTTGCTCTGGGGGGTGCTGATTCGGCAAAGGGAGTCGCACTCTGAAACCGGCGTGTGGGCATTGGCGGGTGCGCTTTCCGCAGCAATGTGGCTCCTCGGATATGCTGTGGCTTACTCATCCAAAACGGAGCTGCTTGCTAGCCGGTGGATAGATGTGGCACAGGTGGGCGTCATTCTTTTGGTGCCGACGCTGTATGAATTAATGCGCCTACTTTTAGGGCTTGCAGGGTGGCGTGCGGCACTGTCACCCGCTTTATGGCTTATTGCCGCGATATTCCTCTTTCTCCTTTTCTTTACCGGCGATTTCCAGACATTACCGTATCACTATTTCTGGGGCTACTATGCCCATTACCGCGTGGCCGGCTTGGCCTTATTCGGCTATTTTGGTTGCGTTCTCGTGTTCTTGCTGGCTGAGTGCTGGCGCATTTGGCATCATTCACCTCCGGGAAGTATGCGACGTCGTCGTGCGCTGACGTTGTTTATCGGTTTCGGTGTCGGGTTTCTGGCGGCGGTGGACTTTCTTCCTGCCTCCGGTTTGGCGATGTATCCATTCGGCTACCTTATGGTGGCTTTCACGGTAATCACCGTAGGGAACGCCGCTTGGCGCTACCGAACGATTTCGGTTACTTCCTTTGCTGCAGCCGAGCAGATACTGAAGACTCTGTCTGATGGGGTTTTAGTACTCGACGAGGCCGGCACCGTAGCCCGCGTAAATGCACGTGGGGCTGAACTACTTGGTACGAGGACCGAAGATCTTCTGGGGCGCAATCTGCACGAGATACTCCCTTCGAGTGCCTCATTAGTTGCCAGGTTGAGCGCCAGACCGTCGAAGTCAATTTCCGGTGAAATCGAACTGGAAAAAAACGCTAATAGGGCAAAGAAATTCATCGACGTTACGGTCGATGCACTTTATGATGCGCTTGGAGCCCCTTCCCTTACGGTACTGGTATTACAGGATGTCACCCAATATCGAGTTGCGATCGAAAGAATTCAGGAACTGATTTTCTTTGATCAGACGACAGGTCTGCCCAATCGACGGCATCTCCAGTCCCGGATAAAGCAGTCAATCAAAGATTGCGCTCTTCATCGTCAAGTTGTGGTGTCGGTCGTGCGTATCGAGCATGTTCAGCATGTGCTGGAACCCGCTCCGGATCGAGTGTCTCCGGATCCGGTCTCGATGGCCGTTTCGGCGCGTTTGCGCGACTTTGCGGTGACGATGAATGATCGGGGATTGCCTACGACCGTTGGCTATCTGCAGGGTTATGAATTTGCGATGGTTTTTGAGGGCGTGGAGTCGATCGCGCAGATTACTATTACAGTTGCGGAGGTGCTGGATTGTCTGCGCCAGCCGGTAGAACGCGGCATGCATCGTGTAAAACCGGTCGTTTGGCTGGGAGTAAGCACATATCCTGGAGACGGACGGAGTGCTGATCGATTACTTGAGTGCGCGATGGCCGCAACCGATCAAGCTGCTTCAGCCGGAGACGAACGCGCTCATTTTTACAATGCATCAAGTAATGCGGTTGCTATTGACAGTCTGGTACTCAGCACCCGATTGGAACGCGCCATCGAGGAAGGTGAACTGGAGCTGTATTTCCAGCCGATCATAAATGCCAAGTCGCATGCCGTTGAATTTGTCGAGGCACTGGTCCGATGGAACGACCCACGGCATGGATTGCGCTCCCCTGCGGAGTTTATTCAGGTGGCTGAACAGAGTGGGCTGGTGGTTGCCTTGGATCGCTGGGTTTTGTTTCAGGCGTGCAAAACTGCCGCGAGTTGGCAGAAATCCAAAAAGTTTCCGGCACCCGCAATTACCGTGAATCTTTCTGGCGTCCACCTCAACAACACAGCTGGCACGGATCTTGTGGAAGCTGTGGAAGCAACACTCGAGAAGACCGGGCTACCGTCGAATCGGTTGGTTCTTGAGATCACCGAAAGCCGGATGGTGAGAGCAAAAGAGGAAGTAATAGATGCGCTGACGAGATTACATGACCAAGGCGTGCGGATATCGATGGATGACTTTGGAACTGGCTATGCTTCTCTCAGTTACCTGGAGTGGTTCCCGCTCGACAAGCTGAAGATAGATAGGAGCTTTGTGACGGCCATTGGTCATGACGCGCGTAAGACCGCATTGCTGGAAGCCATGCTTCTGCTCGCCGAAAAGCTGGGCCTTCACGTGGTCGCCGAAGGCGTCGAGGATCCGAGTCAGGTCGCGTTTCTTGCGCAGCGTGGGTGTGAATATCTGCAGGGTTACCTACTTTGTCGACCTGTTTCTGCAGATGAGCTTAGCGTAACGCTACAGGAATGGTCAGTTCCCTCTTTAGCGTGGCGTTCAGAAGATGGAGGCGATGCTTTCTTGGCAAGGTAACTATCTATAAAGGTTATTGAATGAGTCGGGAAAGTCGAACAGGAAATCGGAAGCTGTAGGTTGATAACACCTCTGATCCGGCCTTAGGAGCTTGGGTCAGGTTGCACGCATTTGCCACAAAACCTCAACGTGTTGCTTCGGTCGGCGCCTAGAAGCCTTTGCAGGGCATCCGGGGACAAAGAGCGTCTCGCTTGAATCCACCGGTGGTGATTGATCGACCCGCAGGCAGCTAATCGCCGATCTCCGGGAAGACTAAGGTGTATCGAGCGCCTTCAGGCGCTGCAGGAACGCTTGTACCCGAAGTGCAGCAGGTATGAACTGCCTATCGATACCGCAGTATTATCGAATGGATGGCGGGAGAGGATGCGGGCGTGGGTGGTCGGTCCCGTCATGTTAGAAGACGTGATCGAACGGTGTCTCCGGAGGCGTATGGTCGCCTGGAAGAGCGGCTGGGTGATCGCTGTTTCCTTCTAGACGGTTCTCCCGGGCCGGTTCAATGACCCGCTGTACTTGATAAGAACGAGGGAAAAGCAAGGCAAGGGTCGATATATTTTATAAAAACAGTAGCTGATATAACACTACAAATCGGGCACCGGTAGGTGACTGCGCCGGTTGATTTTGCTTTTCGGAGCATATTCCGGCTTCTCTTGCGACATGTTGAAAAATTGGCCAAGCACTCTGTGATGGACCTCGTCGATACCGTTGGAAGTTGGCAGCAACGCCTTCTGTCGGTGGTCCTTGTCGAGAATCCTGATCTTGAAAAATAGTACGATCGACGTGCTTTCATTTTTCATACTTTTGTCTGGAAATTCTTTAGCTAAGCATGCACGGTCGATCCCACCCAAAACCAGCCATTTTTGGTTTGACGCCGGCTACCGTTGACAGCCGCTCGCGTGCTTTCGCATGAAGCTGCTCCTTCTTGGAGGCGCCGCGTTCGTCGCAGGAACGCTCAACGCGGTAGCTGGTGGCGGGGCGTTCGTAATTTTTCCTTCGCTTATTTTCCTCGGTATACCTCCTGTCAGCGCAAACGCCACGAGTGCCGTCGCATTGCTCCCAGGCCAGATGGCGAGCGCGTGGGCTTATCGAGGGGAGATAAACGGCCTTAAGAAAGGAATGATCAAGCCACTGATCGCCGTCAGTTTGGCCGGAGGCTTTCTTGGCGCCTTGGGTCTTGTGTTGGGGCCGACTGTTGTTTTTGCCCGCCTAGTACCTTGGTTGATGCTATTCACAACGCTGCTTTTTGCGGCAGGAAACTTTTCTTTTAAAGGAAGTAGAAAATGGCGGTGGTTCGGCTTACGTAGTGTTTTCCTGGTACAGCTGATGATATCCGTCTACGGGGGCTATTTTGGCGCGGGCATCGGATTCCTAATGTTGGCCTGTTTCACGCTCTCCGGGATGCGAGATATTCACGTCATGAATAGTCTCCGGGTATTTCTGGCGCCCTTAATGAAGATCGCGGCCATTATTACTTTTATTGCGGCTGGCATAGTGCAATGGCCTGAAGCCACGGTTATGGCGCTGACTTCCGCAGTCGGTGGCTACGCGGGGGCGATGTGGGCGAAAAATGCCGACCAACGTGCCATCAAAGGATTCATTGTGCTCCTTGGCTGCATTCTGACAGTGGTGTTTTTTATATACCCAGTTTGAGGTCGAAAGGCGAACAAGGGTTGATATGCTGACTGAAATCCAAGGATTCCACTTTTAACCTCTGGATTCAATATTCAGCTCACATTAAGGGGTTGCCGGGATACTACGAACGGTGCGGCGCTGGAACAAGGGGACAATCAAGGCGAAATTATAAAATTATGATCCCTCGTCGCGAGGTCAGCCAGATACGGAAGCGAACCCGCCAAGGACTGTCAAAGGCAAGGTGTCGGCCCAAATCGAGAATCTGAAGGAGAAGCATTCAGTAATGAAGAAAAAAATCTTGCCTTTCCTGGCCGTATGTTTTTTTCCTGCAATGGCCATAGCCGCTTCCCCTTGGAGCGTTGGCAATTATGCTTCCTTCTTTCAGGGGACCTACGGAACTGGCCATACGATCAGCATATTCTATGATGGGGCCGAGCTTGCTTACCGGCAGGACCGGCTCAAGTTGAAGTTGACCGTTCCCCTTGAGGTGGTCAGCGGGTTGCCTCAGGGCGCTGCGATCACCGGCGGCGGCTCCATCGCGCAAAAAGGGCTGCCATCGTCAGCTACGCACAGTGCAAGTGGTCTGGGTGACATCTGGCTCAGCGGCCGTTACACGCTTATCCCTGTGACCTCGCGACATCTGGGGCTTGATGTTTATTCCAAGGTTAAGCTAGGTACCGCGTCCTACTCGGAAGGTCTCGGAACCGGCCAAAATGACTATGAGTTAGGGGCGGGAATCAACGGTTACGTTTCGCCGAACGGTTATCCGTTCGCAGACCTAGGGTACCGTATCGTTGGCAGCCCTACTGGTGTTCCACTGAGCAACATCGTTACCTATGACGCGGGTTACAGTTATGTCTCGGATCCAAGGAACACCTGGACCGCAATGTTCACAGGACACGAAGCGGAGCAGAACGGTGCCTCACCGCCAGCTGATCTGCTTTTGGCCTGGAACTACAAACCGAGCGCTAAAGGGGGGTTTCAAGTCTTCGTAGACAAGGGGCTGACTAACGGAAGCGCCGACTACGGAATTGGGGTCGGAGGCCATCTGAACTTCTAGAGGAGATATGACATGAAAACTGTTATCCGATTTGCCATCCTCACAGCGGGAATTTTTTCGGTCGGCGCCATTGGCTCAGTCTATGCGTCGTCTGCGGCTCAGGGGTCGGCAGGTGAACAGCCGAGTATCGCAACGCTTGAAGGCGAGCCCAGCTCATCACTTACCTCGTACTTCGCCACCTTCGCGGGATCAGATGCCAATGCCCAGGATCTGATAGAAGGGCTAAGATCCGGGTCTTCGATCACCTTGGCTGCTGTGGGCCAATCCACTGCTTCCTTTACACCGCCGACGTCGACGATGGGCTACGGGGAGGTTGCAATCTCGCTTGGGCTGGCCCAGCAGCTGCTGGCAAGTTACGGTATTACCGATCCAACGCCGCAGGAGATCGAGGCCGCGCTGGTGGGCGGTACGGTAACGACTAGCAATGGCACCCAGAGCCTCACTGGCGTACTGTCCATGCGCAGTTCGGGCATGGGCTGGGGTGAAATTGCCCAGAAGGACGGCGTCAATCTGGGCTCGATCACCAGTCAGATCCATGAAGCAGGCGATCAGGGGGTGTCGCAGTCGCACACGCCGGAAGCTGAACCGGAGAATTCGGCGGATGCGTCCAGTGTCGAGGCCGGGCACGAGAACGCCGATACAATAGATGCCTCTGCCGTCAATCACTCGGACAATGCGGACCTGCCTCCGAATGTTGGGAGACCCGATGTTGACGTAGAACGGCCTGAGATTGAAAGGCCTGATATCGTACGGCCCGATATCGAGCGCCCGGATCTCCCTGGAGTTGACCACTAGCCGATGCTGTCTGCTTGCGTCAGGAGCGGGATGGCGAGGGAAATGTCTCATCGTTTTGCACGGCCGGCAAACGCGTCAAAATGGTTTGCGTGCGGTCCTGTCAGCCAAAGGCAGACAGCGTGGGCATGGATATGCGGTATCGGTACTGAGGCATTTACGTCATACAGGCCGGCTCTGGTCGATGAGCTCATCGGTATTCCGTTGGTTTCGGGGGTTTTTACGGGATGCCTTGTGCTCCAAGGCTGCAAGGCGCGTCAAAGCCGCAGGAGCGCGCACTCGAAATACCCCGGGAGCGAGCTGCTGGATGACTCCGCTTTTTATCAGCCGCGTCAGATTCCGACTCACAGTGCTCACGGTAAGGCCGAGGTAGTCGGCGATGTCGGCGCGGCACATCGGTAGATGTGCCTCTGGGCTGCAATTGGAAATCTCCGTCGGTCCGTACGGCTCGTGTAGATGTTCAACAACGAGACTGGCAATGCGTTCGATGGCGGTCTTGCGTCCAAGGGTCGCCATCCGTGTACGTGCCCTGTATAACGCACGATTCTGATATTGTCTTAGCGCGACAGCGACAGGGGGAAGCTCGGCTGTCAACGCATCGATGGCGTTGACGCGAATGCGACAGAGGGAAGCTTCGGTGACGGCAACGGCTGTGTAGTCAAGCCGTTGTAGCGGTGACATGCCGAAGCAGTCTCCCTGCATCTGAAACCCCAGGACTTGACGACGTCCGTCAGGGAGATCGCTTGACAACCGCACGCAGCCACTGGTTACCGTATAAAGATATTTCGGTGAATCTCCTTGCTCGAATAGTACGGCACCTTCGACGACTACGGCGGGCTGCGAATACCGTTCCATTATATCAAGGAGCTGGATCGGTACTTCGGCACAGAGACCTGATGGACGATTGGTGCAGGTAACACAGTGGTGTGGAACCTGAAGTTTGGTAACAGTTCGGCGGCGGAAACCGCATTTAGACAACATCATTAGCTTGTTTCCCACGGCTGATCATGACAACCATCCCCGGTACCGGTTCGGCCCGAACCGCTACTGGGGACGCCTACCTCATCGGGCATAGCGCCCTAGGGCGCGATATCTATCGGGTGCTGCTCTCAGCGGCACCAGACGCGTGTCTGATTGACAGTTTGCCAGAGCGATCATCGGTCGTTCCGAATAAACGGTCTTGATCTAGATCACGACAAACTTGCGGTTGTAACCTCAAAATCGCGGCTATCAGTTTACATCGACTAGTCTCGTGACCAGTTCTGATTTTCAGTAGCCCATGCAAGTGCAACCGAATGTATTGCGAAGGCATCCCCTTTTTAGCGCACTGAGCGTAGCCCAGTGGGCGACGCTTGTTGAGGCGATGGATCTTCAGATCATGGAGGCCCGACAGCGGTTGTTTTCGGATGGCGATACGGCTAGTGCCTTCTATTTTGTCTCCAGCGGGGCCGTCAAATGCTTCCACTCTTCAACAGGGCGTGGGCAGCAGGCCTGGATCGCGCGTGGCGGGGAATGTGTTGCGGAGTGGGTACTGTTTGGTGAACCGGCGCAGCACCGGATGTCGGCAGTAACTGTAGAGCCGAGTACGTTGTTTATGATAGGTCGAGATGTTTATTTGCAGTTTCTGCGAGAATCATTTGAGGTCTATCGATCGGTGTTGGGGGTGCTGAACACGCGTTTGAACGTATGCCGGGATCAGGTAGAAAGTCTTGCATGTCATAGCAGTCAAGTTCGTGTGGCACGGTATCTTCTGGATTTGTTGGCGAGTGGAAATGCCACCCGCTTACGTTTGCCGATGCAAAAAAACGAGATTGCGGTACGGCTGGGCTTGGCGCCAGAGACGTTATCCCGGGTACTTCGGACATTTCGGGAGCGCAAAGTTCTGGAGGTGGCAGGAAGTACCGTGATCGTGCACAACAACGATGCGCTAGAGGTGATCGCATTCCATTGAGGAGGGTTATGCGGCGTGGGTTTTTCCGGAGCGCGGAAGAGAGGAAGCCACACCGACGGCCGGCAAGCCGTTTAGATGATATCGTTTGCCTTTTTAGGGCTTTTAGGAATGTGGTAAGCGGCAGCGGATCGGTGCAGAGCGTCTCATAGGTCTTATAGGTGTCGTATCAGGGATATTTACATTTCAGGGTTTGCAACGAGGTAAAGATGAATGCTAAAACGCAAGAGGGGACATACTCGCATTGTTCAACCAGAGAAGTGCCAATGTCTGATAGATCTGGTCTGAGGCGCAATCGCAGTGTTCCCGCGTCATCAATCGGATTGGTGTCGAATGCGTTGAATTGGCCGATGGGAAGCACCGGACCCCACTCCGCCACTGGCGGTTGTGCGCGCTCTCTTGGTCAGCCGGGGTTATTAGAACTTCTGAACGGCGTGCTCGAGGATGTACGCGCCGAAGCGCAGATGAGCAGCGATATCGAGCTGCTCGACGTCCATCGTGAGCATCGCGCCCTTTTTCGGCATCTGCGTACGGAGCAGATTCGTTCGATCGTGCTTTTGTTGCGGGAGATTGAGCGGCTTAATGCGCAACCGAGCCTGAGAACGGGTCCGCTGGGGGATCGACCGCCCCATGGGGTACCGGTATCGGCGCATCTTCGCTGTTTCAGTGATCGTCAGCGCGAATTTCGTGAGCGCCTAGATCGGGCCTTGCCTCGAGTCGCGGAGACGAGATTGCAAGAAATACTGAGCGATCTGCAGAAGCGGCATACCCAGTGTATCGAGCGTTGCACGGCACTTACTGACAACCGATGGGTTGGTGGTGGCGCGCGCGGAAACAGTGTTTGCGAACGCCCGAGTCCACGTACCGAAGATAAATCAGGGGTCGGATAGCCAAAAGAAAGAGCAAAGCGGACCGATGGTTATTCAGCTACAGCAGCTGATCCATGGAATTTCTTCACGACTGGTTTGGCTACACACTCGATCACCGATCGGAATGCAGATTGTTGGTGGTTTTGACTGCCTGGTCCTGAATATCTATAGGGGTCGTCGGTGTAAGTGTCGACTTAAAAAGGGTTTTTACCAGGTCAAGGCGGCTTCAAAACGGCAGAATCGATTAATGGCGACAGACTGCTTTGGGCTTTTTTCTCGCCATGAACATTGAACGTGGATGGTTGGGTGTTGTGATTGCCGTCCATGTTCTGTCCCTGGTTTGGTGGATCGGTGGGTTGGCGTTCCTGACGGCCGTCGAGTTTCCGGCATTGCAGTATCTGTCGGATGAATCCGGGCGCGCGACACATTTTCGACGCGTGGAAACGAGTTCGCGAATTCAGGTTCGGATCGCGCTCCTTTTGTCTGGTATTTCGGGCATCGTCCTGTTATGGGGACTTAATGCGTGGGATTGGCTGGGAAGGGTGAGTTTCTGGTGGCTAGACGCAATGATTGCTTACTGGCTGGTGTTTGCACTGCTTCTGTTCGTGCTAGAACCAACCGGTACGCTAGAGCGACTCATGTCGAGCAATAGCGAGGAATCCGCGATCGGACGACAGTACCTTCATCGGTTACACATCGTGCTTTTGGTTGCCGGCTTGATTATTGTTGCCGCCGCAGCCGCTTGTAGCCAGGGATTTGTATAGCGAAACGTTCGTTGAGATAACGCTTTGCCCGGTGTGGCAAATCAGCGTCAACTGGTTCGTCGCAGGATCTGCAGTGCTCGTGGATTAGGGCCTGTTCACACTATTCGCAACCCGTCGGCGATGGGTGCGCAGTTGATGAATCCGATGAACATCACATCCAGTTTCTCGAACCTGGAGAAGATGCGTCGCAAGCCCTTGAGCCGACGGAACGGCCGTTCGGTCTCGTTGCGCCGCCTGTCCATGGCGCGGTGGCATTCCCAGGGGGCAAATCCGGTTCGCCTCCGGGGGGAACCCCCCGGGACGAATCCCGGCTCCGGCGCCAGTTGCCGGGCCTCGTCGCCTTCCTGGGCGCGGTCCATCAGCAGGTGCACCGGCCATGGGGCCTTGCCCGGGTCGCGCAGCAACCGGTAGCCCCCGGGTGCATCGCGGGCATTCCCGGGCGACAGCGCAAACGCTATGGCGGTGCGAGCATTCGCGGCGACCATAGGCATCCTGGTGGTCCATCCGCTGCGGGATTTGCCAATGGCCGGTGCACCGTTTTCTTCGGCGCCCCCCGGATGAACCTTGACCGCCGTACCGTCCAGGGCCACCGCCTCGATCTTGATGCGGATGATCTGATCGCGCTGCAACTGCGCGAACACCCGATCCAGTACGCCGTTCCTGGACCAGCGGTTCATGCGGCTGTAGAGCGTGTGCCCGTTGCCGAAACGCTTCGGCAGGCCACGCCCCTTGCAACCCTGCCCGGCGACATACAGGATCGCATTGGGAACCCGCAGGTTGGACAGGCTGACGTTGTGCCCCGCTGCGTCGGCAAACACGGCTCGATAAGACGGTACTGCGCTTCGGTGATTTCCATTTGCGCAGTATCCCCCGCTATGGGCCATTAGTTTTAACACGGCCTAGTAACATGGAAGTCCATGCCCGCGATTGACCCAACTACACGCCCTAATGCACAGAAACGTTTGGCTCTAGTTGCGGATGAACACCCCGGTTCGCCGTGCATCTTTTTCCGAACCCGAATTCCTGCCGACGCTGGCGGACCTTCTGTTAAAGAGAGAAACTCCAGAGCGGCGATCCGTATTCAGCTCAAGAGAAAATGTTTCATCTGAAGCAGCATCCGGGCACAGTATGCGATAGCATGACGATTGGATCATGCAGCGGCTTCTGATCATTTCTGGACTAGCAATTATTGCCTTGGGTATCCTCTGGCCCATGGTTGTGAAGATCCCCTTTGGTCATCTGCCAAGTGACATTGTGCTCCGAAACAAGGGCTTTACTATCTATCTTCCGTTAGCGACATCCATTGCACTCAGTATCGTAGTAACCCTAATACTATGGTTTTTTAGAAAATAGCCCGTTGTGGCGATAAACCTCTTGCGACTTTACTGCTAGGCCCCGCCCGCACTTTTAATTCGCTTTCGCTTGTATTGTTCATTGCGGAATAAATATAACGTGCTTACGATGGAACGTCACTCGGAGAAGGCCTTACGAGAAAACAGATCACCACTGGACAACTAGCCTTTCAAAAGCATCGATCCTAAGCGTTGTGGCAGCGCCCGAACAACGAAAATGACGAGCCCTCCTCAAAAGATCCGGGACGTCGAACCTAGTGAATTCACAAGTGATGGCAGCCCCACAACTGCGAATAAATGTGCGGCTCGCGGTTCCCATCAATCGGATGCCGACACAGGTTTATATATGCGCGCCCCTACCGGCTCACCACCCTCTCTTCGGGTAACATGGGCAACGTCCGCTTGTCCCGTGCCCACCGTGCAGCTACATCAATGATATTTGCGGAATCCATCCTGTTAATACACCTCCTCGTAATTATGTTTAGTGTCGGTGGATTATTCATGATTCCATTGGGCGCACGGTTGGGTTGGCATTTGGTGCGTATCGCGTGGTTGCGCATCCTTCACCTTACCGTAATGGGTGTTATCGCTGGACAAGCACTGATGGGCCGAGCGTGCATCCTGACCATTTGGCAGGCCCAGTTGGCTGGGCATCGAAATCCACAGCCGTTGATCATGCATTGGCTTGATAGTTTGATTTACTGGCATCTCCCAATCTGGTTTTTTGCAGGACTTTACACCACCACCTTTTTCTATGTTTTGGGGTTAACAGTCTGGGTACCTTTTGGTAGCTTGATGAATCGACGCACGCGCCCTCTTCCGAAGCAATGAACGGGATCGAACTCTCTACTGGCCTCATAAACCAGCAACGGAACTCCACTTATCAAATCGCGAAACTTCTGAACACATAAGCGGATCCTGACGGCTTTTACCAGTTACAACCGCTTGAGAATGGACGGGAACCCGGATCATCCACGAGTCTCACATGAGTCACCTCAAGTCGACATGATGCCTTTTCCCCTTGCGACCCCCACGCAAACGACACCCTTTTAAACGCGTGTAATGACCCACCGGGATCTGCCCAGGTCATGCGGCTAATGCAAACGCCGCGGCGGGGGTTTTCATCTTCAGCGCCTGATGTGGGTGCCGGGTGTTGTAGAACGCGATCCAATCACTGAGCACGCGACTGGCCTGCTGCAGGGTTTCGAATCGATGCCGATGCACGCACTGCTCTTTCAGCGAGCGGATCAGCCGCTCGACCATGCCATTCTGCTGCGGACAATGGGGGGTGATGAATTCCTGGCGCAGCCCATAACTGCGGGCCAGTGCCGTGTATTTCCGACTGGTAAAAACCAGGCCATTGTCCGAGCGCAGCAAAAACGGCGTCGGAACGCGACCCAAGGTTCCGAAACGGGCGATCAGTGCTTGTTCCAGCGCCGCACCGGCGGTCGCCGCCCTGCCGCTGCGCGACAAGTGCCAGCCCGGCAGTTCCCGCGTGGGGCAGTCCATGACGAGAGCCAGCGTCGCCCAGCCATCCCGGCCGGCCCAAACCCTGCACCGGTCGGTCGACCAGCGCTGGTTGGGTGCGTTGGCCCTGGAGGGCATGGCCTCAACCCGTGGACGATGGCCCACCGACCGCTTCTTCACCTGCCAGCCGTGGATCTGAAAAATCCGCTGCACGGTGTTCCTGTTGAAGCCGAGCAGTCCGGCCACGGTGCGGTAGCCAAACGAGGGCTCCTGCTCAATCAAGGCCTTGATCGGCTCGGCAAACCGCTCCTGTACTTTCGGTGGCGATTTCCGCGGACTGCAGTACGCCGTCCGGCGCGGTCTCTCAAACCACCGACACAGCTTGCTGATCGACACCTCGAAGCCATCTTCTTTGAGTCCCTGGCGGATCGCTTCGATCATGCCTCGTCCTTGCCCAACAGGGACTGCAATTTTTTTCGTGCGCGAAGCTCCAGCATTGCTTCGCCATAGGCCTCCTGAAGCTCTCTGAGTGGGCGTTCGTACTGCTCTCGAACATCCTCCGGCCTGGCCCGCAACGCGTTCTCCATTCCCCCTTTGCCGGAATCGATCCAGTCCTCGATCTCCGAGGGCGGCACGTCAAATTGCCGCGATGTCTCCGCTACCGTCGTCTTGCCCTGGATGATTTCCAGTACCAGTGCGCTCTTGCGCCTGGCTGTCCACCGTCTGATCTCTTCGTCCATCAATTCGCTCATGTGTCACTCCTTCCAAGTTAACACCTGAGCAGATATTCAGTGGGTCGTTACACGCGCTCCTTAAGAAATCTGTGTCCCTCTATTCAAACCGAAAACCTCCCACTTTCGAACAACCGGCAACAGGCGGCAACGACTGCTGCATCGAGTTTGGTTCCGGCGTCCGCGCGGATCTGCGTGAGCGCGGCCTCCAGGCCTTGGGAAGACCGGTAGGGCCGGTGGGAGACCATGGCCT
>OFHJ01000574.1_pt1 | contig 13445 bp, 12 predicted proteins | sample 1522001 | NCBI WGS metagenome assembly OFHJ01 (sample SAMEA2464838, study PRJEB22497) | soil metagenome | biome: Grassland; feature: Farmland; material: Clay | place: Australia | collected 2013-02-01 | depth 1.2 m | reverse complement strand
GCCCAAGCCCGCGGCGGCGCGGATTTTCGGCTCGGCGCCGGCCGAGACCGGGGCGTTCTGCCCCTGGGAGAGGCCGAAGGAGCAGAAGGAGTCCTTATCGAAGCTGACGAGGTTGGCGCCGGTTGGGTTGGCACCGGGAACGCCCTTGATCTTCTCGTGGGTATTGAGGGCCGGGGCCAAGCGCCCGGTGGCGAGGCAGCGACGAATTGGGAGCTCGCGGTCGTGCCGGGCCGCGGAGCGACGGGCGCGCCAGTAGGCTTGAAGCGCCGGCCGGTCAAGGAGATTCTCCCCGGCCACGGTGAAGGTAGCGACGTCGCCGGTTTTGGCCCCTGCCTCCGCCAGGCCGGAATGCAGGGCCGAGAGCTGGCCCGGGCAGCCCAGGGCGGCGAGCACCGCGTCGGCGGCGGGCTCGAAGATGGGCTCGATCGGCGCGGCCGCGGCGGGCGCGGCGGCGGCTTTGGGCTGGGCCACGGCCTCGGTGGCGATGGGCAAAAGGCGCCGCACGTTGACCTGCTGCCGGAAGACCGAGCGGAACTCGTTGCCGATTGTATAAACGGCGGCGGTCTCGCCGGCGGCGTACCGCCGCATCAAGCGCGCGGCGATGTCGCGGGCGACGGCGTGATCCACGCTCTTGGTGAACAGGCCGATGGTTTCGGCGCTGATCGTCCGGCCGCGGCGGCGGTAATAATCCCGCGCCTTGCGGCCGACCACTTCATATTCGATGCGGGCGGAGGCCCGCTCCGCGGCGGCCTGCTGCGCCGCCTTGAACACGTTCAGGTTGAAGGCGCCGGCCAGGCCCTTGTCGGCGGTGATGACCACCAGCGTCACGCGCTGTTCCGGGCGGCGGGCCAGCAGGGCGGCGGCCAACGGCGCCACGGAGGGATCCAGCTCCGCCCCGGCCACCAGCGCCAGCAGGCCCGACAGGCGCTCGGCGTAGGGACGGGCGGCGAAGGCCTGATCCTGGGCGCGGCGCAGCTTGGCGGCGGAGACCATCTGCATGGCGCGGGTGATCTGCCGCGTGTTGCGCACCGAACGGATGCGCCGCCGGATATCGAGAAGGTTAGGCATAGGCGCCGGCTACTTCACCGCCGCTTGCGGCTCCGCCTGCGGTTGCGCCGCCGTGTCCTTCGCCGCGGCGGGAGCCGCCTTCAGCGCCGCCGATCGCGCGGCGAAGAAGCGCGCCTTCGCCTCATCCAAGGCGGCCCGCAACTGGGAGCGGAGTTCGTCGTCGAGCGCCTTCTTGTCGGCCAACTGATGCAGCAGCGTGGGATGGGCGGCGTCGAGGAAGTCGTAAAGCGAGTGCTCGAAGGGGCGCACTTGCTCCAGCGACAAATCGTCCAGAAAGCCGTTCGTGCCGGCGAAGATGGCGATCACCTGCTTTTCCACCGGCAGCGGGGAATACTGATCCTGCTTCAGCAGCTCGACCAAGCGCAGTCCGCGGTTGAGCTGCGCCTGCGTGGCCCGGTCCAAATCGCTGCCGAACTGGGCGAACGCTTGCAGACCGCGGAACTGCGCCAGTTCCAGCCGCAGCGTGCCGGCCACCTGCTTCATGGCCTTGATCTGCGCGTTGCCGCCGACGCGGCTGACGGAAAGGCCGACGTTCACGGCGGGACGCACGCCGCTGTTGAACAAGTCGCTTTCCAAATAGATCTGACCGTCGGTGATGGAGATGACGTTGGTGGGGATGTAGGCGGAGACGTCGCCGGCCTGGGTCTCAATGATCGGCAGGGCGGTCAGCGATCCCCCGCCCAGGTCCTTGTCCAGCTTCGCGGCCCGCTCCAGCAGGCGGGAATGGAGATAAAACACGTCGCCGGGATAGGCTTCGCGGCCGGGCGGGCGGCGCAGCAGCAGAGAGATTTCCCGGTACTCGGCGGCGTGCTTGGAAAGGTCGTCGTAGATGATCAGCGCGTGGCGGGCGGTGTCGCGGAAATATTCGCCGATGGCGCAGCCGGCGTAGGGCGCCAGATACTGCATCGGCGCCGGATCGCTGGCCGTGGCGGCGACGACGACCGTGTATTCCATGGCGCCGTAGCGCTCCAGCGTGCTGATGACCTGGGCCACGGTCGAGCGCTTCTGGCCGATGGCGACATAGATGCAAATCACGTTCTGGCCGCGGGAATTGATGATGGCGTCCAGGGCGACGGCGGTCTTGCCGGTCTGGCGGTCGCCGATGATCAGCTCGCGCTGGCCGCGGCCGATGGGAATCATGGCGTCAATCGCCTTCAGGCCGGTTTGCATCGGCTCTTTCACCGGCGAGCGGTCGAGCACGCCGGGGGCGAGGCGCTCGATGGGGTTGAACTGCTCGGTGGCGATGGCGCCCTTGCCGTCCAACGGCTGGCCCAGCGCGTTCACCACGCGGCCGATCAGGTTATCCCCGACCGGAACCGACATGATGCGGCCGGTGCGCTTGACCTGGTCGCCCTCGCGGACCTCGGTGTAATCGCCCAGCATGACGCCGCCGACCTGGTCGGATTCCAGGTTCATGGCGATGCCGAACACGCCGTGCGGGAAGGCGATCAGCTCGCCGGCCATCACCTTGTCCAGGCCGTAGATGCGGGCGATGCCGTCGCCCAGCGAGACCACGGTGCCCACCTCATCCACGGCCAGGGAGGCATCGTAGTTCTCGATCTGCGCGCGCAGCATTTGGGAAATTTCGTCGGCTCGAATGGTCGGCATAATCGGTGCCCTGTCACGCTGCCCCCGCCCGTGGCGGGGCCGTTGCGGTTATTGTCTCCCGTTTGCTTTTATTGCTCCAGTAGGCCGCGGCGCAGGCGGTCCAAGCGGCCGCGCAGGCTGCCATCGTAGACGGTGTCGCCCACCCGGGCCAGAAAACCGCCGATCAAGCTGTCGTCCTGGCGGTACTCGGCTTCGATCCGGCCGCCGGTGGCCGCGGCCAAGGCGCGCTCGATGGCGGCGCGCTCGGCCGCGGGCAGGGGGCGCACCGTGAAAATTTCCGCCCGCTGCACGCCCTGCCGGCGGCGCCACAGGTGCTCGAAAGCGGCGGCGATGTCGGGAATGTCGGTGGCGCGGCCCCGGCTGACGGTCACCGCCAAGAAATTGCGCATGATCCGCGACAGGCCCATGCGGTAGGCCAGCGCCTCCAGCACCGCCTGCTTCTGCGGCAGGGAAACCGCGGGGCTGGCCATGGTCAGGCGCAGTTCGCGCGAAGCGGCGAGCAGGTCGGCCAGTTCGCCCAGCTCGCGGTTCAGCGCCGTGGCGTCGGCCTTGCCATCGGCGACGACGCCGAGCAGGGCTTGAGCGTAATGTTCCGCGACCACTCCGGGCATGGGGGCTCCTAAACCGGCTGCCGGTTGGCGGCGGCGAAATGCCCAGCCGCCTGCCGGACCAACGTTTCGTCCATCTCGGCATTGACATCGCGGCGCAGGCGGCGCTCCGCCACCGCCACGGCCAATTCCGCGGCATAGTGGCGCAGCTCCTGGCGCGCCGTCTGGCTGCTGGCTTCCATTTGCCGTGCCGCCATGTGGGCGATCTTTTCCGCTTCCGCGGCGGACTCGGCGGTGAGGCGGCGATATTCCAGCTCCGCTTCTTGCCGCGTCTGGGCCTGCAATGCCGCCACTTCCGCGTCCACGCCGGCCAAGCGCGCCTCGATGGATCGTAGGCGCTCGGTGGCTTCGGCCACCGCCTCCTCGGCCTCGGCCAAACGGCGGCGGATAGTTTGCGTGCGGTTGCGCATCAGCCCGGGCAGGGACCAACTCTTCATGCGGTAGAAGACGAAGTACAGCACCCACAGCAGAATGCCCAGATTGATCAGCCAGATGATGGTCCACAGCAGCCCGGTGGACAAATGCGTGGCCCGCGCCGCGGGCCGCAGCCACAGGCTGACCTGTGTTTTGCTGAACGCTTCCTTCTGCCGCGGCGGCGCGGCGGCGTGCACTACCGGCGAAGCGGCGCCGCGGCTCGTGGGAATCTGTTGCTGCGCGGTTTTCGCCGTGGCCGGCTTGACCGGAGGGATGGCCCGGGAAGCGGCGAAGGCCGGGAGCCCGCCCATTAGCACCACAGCGGCCAGCGCCAGCGCCCAGACGGCGCGGCGGAGCGGATTCGCGTCCGCGCCCGTCATGCTCCCACTCCCGGGCTAGCCATCGGGCGGTGACCCAATACCGCGTGATAGATCTCCGTCGCCATGCCTTCCGCGCCGGCTTCCAGCTGCGCCTTGGCCTGGGCCATCTCGCGCTCCAACTCCGCCTCCGCCTGCCGCCTTGCCGTCTCGGCACGCTGCCGCGCCGCAGCCAGCAGCGTCGCCCGTTCGGCCATGGCGTGCGCGCGCCGCTCTTCGATATCGCGGTACATGGCGGCGCGGGCTTCGCGCAGCGTGGTTTCGTACTCGGTCAGCTTTTCCTCGGCCAACGCGATCATCCGCCGCGCGGCTTCGAACTGGCCCTCGGTACGGGCGCGGCGCTCCGCCAGCATCCTACCGAGTGGACGGTAGAGAACGCGGCGGAGATAAAAGTGCAGGAGGAGAAAAATGATGATCGTGGGCACGCTGGCAAGCAGCAGATTACCCAGTTCGTGAAGTACGGTCGGCATACGGATGGCGGCGGTGTTCAGTCGTCAACTGGCGCGGTATCGTGATCATCATCGTCCGGCAGCGGCGCATGGATGCTCGTCTCGCCCAGCCTGCCCTGGTTACGCAAACAGGGTCGGGCCAACGTCTCCCCACGTTGTCCGGAAATGCGGCGCCGGCGCTGTACGGTGCTGAGCGCGGGCCGCGCATGCTCCCATTGTTGAGGCTCCCGATGGTGATGGCCGCCAAAGGCGCTCGGATGCCAGAAGGCGTCCGCCCGGCACCGCCAGCGGTAGCTACAACTTGGTTATTCTACCCAGGCGTTGCACAAAAGGAAAGGCCCGAAGCGGGCCCATGGAGGGTCCCGAACGGGCGCTCGGAAAGGGCGCTCACCGCTGGCATCCTGATTCCACTTTCATCCATCTGAGTACCGGTATGGCGGGCATCTGCGGCCTGGTGGGAGAAGCGGCGGGAAACCATGCCCACGCCGCGGCCACGGTGCAGGCCATGGATGCGCGGCTGCGCCATCGCGGGCCGGAGGGAGAAGAGATTTACCTGGGCGAACGCGCCGCGCTCGGCTGGCGGTCTCCGCGGCCGCAATCCGCAAAACCCCTGGCGGCGCCTAGCGGCGACTGCGGCGACGCTGTGATCGCCTTCTGCGATGGCGAGATCTATAACGCCGCCGAACTGCGCCGGAATTTGCTCGCGCGCGGACACCGCTTCCGTGGCGAAGACACGGGTGAGTTGCTGGTGCATCTGTACCAAGAACACGGAGAATCCCTGCCGCGACATTTGCAGGGAACATTCGCTTTCGCCCTGTGGGACGCGCCGCGGCGCTCATTGCTCCTGGCGCGGGATCGTTTTGGGGTGAAACCGCTGTACTATGCCCTCCGCGGGGCCGCGCCGGGAGATGGGCTGAGCTTCGCCTCCGAACTCGGAGCGCTACGCGCCGACCCGGTATGGGATGATGCATGGGATTGGACGGCGCTGGACTTGTATTTACAGTTGGACCACATTCCCGCGCCGTATTCCGCCTACGCCGGGGCACGGAAGCTGGCGGCAGGCCACGTGCTGCGCTGGCGCCCGGAGGGCCTGCGGCAGTTCCGCTATTGGTTCGTGCCGGAGCGATTGGCGGCGCGCGCGGAGGAAACCGCGCGCGGCCAGCCGCATCACGCCACCGAAGCCGAACTGGAAGAAGAGCTGTTGGCGCGTTTGCGCACCGCCGTCCGGCGGCGTCTGACCGCCGAACCGGTGGGGCTATTGCTGAACGGCGGGTTGGAGTCGGCGGGCCTCTTGGCGCTGCTGCGCGAGGCCTCGCCGGGCCCGGTGAAAACGTTTGCGGTTGCAACGGCAAAACGAAGTTCGCCGTTGCCGGCAGCCCGGCGTTTGGCGCGACGGTTCGGCGCCGAGCACCAAGAGCTTCTGTTGCGGCCGGAGGCTCTGGCGGCGGCAGGGCCGGCCTTCGCTGCGAGTGGCGGTGAGCCGTTCGGCGATGCCCGCGCGATCCCGCTGTATTTTTTGGCGCAGGCCGCGCGGCCAAAGGTAAGGGCGTGCATGGTTGCCGAGGGCGCGCTCGAGCTGCTGGCCGGGCGCCCGGAATACGCCGCCTTAGCGCTCGCGCATGGGTGGGACCGCCTGCCGCGGTTGCGGCGCGGTGGGGCAGTTGCTGGCCGCACGGAGCTATGGCCGCCGCGTGGCCCGCGCCCCTGGTCCGGCCGGTTGCATCGGTTCCGGCAGAGCCTGGCGCTGCCCTCGGCGCAGCGCATGGCGGCGTGGCGGACGGTATTCAACCGCGAACAGCGGCGCCGCTTATGGCGGCATGCGGTGTGGCCCGGCGGCAGCGGCGAACTGCTGGCGGCGATTGCGGCGGAATGGCCGGAGGCGGATTGGCTGAACCAAACGCTGTACTGCGACCTGCGGCTGCACGTAGGCGACGGCAGTTTAGCAATGCTGGACCGCATGACCATGGCGCATGGGCTGGAAGCGCGGGCGCCGTGGCTGGATGCCGATTTGGCGCTGTTCCTCCTTTCCCTGCCTGCCCACCACAAGTTGCCGCATCTGCGGGGCATGCATCTGCTGCGCCGTGCGGTGCGCGGACGCCTGCCCGCCGCCGCCCGGCGGCCGGTAGGGCGGGAGTTTTCCATGCCGCTGGGTACGTGGCTGCGCGGGCCGCTGCGCCCGCTGGCGGAGGAAACCCTCTCCAGCGGCGGCGCTCTGGACGCGGAACTGGATCGCGATGTCGTCGCCATGATGCTGCGCCGCCATCGGAGCGGGCAGGCGGATTACAGCCGGCAGATATGGAATTTGATGGTCCTGGCGCAGTGGATGGCCGCGGCCCGCGAACCGCGCGGCGTCGAACCGGAGGCCCGCGCCATGCCTTCCGCCGCATAGTCGGTGCATGGAAATCGGCTGGCGCCTTGGGCCGTGTGGCTGCGCCTCGCATCCGTCCGGCCGGCATTTTTGCCGACGGCAGGGGGTAATGCCGTGATGCGGTGACGCCGTGGCGCCGCCGCGGCTGCCCGTTCTCGGTGGCCTTCGGCCGCCGTCGCCCCCGGGGCGCGGCTACCGGCGCCTAATGCGACGCGCCAGCCGCGCCGCCCGCGCTGGACTCCTGGCCCAGAGCCATGCGGCAGAGGCGCTCACAAAGTACGGCAAAATCCCAGCCTGCCGCCGCCGCCGACTGCGGATACAAGCTCTTGGCGGTCATGCCCGGCACGGCATTGGCTTCCAGCGCCCAAAGCTGGCTGGCGCCGTCCAAAATAAAATCCATGCGGGCATAGTGGCGCAGCCGCAGCGCGGACATCATGGCGCGGCCCGCGGCGCCCGCCGCTTCCCGCACGGCCACGGGAACATCGGCGGGAAAAATCTCTCGCGTCTGGTCGCCGCGGTACTTGGCCTCATAGTCGAACATGGCGCTGGGAGCCCGGATCTCTCCTAACGCGAGAGGCTCGCTGCCGAGCATCCCTAAGGTTAGTTCCCGGCCGGCGATGAACCGTTGCACCAGCGCGAAGGGGTCCTCCGCCCAAGCCCGCTCCAGCGCCGGCGCCAGCTCAACGCTGCTGCGGCAGACCGCCATGCCCACCGAAGAGCCGCCGCTGGCGGGCATGACCACCGCGGGCAAATCCACCGCCGCGGGCAATGGCTCGCCCGCGGCCCGGCAGACCCACGGCGGCGTGCGGATGCCGTTTTGCACCATCAGCTGCTTGGCAATGTGCTTATCCATGGCCAGCGCCTGACCCAACCAGTCGCCGCCGACATAGGGCTTTGCCGCCGCCTCCAGCAGCGCTTGCAAGCGGCCGTCTTCGCCAAACGCTCCATGCACCAGCGGAAACACCACCTGCGCGGCGCGCAGCGCCGGAGCGGCCAGCAGCCGCGCCGCATCCAGCTTGGCGCGCAAATCCGCCAGCTCGGCGGGACTGGGGGGAGGGCTGATCGGCGCGGCCAGAATCGCCGCTTCCGCGGCCGCTGCCAGCGGCGCGTCACCGCCGCACAGATCCAGCACGGAAACCCGATGTCCGCCGCGCCGCAGATGGGCCGCGACGTTGGCGGCGCTGGCCAAGGAAACATTCCGCTCGGGCGAGTAGCCGCCGGCCACAATGCAGATTGTCAGCCCAGCCATTTGCGGTTATTGTCGCCGGAAACGCCCGAGCCCGCCAAAACGTCCTATATTGCTAGGGAGATCCCTGGCCGGTCCGCGGGCCGGATGCCAGGGGACGGAGCCTGCCATTATGCCAATGACCCTTATGGACGCGTCGCCCTTTGACCGCGCCCGCGCCCGCCGCCGCAATTGGATCATCTTAGGTGTGGTGCTGGCGGGGCTGATCGCGCTCGGCATTCATTGGTATGCGCCGTATTACGAAGCCCGCAAGACCGTCAATCATTTCATGACCGCCATCGTGCAGGGCAATTACCAGGAGGCCTACGCCATCTGGCAAGCCAATCCCAAGGAGTACTCGATGGACTCCTTCATGCAGGATTGGGGCCCGAGCAGTCCCTACGGCGTCATTAAGACCTATAAAATCCAAACCGTCACCGTGCCCCCGGGAGGCGACGCCAGCGGCATGGTGGTCCTGGTGCGCATCAATGGCATTCACACCGATGCGCGGCTGTGGGTGCAGGACAGCAACCATGAAATGAGCTTTTATCAGTTCTAAATCGGCCCGCGCCGTGGCCCACGCCCCAGCGGCGGCATCTCATCTGGTGTGAAGCTGGGTAAGTGGAGGCAAAGGCGCGGGCCTGGTAAGCTAAGGCACATGCCGGGTGAAGGCTCCGCACCTGCGCCCAATCCGCCACCCTCATCGCCCGAGGAATGGGCGGAGCTTGTCTATCGCCTGCCCAAAGGCTCGGAGGAGCAGTTTCGCGCCTTCCAGCAATTCCTGAAGGCGCTTGATGACCAGCGCGACGCTTCAGCTTGAGGCAAAACTCCGAGCCTATCCCGAGCGCCTGCAACGCCGTCTGTTGCAGCAAGCGCTGGACAATTTTCCCCGAGGCGCCAGCCCTGACCTGATGGTGGTGTTCGCGGCCATCCAGCAATGGCTCGCGCGCGGCGTGCCGGCGCCCACCGCCGTGCAATCGGCGGACGGCTGGCACAAAATCTTTGCCGCCGACGATGGGCCCGGCGCCTTCATCGTCGAAGGCGCGGCGGGATCGCGGGTCATCAGCCACCTAGCCCGCCTGAACCGCCTGCCAAGGCCGCCGCGCGGCGTCAATTTGGATCTCTGGCGGCCCAAAGCCGGCGCGGCGGAGACGCGGGCCGCAAACTAAAGCTGCGGCGGCCGCGCCGCGACGGGGAGACCGCGCCGGAAACGACGGCCGAACGCGAACCACAGTACGAAGGCGGCGGCGACTGCGGGCCAGAGCAGGCGGAATTCCAGGGTCGCTCCGGTGAGCAGCAGGGCGGCGGCAAACAGCCACATCAGCATCTCCCCCGCCCAGGCTTGCGCCCACGCCGCACGTGCGCCGCTGGCAGCCAGGCGCGGGCCCCAAGCGGGCCAAAGCGCCGGCACGCGGCGGCGATATTCCAAAAAGCCCGTGCCCTGTGACTGCGCCAACTGCGCCTCCTCGCGCGCAATCAAGCGAGCGTAGAAGACCACATGCCCGATCAGTAATAGCGACAACCCCAGCGGGCTGGTGTAGGCGCCGAAGGCGAGGGCCAGCAAGATGCCGCCCAAATACAAAGGATTGCGCAGATACCGGTAAGGACCATCGGCCACCAGACGTTCGCCATGCAAGCGCGGATCATGCACCACCTGGCTGTTCAGGTAGGCTGCGGCCCATGTGCGCAGCCCGGCGGCCGCGACGGCCAGCAACCCGGCAACCAGCAGCAGCACGCGCAGTTCGGCGTGGCCGGGCGCGGCCCGCAGGCTGCCCGCCAGTTTTTCCGCCAGCCATGCCGCGGTCGGGCGATGGTGGAAACCGGTGACGCCGAAGGCGCAGAAATAAATCGCCGCAAGAAAATAAAAGCGATAGCGGAACTCCGCCTCGCTGGCCCGTCCCGCCCAGCTCATGGCTGTTGGCCGGCGGCGGCTGCGCCGCCCCAGGCGGTGATGACGCCGGCGACGGCGCTGGCCGCTACCGTCAGCGGGCTGGCCAAATACAACTGTCCCGGGCCGCTGCGGCCGGGAAAATTGCGGTTCTGGGCGCTGATGGCGATTTGCTCCGGTTGCGAGGTGGCCCCCGGTCCGGCGTTGATGCAGGCGCCGCAACTGGGTTCGATCAGAATGGCGCCCGCCTTTTGGAAAGTCTCCAGATAGCCTTGCCGGCGGCAATATTCCCGCGTTTCCTGCGAGCCGAATTGCAAATAGAATTTGACGTGCGCGGCCACCTTGCGGCCGGAGCGCAAGGCGTCGGCCAGCACCGCCGCATACATGTCCATATCCGCCTTTTTGCCCGCGGTGCAGGTGCCGCCGTAGGCGATCTCGATGCGCACCGGTGCCGGCAACTCATCGAGGAACATGCCCTTTCCGGGGTCGCCGGGCAGCGCCACCATGGGCCGCAGCGAGGCCGCGTCCAACTCGATGACCTGGGCGTACTCGGCGCCCGCGTCGCTCTTTAGTCCCGCGCAGCAGGCCTCCGCTTCCGCCCGCGCCATGCCGCGGCGCTCCATCAGGAACTCCACCGCCTTCGCGTCCGGCGCGACGATGCCGGTGAATCCGCCGATTTCGGCGGCCATATTGGTCAGCGTGGCCCGTTCGTCCACGTTCATCGCCGCAACCGCCTCGCCGCCGTACTCGATGACCTTGCCAATGGCCTGCCCGCTCTTGACGTAGTCCATCCGCAGCAGAGCCAGGATGATGTCCTTGGCGGTCACGTTGGCCGCCGGCCGGCCGCGCACCACCACCTGCACCGATTCCGGCACGCGCGCCCGCACGTCGTGGGTGATCCAGCTATTGAAGACGTCCGTGGTGCCGATGCCGAAGGCCAGCGCCCCGATCGCGCCGGAATGCGGCGTATGGGAGTCCGAACCGACGACGATCTGGCCGGGCAGCGCGTAGCTCTCCAGCACGATGCTGTGGCAAATGCCCTCCGAGCCTTTGCGATCCCGCAGTTCGCCGTGCAGGCGGATGCCGCGCTGGCGGGCAAACTCCTCTTGCTTGAACTTCAGTTGCGTAGCCAGGTCGAGCAGCCCCATGGCCCGTTTCTGCGGCGAAATCACCTCATCCAAAAACGTCAGGTGGTCGCGGAAAAAGACGATGGAAGCCGGATCGTTGACCGGCTCATTGGGCCCGACCAACTGGTCGAAAAAGATCGCCGCCATGGGCGTGACGTACTCATGGCTGAAGCGCAGGTCGGCGCGGAAAAATCCCGCATCGCCCGGTTGCACGTAGGACACGCCCAAGCGCCCTCCGGCGGCGGTGGCGTGGCGGGCGAAGATCTTTTCCGCCAGCGTCATGGCGCGGGGTCCGGTGGAAATCGCCGGCAAATCCACCTTGCCCTGAAGGCGGGCGACATTGAAGGGAAACAAACCGCCGTATTCGATGATCTGGCGGGTGATGGCGTCTTCCCCGCGGGTGAACTCGGCAAGCGCAATCTCCTCGCCGCGGCGGACGCGGGCGATCAGGCCGAAATCGGTCGCGGTCAAAAGCCCCAGATTTTGGCAGTTTTGCTTATAAATGCGCTCGTGATTTTCCGCGATCACCAGTTGGATGCCGGCGCAGAGTTCGGCATACGGGGACTGTTCCCGGCTGCTGCCCTTGCCCCGCCGTTTGCCGGAAACGCAGACCGAAAATCCGCCGTTGTGCACGGCATTGCGGGTGATGGGAAACTCTTCGCCGCATTTCAGCCCGGTGTAGGGCCAGTCGCCGAGCGTCTGGTCGAAATAAAAACAGATGTGCGCGGGAGTGATTTCGTCGGTGGAGATGTCGCTGCGCAGCGGAAACGCGGGCGGCCAGGGAAGGTCCTCACCCGCAAGCTGCCGCTGCACCAGCGCCGGGTCCTCGGCCAGAAACAACACTCGCCCGGGGAACCGCACCGCCGCTGGCCGGCGACGCACCTCGCGCTGCGCTAGGTCCGCCACGCCCCCATTATGCTCCCGCGGCAAGGGCAGGCCGCGCCGCGCGCGTCGACGGTCTTGGCGGGCGCGAGGTCCCTGATCTGCGTCTGCGTCAGCATGGCGGTCATCGGGGGGTCCTTCCCTTCCGGCCGCGGCTCAGTAGACGAGGCTGTTCGTCGCGGCGGCGATCTCGGCGATGAACCGGCCGGCGGCGGCGACCTCGGCGCCGTCCACCAGGTCGGCCTGGGCGAGCCCGCGGCTCTTCAGGCACGGGGAGCAGACGAGCAGCTTTCCGCCGAGCTCGAGGACTGTCTTCAGCAGCTCGTGCATCGGCGCGAACTCCGGCGCCTCGACCGTCTCCGCCACCCCCTGCTTCACCAGCAGGCATCCGTCGCCCTGAAATCCCATGACGACTTCGATATCGGAGGCGACCGCGGCGCCCGCCATCACGAAGGGAATCGTCGCCAGCTCCGGCTCGTCCGGGCCGTGCGTCACCATGATCACCAGTTTCTCGTTGCCGCTCATCGCGCGTCCCCCTTCCTCACCGGTCAGCATCGTGCGCGGGCCGCCGCGCGCTCAGGGGCTTACGGCCCTTTCCCGCACGACAGTGGTCCGCACGACAGAGGTCCGTGCGGTCCGGCACCCGCACGGCCGGCCGGCGCAGCGCGGATTCCGGGGTGTGAACCCGCCGTCCGCGGGAAGCGGCCAGGCTACGGCAACACGGAGGAGGAGAGTCACGATGGACGCTCCGCTGCTGATCGAGCAGGACACGCTCATCGAGCTGCGCGAACTCGCGCAGCAGCTGCGGGTCGATTCCGTGCGGTGCAGCGCCGCGGCATCATCGGGACACCCGACGTCGTCAATGTCGGCGGCCGACTTGATGGCGGTATTGCTCACCCGCTATCTCCGCTACGACTTCGACGCTCCCCGCGCCCCCGGCAACGACCACCTGATCTTCTCCAAGGGGCATGCGTCGCCGCTGTACTACGCGATGCTCAAGGCCGCCGGTGCCATCGGCGACGGGGAACTGCTCAGTTTCCGCCGGGAGGGCAGCCGCCTGGAGGGCCACCCGACGCCGCAGCTGCCCTGGGTAGACGTGGCCACCGGGTCGCTCGGGCAGGGACTGCCCGTCGGGGTGGGGATCGCCACGGCGGGCAGGTACCTTGACCGGCTGCCCTACCGGACCTGGGTGCTGTGCGGTGACAGTGAACTCGCCGAGGGGTCGATCTGGGAAGCGGCCGAGCAGGCTGGCTATTCTCGGCTCGGCAACCTTACGCTGATCGCTGACATTAACCGGCTCGGCCAGCGCGGTCCCACCCGGCACGGCTGGGACCTGGACGCGTACGCCGCGCGGTTCGGCGCGTTCGGCTGGCGCGCTATCGAGATCAACGGCCATGACATTCCGGCGATCGACGGGGCGCTGCATGAGGC
>OFHJ01000573.1_pt1 | contig 13457 bp, 6 predicted proteins | sample 1522001 | NCBI WGS metagenome assembly OFHJ01 (sample SAMEA2464838, study PRJEB22497) | soil metagenome | biome: Grassland; feature: Farmland; material: Clay | place: Australia | collected 2013-02-01 | depth 1.2 m | reverse complement strand
GGGCGGCGTGGGGAAGGTCCGCGACCACTCGGCCTTGGTGATGCACCCGCGGCCGTCCCCCGGCGCGGACCCGGCCCACCACCGCCGCGTCCAGCCCCCATTTCCGGAAGATGGCGAAGACTTCCTCCTCCCGCCCGGCGGCGGCGACCAGCAGCATGCGCTCCTGGCTTTCGCTCAGCATCATCTCTTCGGCTGTCATCGCCGTTTCCCGCTGCGGCACGCGATCCAGGTCCAGGTCAATGCCCATGCCCGAGCGCCCGCCCATCTCGCAACTGGAACTGGTCAGCCCGGCTGCGCCCATGTCTTGGATCCCCACCACCGCGCCGGAGGCCATCGCCTCCAGGCAGGCTTCCAGCAGCAGCTTCTCCAAGAACGGATCCCCGACCTGCACGTTGGGCCGTTTGGCCTCGGAGGCGGCGGAAAACTCCTCGCTGGCCATCGTGGCGCCGTGAATGCCATCCCGCCCGGTCTTGGCGCCCACATAGATCACCGGGTTGCCTTCCCCCGTGGCGCGGCCATAGAAAATCTGATCGCGCCGCGCCAGCCCCAGCGCAAAGGCGTTCACCAGCGGATTGCCGCTGTAGCCGCCATCGAACAGCGTTTCCCCGCCCAAGTTGGCCACGCCGAAACAGTTGCCGTAATGCGCGATCCCGGCGACCACGCCGTGCAATATGGCCCGGTTGCGCGCCGCCGTCGGCGCCGTGACGCCCGCGGCGTCATCCGCCTCCAGCGGCCCGAAGCGCAGCGAATCCATGATCGCCACCGGCCGCGCGCCCATGGTGAAAATGTCGCGCAGAATGCCGCCCACGCCCGTCGCGGCGCCTTGGAAGGGTTCGACGTAACTGGGGTGATTGTGCGATTCGATTTTGAACACGCAGGCCCACCCGTCCCCGGCGTCAATCGCGCCGGCGTTTTCCCCCGGGCCTTGCAGCACCACCGCGCCCTCGGTCGGCATTTGCTTCAGCAGCAGCCGGCTGGATTTGTAGGAGCAATGCTCGCTCCACATGACGCCGAAGATGGCCAGCTCGACGCCGTTCGGCTCCCGCCCCAGCAACTCGCGAATCCGCGCGTACTCCTCGGGCGTCAGGCCTTGGCTCTGCAACTGCTCCGCGGTAAAAGACATGGCAAAACCGGCCCCAGCTCTCGCGCCTACGCGCCGATGGCGGCTGACGCTAGGGCCAGGGAATGAAAAAGGGCCAGCCCGTCCCCGGAGCCCAGCGCCGGTTCGATGGCGCGCTCCGGATGGGGCATCAGCCCGACGACGTTCCGCTCGCGGTTGCAGATGCCGGCGATGTTGGCCTGCGAACCGTTCGGGTTGGCGCCGGCGGTCACCTTGCCGGCGGCGTCGGTGTAGCGGAACACCACGCGCTGTTCCCGCTCCAACCCGGCCAGCGTGGGGGCGTCGGCGAAATAATTGCCCTCGCCGTGCGCGACCGGCATGCGCAGCACCTGCCCGCGCGCGCAGCCGCGGGTGAACGGCGTGTCCGTCGTCTCAACCCGCAGATGGACGGGCCGGGAAACGAAGCGCAGCCCCGCGTTGCGCAGCAGCGCGCCAGGCAGCAAGCCGGCCTCGCACAAAATTTGAAAACCGTTGCAGATGCCCAGCACCGGGCCGCCCTGCGCGGCGAACTGGCGCACCGCGTCCAGGATCGGCGAGAAGCGGGCGATGGCGCCGGTGCGCAAATAGTCTCCGTAGCTGAAGCCGCCGGGCAAGACGATGGCGTCCACGCCCTGCAGCTCTGCCGAACCGTGCCACAGCCACACCGCCTTCAGGCCGGCGCGGACGACGGCGCCATGCGCGTCGCGGTCGCAGTTGCTGCCCGGAAACACCACCACGCCGATTTTCATGCGGTACAACATCAGTTTAGCAGGGGAGCCTAACTGGGACGAAAAGCGGAATCCGCGCGGGCCGGGCGCGAAATCCCTCGCTGCCTGGGTTCTTCCCACCTGTCGCCCGCTCGCCTCGCACCCTGCCCCCATTTGTGGGACGGCACGCGCGACGCCCACCCCCGGGCAGGGACCAACCTAGGCCCGGCCCGGATGCCCGCCGTTCACCCACGCCGCCCTCGGCCCCGCGGCCCTCATCCCGCGACGTTTCGGGTAACCCGCCGCCGCCTAGGGGCGTACTGTGCAGCAGGCCCAAAGTGTGCGCGTGGGCCTCGGTACAATCGAAAAATGCCCCTCGTCCGGTCCACTTCCACCCCGCGCCGGAGCGCGGTCGGTTTGGCGGTCGCCGTGGCCGTTCTGACCGCTGCCGCGGCGCTGGCCGGCTGCCGGCGGGCCCCGGCCCATGCCGCCGCCGCACCTCCTGCACCGGTGACGGTGGCCCAGGTCACCCGCGCCACCGTTCCGACGCGGCTGGAGGCGATCGGCGCGGTCCAGGCCTATTCCACCGTCTCGGTGGAGGCGCAGGTGAGCGCGCAACTGCTGGCGGCGACTTTCCAGCAGGGGGATTACGTTCACACTGGCCAAGTTCTGTTTCATCTCGATCCGCGCGTCTTCCAGGCAGCGCTGGCCTCGGCCAATGCCAATTTGGCCAAGGACCGGGCCAGCTACGCCCAAGCCGAAACCGACGCCAAGCGCTATGCCCAGCTCGCCCGCCAGGGCATCGTTTCCCGCGAGCAGAACGACCAGATGCAGGCCGCCGCGCAGGAATTGGCGGCCTCCATCGCCGCCGATAAAGCGGCGGTGCAAACCGCCAAGCTGAACCTGAGCTATTGCACCATCACCTCGCCCATGGACGGCCGCACCGGAGCCCTGCTGGTGCATCCCGGCAATATGGTCCAAGCCAACAGCACCCAGTTGGTGACCATCAACCAAATCACGCCGATCTACGTCAGCTTCTCGGTGCCCGAACAGTATTTGGGCGAAATCAAGACGACCATGCGGCGCCAGACGCTTCCCGTCTATGCCCAGGCGCAAAACGATCCCAGCCGCGCCACCGGGCATTTGACCTTTGTCAACAACACCGTGGACGCCACCACCGGCACCATCCAGCTGATGGGCACCTTTCCCAACCACGGCCGGCGTTTGTGGCCCGGCGAGTTCGTGAATACTTCCGTAATCCTCGGCATGGACCGCAACGCCCTCGTGGTCCCCACCTCCGCCATCTTGACCGGGCAGAATGGCCATTACGTTTACCTGGCGACCGCGAAGGGCACGGCCGAAAACCGCAACGTCACCACCGGGGTCGCCGCCAGCGGGCTGACCGTGGTCACCAAGGGTCTGGCGCGGGGCGAAACGGTCATCACCGACGGGCAGTTGGGCCTGTACCCCGGCGCCAAAATCGTCATCAAGCGGCCGCCGCCGGTGGCCAGCGCCGACGCGCAATGAGCATGGAAGCGGCGGCATGAACATTACCGGCCTCTTTATCCGCCGTCCGATCGCCACCACGCTGATCATGCTGGCGATCCTGCTGTTCGGCATCGTCGCCTACCGCTCGCTTTCGGTCAGCGACCTGCCCAACGTGGATTTCCCCACCATCGAGGTGCAGGCGACCTTGCCCGGGGCCAGCGCCCAGACCATGGCGTCCACCGTGGCCACGCCGCTGGAAAAGCAATTCGGCACCATCGCCGGGCTGGACGAGATGACCTCGACCAGCACCCAGAACTCCACCCACGTCACCCTCCAGTTCGCCCTCAGCCGCAACATCAATAACGCCGCCCAGGACGTGGCCGCGGCGATCGCCGCGGCGCAAGGGCAACTGCCTCCGGGCATGCCCACGCCGCCCACCTACCGCAAGGTGAACCCCGCCGACACCTCGGTCCTAAATCTGGGCTTGTCCTCGACCACGCAGCCGCTCTCCGTCGTGGACCATTACGCCGAGGACCTGGTGGCGCAGCGGCTCTCCATGGTCGAGGGCGTGGCCGAGGTCAACGTCTTCGGGGCGCAAAAGTACGCCGTGCGCGTCGAGCTGAATCCGCTGAAGATGGCGGCGCACAACATCGGCATTGACCAGGTGCAGAGCGCCATCCAGGACGCCAACGTCAACCTGCCCACCGGCACTCTGTGGGGCTCGCAAACCGCCTACACGGTGCAGGCCAACGGCCAGCTCAACGACGCGGCCAAATACCGCCCGCTGATCGTCGCCTACCGCAACGGCGCGCCGGTGCGGCTGGGCCAGTTGGGCGAGGTCGTCAACAGCGTCGAGAACGACAAGACCGAAAGCTGGCTCAACGGCAAGCCCGCGGTGCTGCTGTTCATCATGCGCCAGCCCGGCGCCAACACCATCCAGGTCGTGGACCGCATCCGCGCCCTGCTGCCCAATCTCCAGCGCGCGATTCCGCCGTCGGTGCAGCTGCACGTCGAATACGACAAATCCATCCCCATCCGGGATTCGGTCAATGACGTCAAGTTCACCCTGCTGCTGACCATCTTCCTGGTCATCCTGGTGATCTTCCTGTTCCTGAAGAACGTCTCGGCCACCATTATTCCCAGCCTGGCCCTGCCCTTCTCCATCATCGGCACCTTCGCCGTGATGTACTCGCTGAACTACAGCCTGAACAATTTATCGCTGCTGGCGCTGACGCTCTCCGTGGGCTTCGTCGTGGATGACGCCATCGTCATGCTGGAGAACATCGTCCGCCATATGGAGATGGGCAAAAAGCCCCTGGAGGCGGCGCTGGCCGGCTCCAGGGAGATCGGCTTCACCATCATCTCCATGACGCTGTCGCTGGCGGCAATCTTCATCCCGTTCCTGTTCATGCGCGGCGTGCTGGGCCGCCTGCTGCATGAATTCGCGGTCACCATCGGCGCGGCGATCCTGGTCAGCGGCTTCGTCTCCCTGACCCTGACCCCGATGCTCTGTAGCCGCTTCCTCAAGCCGCATCCGAAGGCGGAGCACCACGGGGCGATGTACCGCGGGCTGGAGGCCGGCTTCCAGTGGATGTACCGCGTCTACGACTGGGGCCTGAAGCTGGTGCTCAAACACCGCCTCCTGACCATGCTGGCGGCGGGTGCGGTGCTGGCGGCGACGGTGTGGCTGTTCCTGCTCATCCCAACCGGCTTTTTGCCCAGTGTGGATAACAACGAGATCGCCGTCTCCATTCAGGCGCGCCAGGGCATTTCCTGGCAGGCGATGAAGCAGCACCAAAAGCAAGTGATGGCGATCGTGGACAAGGTGCCCGGCACCTTGGCGGCCATGTCCTTCGCCGGCGCTCAGGCCGGTAACACCGGCATGATCTGGGATCATTTGGCGCCGCGCTCACAGCGTAAATACAGCGCCGACCAGCTCATCGCCCGGCTGCGGCCGAAACTCGACCAGATCCCCGGGGTCAAAGTCTACCTGCAAAATCCCCCTCCCATCCGCATCGGCGGGCACGTCACCAACGGCCTCTACCAAGTCGCGCTGGAAGGAACCAATCCTAGCGAGATCTACCACTACGCCCCCATCTTGATGCGGCAGCTCCAAAAGTTCCCCATCCTGGTGGGCGTGAACACCGACATGCAGTTGCGCAACCCCGAGGTGGACATCGCCATTGATCGCAATAAGGCCGCCACGCTGGGGGTGACACCGCAGCAGATCGAGAGCGCCCTCTACACCGCCTACGGCCAGCGCGAGGTCTCGCTGATCTACGCCCCGGACGACGAATATTACGTCATCACCCAACTGTTGCCGCAATATCAGACCGGCCCGCATTCGCTGCAATCCCTCTACATTTCTTCCAGCAGCGGCCAGTTGGTCCCGCTCAGCGCCGTCACCACCTACAAAACCACCGTGGGCCCGCTGGCGGTCAACCACATCGGCCAGTTTCCCGCCGTGACCATCTCCTTCAACCTGCGGCTGGGGGCGTCGCTGGGACAAGCGGTGGCGCTCATCCAGCAGCAGGCGCGGAAGATTCTGCCCCCGGACATCACCCTGGCCTTTCAGGGTACGGCACAGGTCTTCCAGCAGTCCATGACCGGTATGGGCCTGCTGCTCGCCCTGGCGGTGCTGGTCATCTATATCGTGCTCGGCATCTTATACGAGAGCTTCATTCACCCGCTCACCATCTTGTCCGGCTTGCCGGCGGCGGGCTTTGGCGCCTTGCTAACGCTGTGGTTCTTCCACGTAGATCTGAATATCTATTCCATCGTCGGCATCATCATGCTGGTCGGCATCGTGAAGAAGAACGCCATCATGATGATTGACTTCGCTCTGGATGCCGAACGCAATCAGCATCTCCCGCCCATGGAGGCGATCTACCAAGGCGCCCTGATCCGCTTCCGGCCCATCATGATGACCACCTTCGCCGCCCTGGTGGGCACGCTGCCCATCGCCATCGGCTGGGGGCCGGGAGCGGAGTCGCGCCGGCCGCTGGGGCTGGCCGTCGTGGGCGGTCTGGTGTTCTCGCAGTTCTTGACCCTCTTCATCACGCCGGTCGTGTACGTCTACATGGACCGCTTCCAGACTTGGATGAGCGGCGGCAAGAAAGCGCCCCGCCGGCCGGCGCTGGTAGCCGCGCCCAGCGAAGCCGAACAGCAAGTCGGCGTCTAAGCCGGTAGCCCGCGGCTCCCGGTCGCCTCCGGCTTTCCGCCTTCCGCACCCGCGAACTTCCGAATTCTTCCCTGTTCCGGCGACCAAGCCGGCCCAAGGCCACCACGCCGGCGCCCGAAAACCGCCGTGACGGCGGCGCCGCGCTAGAAGGTAAATATCAACCCCACCGATGGGCTGGCGGTGTGCGTGTCGCGATGCGTGGCCAGCAGATTGGGCAGGCCGAAGTCCGGCGTTTTGAAGTTCAGCTCCCGGAACTCGAAGCGCGCGCCGAGATGGTCAATGTTGAAGTCGAAGCCGGCGCCGTAATCCCACAGGCCTTCGGTCTGCCGCATGGCGCCGGGAAAATTGGCGTCGCTCGGGCTGAACATGACCAGGCCGCCGCCGGCGAGAATGAACGGCTGGAAAAAACCCAGCAGCCGCGGCGTGGTGATCACCTCATTGAAATCGAAGTCATTCATGCGGCTATTCAGCGCATAGGTCGCGGGACCGGAGCCGAAGGGCGCGGAGCCGGTGTAATAGCGCTGGCCGTTTTGCGTGTAGCCCCATTCGCCTTCCAACGCTTCCCAGCTATTGAAATGATACCGATAGCCGACCAGCACCCCGGCGGAGTCGGTGACGATATGATTCCGGATGTTGCCGGGATTGGACGCCAAATTCTGCACATTCGTGTTCTGGGTAAACACGCCCATCACTTGCACGGACAACTCGGAATGCTGGACCGGGTCCTGATTCTGGGCCCAAAGTCCAACACTGGAAAAAAGAATCAGTGCGCACAGAGATCCGATGACTCGCTTCATGAATGAAACTCCCCCCTGAATCCATGCTGTATGGCGTGGATGCAGTCGCGCAAGCCGGGGGTGTACCTAGGCTGGGGGCCACAAGGCGAGTAGCGCAGCCTAAAAGAAAATCGGGTGAGCCCGTTGGGTTCACCCGAAAATCGTTGCGAGTAATTGGCCGAAAACTCGGGATCAGAAGGTCAGGCGCAATCCGAACTGCAACTGCCGCGGTGTATTGGCGGCCGAGGTGATCTGCCCGAAGCCCGCCATCACCGCGGGATTGCTGGCGGCGCTCTGATTCCAGAACACGTTGGGATAACCGAGCTGCACTGAGTTCGTCACATTGTACGCGGCCAACTGGAATTGCAGATTGTAGCCCTCGCCCAGCGGGAAGTTCTTCAGCAGCGAGGCATCCAAGTTGCTGGTGCCGTCGGTGCGCACGTGCGGCAGAACCGATGGCGCCGTGCCGGGCACGAATTGGCTGGTCGGCTGCCGGAAGCAGGTCCAGTTGAACCACATCGCCGCGGTCTTCGGCGCGCCAGAAGCGGGATCGCAGGCCAGGTTCGGCCGCTGCCCGAAGTACGGGTCTCCGGTGCCGCCGGGCGAGGCCACGGGAATGCCCGTGCTCAGGCTGAGCACGGTATTCAAGGTCCAGCCGCCGGCCAAGGTATTGGCCCAGCCGGGAGAAAGATTGATGAAGCGCCCGGTGCCGATGGGCAGATCGTAGGAACTCTGCCACGAAAGCCAGTTGCTCACGTCTTGCGTGCTTAGCGACCAGTCCAGGCCGAGATTTTTGATGTCCTGGTGCGCGCCCAAATTGGTGCCGATGAAGCTGAGCGGCGAGGTGAAGTCGTTGGTCAGCAGCTTGCCCCAGGTATAGCCGAACAAGGTGGTGAAGTGTGAGGTCAGGCGCTTTTGCAGCTTGATCTGGAGCGAATGGTAGATGGAGTCACCCAGCGGCGCGCCGCTGATGGTGACGCCCCCGCCACCCACGCTGCCGTTGGTGAATTGCGGGTACAGTTGCAGCGCCTCGGCTTGGGTAATGGTGGCCGCGCCGTAGATCGGCGAGGTCGCATCGGTGACCGCGTTGAGGTAGGGATTGGGCACCTGATTCCCCAAGGCGGATTTGTATTTCGCGATCGTCTGCAGCGAGAGCTGGTTGATGTCCGCGCTGCCGAAGGGCAGGTGCAAACCGCGGCTGCCGACCCATGCGGCGGAGAAGACCGCGCCGTGCGGCAACTCGTATTGGAAGCCGAAGTTGAAATCGTAAGTGGTCGGCTCCGGTTGCGAGCGGTAGGCGGTGGTCAAAACATTCCCCAGGTTGGTCGCCGGCCCAAGCGAACTGCCGGTGCCCGGATTGATGCCGTTGGGAAACGGATTGCTCAGCGAGTTCTGCATCACCGTGTTGCCGTCGGCGTTGAGCGTGGTGGCGTTCCAGAAGGTCGTGGGGTAAAAGCCGTCGCTGTTCAGCGAGGGATTGGAGACCATGTGCGTGCTGGGACCGTAGAAGATGCCGAAGCCGCCGTGCCACACCAGGTTGTGCATGGCCTGCCAAGAAAAACCGATGCGCGGGGCCAGGTCCAGCATGTTGGTGGTGAATGGCGAACTGCCGTTGGTGACGAACTGCTCGCCGCCGGTCATGGCCACGCCATTGACGGTGTACTTCGCGCTGGGGTTGAACCACTCCAGGCGGTTGTAGCGCTCGGTGCGGCCGCCGAAGATATCCCAGCGCAACCCCAGGTCGAGGGTGAAGTTGGTGGCGACGTGGTAGTTGTCTTGGATGTAGGCGCCGTAATACGGATTGGCCTCGGCGGCGAAAACGTCCTTGGTGAAGCCGTTCTGCCATTCGTTGCCGGGTCCGGAGCCCATGCCCAACAGGAAGGAGGCGAAGTCGCTGCCGTTGCCCGCCCACGTCGTCGAGCTGGTCGCGGTGTTGTCGAACAGATACCAGCCGCTAGGCGCGATCGGCTGCCCGTCGTTCATCAGCCGCTCTTCGAACTCGAAGCCCATCTTGATGTCATGCCGTCCGTGGATGGTGTCCAGGGCGGCGATGAAATCGTGGTTCATGCTGGCGAAATGGAAGGTGGTCCAGGGCTCGGAACCGAGGTTGGTGGTCACCCCGCTGAAGTAGATCATCGGGATGTCCTGGTACACCTGCCGCGCCGCCAACGACGAGGGGAAGCCCAGCGAGGTCATGTTGAAGCCCTGCTGCCGGGGATCTCCGGTTTGATTTTCGAAATGGCGGGTGAAGGAGTAGCGCAACTGCAGGATGGTGTTGGGGCTGAGAATCAGGTCGTCGGCCAGCTCGATATTCCGGTCGTTGGTGATGTTCTGGTAATAGTTGGGGTCGAAGATGTTGCTCTGCCCGTAAAGGTCGGCGTTGCCGAAGCGCAGGCGGCCGAAGGAGAAGCGGCCGAAGATGTGCTGGCTGTCGCTGACGTTGGCGTCAATGCGGATGTCGAACTTCTGCTCGTAATCCGGGTCCAGGCCGGTGGCGTAGAAATTGTTGACGTGGTAGGGACCGGTGCCGGCCTGGTTGGGCAGCGGGAAATATTGCGTGTAGGCCTTGGCGATGGGGTTGATGTCCTTCTGCGGGATGATATTGCCGGCGAAGGGCTGGCGGGAACAGTCCGGACCGCCCGCGGCGTTCAGGCAGGTGGGGTTGGTGTTGTCCGGCACCAGCGGATTGTAGATGGTGAAGGGATCGGCGGAGAAGTTGCCCGCGCGCTCGGCGATGGTGGGCACGGTGTAGGTGCCGGTCTGGAGCGTGTCCTGCTGGGTGGCTTCGTAATCGGCGAAGAAGAACAGCTTGTTGTGCAGGATCGGCCCGCCGATCGAGCCGCCTTCCTGATAGCGATGGTAGTTCAGCGGCTTGTTGGGCTGGCCGGCTTCGATCTGCGCGGCTTTGGCGAAGGCGTCGTTGGCGGCCAAGGCGTTGGGCCGGCCGTAGACGAACAAATCGCCGTGGAAGCGGTTGGTGCCGCTCTTGGTGACCAAGCTGATGAGGCCGGCGCCGGAGGCCTGCTGGGTGGCGGAAACGTTGTTGGTTTCGACGCGGTACTCCTGGATGGCATCCAGCGGCGGCTGGAAGGCGGGAATCAGCGCGCCCAGGTTGTTTTCGCCGATGCCGATCGGGCTGCCGTCCAGCGAGTAATACAGCGAGCCCTGCAGACCGCCGTTGATGGTGTAGCCGGAGACCTCGGCGCCGGGGCGGGCGTTGAAATCGGTGTTGTTGGAAACGCCGTTCACCGGGGTGATGCCGGGGGTGAGCTGGGCCAATTGATACACGTCACGCGTCACCAAGGGCACGCGGTTCAGGATGGCGGCGCCGATCAGCTGGCCGACCGTGGTGTTCGCGGTGGCGGCCAGGCCGGGAGCAGCGCTGACCTCGACTACCTGGTGCACCGCGCCGGGATGCAGCGTGATGTTCACCGCCGTGCTGTGGTCCACGGCGACGGTCACCTTCGCCTGCTGCACGGTGGTGAATCCCTTGTGGGCGACCCGGACGACGTAGGTGCCCGGATTCAGGGCCTGGAACGCATACAGGCCGGCGGAGCTGGTCTGCGAATGCTGCACCTGGCCGGTCGCGGGATTGATCAGCGTCACGCTGGCGGCGGGCACGGGAGCGCCGGAGGTGTCGGTGACCAGGCCGCTGACCGCTCCTAGGCCGCCTTGGGCCAATGCCAGGGTGGCAAGCAGGGCGGGCAGGGTGATAATCGCGCAAAGGCGGAACAGACGGCGTGCGAAGTGGGTCCGCAAAAGGGGCAGCTCCTAATCGAAAGTGATGAGTCGTTGCTACATTGTCATATCAATCACCGGTGAGTCAATGCATTTAATATATGATTATTGGAAACCGGACGGGAGGCGTATGCGGCGTTGCCAAAACACCGGCGGCTGGGTGGCGGCGATAGCGTTTGCGGCGCTGCTTCTGTTCTCCGCGCCGCCGCTTTTTGGGCGCCAAGCGCCGGGAGCGGGCGGCGCCGGAGCGCGGCGCGCGGCTGACGCCCGTCAGGCGGTAGGGCTTTTCACCGCCCAGCGCCCCGGCGCGGCGGCGGCGTTCCAGGCGCTGCGCCGGCATTATCCGCACTGGTGGCTGCCGGCGTATTACCTGGGCCGGATCGCGGCGCGGCGGCAGCAGCCGGTCGAGGCGGCGCTGCGGCTGATGACCGCGGCCCGGCTCGCCCCGCGGCAGCCGCAGCCGCGGGCGGCGCTGGCGGTGCTGGCGGGACAGCAGGGCTTTTGGGCCGACGCCACGCGGCAGTGGCGGCGGTATCTGCGCCTGGCGCCGCAGGATACGAGCGCCTGGCGGGAGCTGGCGATCGCGGCGCAAATGTCCCATCAGGAGCGGCGCGCGCTGGCGGCGATGCGGCGCTACCTGGCCGCAAAGCCCAACGATGCCGTCGGGCAGTATCTCTATGCCTTAATGCTCCAGGGCAACGGCGACCTGGCCGGGGCGCGGGCGGCGCTGGCACGCTCGCTGCGGTTGGCGCCGCGCTTCGGCGCCGCCTGGACCATGCGCGCCAAGTGGGAGCTGCAAGCGGCGCATTGGGCGGCGGCGCGGGCATCCCTGCGCTCCGCGCTGGCGGCCAATCCCAACGATCCGCGGGCGCTGGCCGAACTGGCGGAATGGGAGCGGCAGCGCGGCCATGCGGAGCTGGCGCTGCCGCTATTGCTGCGGGCGCAAACCCTCGCCCCGCGCTCGGCCTCGGTCGCCTATCAGCTCGCGCAAACGCAGTTGCGCTTGCATGACACGGCGGCGGCGCGGGCGGCGGAACGCCGCTTCCGGCAACTGCGCTCCGCCCGCCAAACGGCGCCGCAACGCGACGCTGGAGCGCCGACGCTGCTGGCCTGGGCCCGGGCGGAGGTGGGTCGCACGCCGGTCCAGCGGCGGCGGGATTATCTGGCCCTGTTGCGGCGGCTGAACCGCCGCGATCCCGGCGATCCGCGGGTGCTCTGCCGCCTGGCGCACGCGGAGTGGGCGGTGCGGCAGCGGGCGCAGGCGCGGCGGGATTTGCAACAGGCGCTGGCCGGCGGTCCCGGTTACGCCGACGCGCTGCGCACGGCGGCGTGGCTGGCCCAGGTCGGGGAACCGCAGTGGGCGCGGCGCTTCTATCGCGCCGCGATGCGGAGGCCGGAGGCGGCGGGACAGGCGGCGGCGGCCGTGGGCCTGGCGCGGCTGGAGTTGCAGGCGCACGACTATCGCGCTGCCCTAACGGTCGCCGATGCGGTGCCGGTGGCCGCGCAACCGCAGGGCGCGGCGGAGGAAATCGCGGCGCTGGCGCATGCCGCCCTGGGCCAGCCAGCAGCGGCGCAGGCGGCCTTCCGCATGGCGCTGGCCATGCAGCCCAAGGCGGTCGAATGGTACCGCGAGGACGCAGTCTTCCTGGGCGGATTGGGGCAATGGCAGGGCGCCCTGAAGGTGCTGGCGGTGGGCCGGCGGCAGTGCGGGCCCTCGCCGCGGCTGGCGCTGACGCGCGCGATTTTGCTGCAACTTTCCGGCCGCCGGAAGGAGGCGCAAACGCAACTGCGGCGGGTGATCGCCCAGCCCGGAACGGCCGCGCTGCGGCGCCAAGCGCAACTGCTGCTGGCGATCTCCTATTTAACCACCGACCAAGGGAAGCTGGCCGCGCCGTTGCTCGCTGCGTTGACGCGCTCGCGGGCGGGCACCGCCGGGCCGGCGCTAGCGGAGGCCTGGTATTATCGGGCGCGGCTGGAGGACCAGGAAGGCCACGCGGCGCTGGCCCTGCGCCACGCTCGCCGCGCGGCGCGGCTGGCGCCCGACTATGCGCCCGCTTGGATGCTGGCCGGACGTTTGGCGGAGGCGCGAGGGCAAACGGCGGCCGGCGAGCAGGACTACCAGCGGGCGGCGCGCGCCGAGCCCGATTGGACGGCGCCGCACCAGGCGCTGAGCCGCATCTATCTGCGCCAAGGCCGCACCGCCGCCGCGCCACGGCAGCAGAAGATCGTCGCTGCGCTCAACCAAACCGCGCCCGCTCAGCAGGGCCGCGAACTGCAATCCGCCCTGCTGGGGCTCGCCCGGGAGCCGCCCCGCCGCCACTTTTTGCAGCCCTGGCCGCGGGCGGCGATGGGCCGGCGCGGGCCCCAGCCCGCCGTCGACCGGGCGTCCGCGTGAGTCACCGGGGGGTGTTTCTCCCTCAGCGTCTCCGTCTCTCGGGCAGCCTGACTCGCGTTCGAACCGTCTCCGG
>OFHJ01000571.1_pt1 | contig 13480 bp, 10 predicted proteins | sample 1522001 | NCBI WGS metagenome assembly OFHJ01 (sample SAMEA2464838, study PRJEB22497) | soil metagenome | biome: Grassland; feature: Farmland; material: Clay | place: Australia | collected 2013-02-01 | depth 1.2 m | reverse complement strand
CGCGCGGCATTTTCGCCGGCGAGGTCGGCAGCATGCGCATCCTCAAGCTGTTGGAGCGCTTCGGCATCAAGTCGTCGTGGTTCATCCCCGGCCACTCGATCGAAACCTTCCCCGAGCAGATGCAGGCGGTTGCCGCGGCCGGGCACGAGATCGGCATTCACGGCTACAGCCACGAGAACCCGATCGAGATGACCCCCGAGCAAGAAGAAGCCGTGCTCGACAAAAGCATCGAGCTGGTGACCAAGCTGGCGGGCAAGCCGCCGACCGGCTATGTCGCGCCGTGGTGGGAATTCAGCCCGATCTCGAACGAACTGCTGATCAAGAAGGGCATCAAGTACGACCACAGTCTCATGCACCGGGACTTCGAGCCCTATTACGTGCGTGTCGGCGATAGTTGGACCAAGATCGATTATTCCAAGCGGGCCGAGGATTGGATGAAGCCGCTGGTGCGCGGCCAGGAAACCGATCTCATCGAAATTCCCGCGAGCTGGTATCTCGACGATCTGCCGCCGATGATGTTTGTCAAGAAGGCGCCCAACAGCCACGGCTTCGTCAACCCCTACGACGTCGAGTCGATCTGGCGCGAACAGTTCGACTGGGTCTATCGCGAGTACGATTACGCGGTCTTTCCGATCACGATTCACCCGGACGTATCAGGCCGCCCCCAGGTACAGATGATGCTGGAGCGCTTCTACACCCACATGATCCGCCATCCGGGCGTGAAGTTCGTCACCATGAACGAGATCGCCGACGACTTCGCGCGGCGGTTTCCGCGCAAGAAGTAACCGCGCTGGCCGGCGAATGTGCGGGCTTTGTGGCATCCTCGGCGATGACGGGCACTGGGCGGACGGACTGGTCCGCCCAGGCGACCCGCCCACCGCTGCCGCCGTGCCCCGGCTGCGGCGCGAGGCGCGGCGCCAGCGCCTCGCTCTCGGCAATAAGGTGCTTCGGCCCTACGGGCTGTCGATCGCCGATTGGCAGGGCGCCTCCTATGTCCTCACCAGCCGCACCGGCGCGACGGAAATCGTGAGCGGCCTGTCCGATCTCTGGTCCAAGGCCGAGCGGCTCGCCGGCCGGCCCATCGACCCGCTCGATCCGGCGCTGATCGAGGCCCTCCGTGGCGGCCGCTGAAATCGCCGACGCGCGCACGCCCGTCGCCGTGCTCACCGGATTTCTCGGCAGCGGCAAGACGACCGTCCTACGCCACATCCTGGCTAACCCGGCCTTCGCCGACACCGCCGTTCTGATCAACGAATTCGGCGAGGTCGGGCTCGATCACCTGCTTGTCGGTGCGCTCGACGACGCCCCGGTCCTGCTCGCGGGCGGATGCATTTGCTGCGCCATCCGGGGCGATCTTAGCCGCGCCCTGCGCGACCTTCATGCCCGGCGCGAGCGCGGCGAAGTCGGCGCCTTCCGCCGCGTCATCATGGAAACCACGGGCCTCGCCGACCCGACGCCAATCCTGGCGACGATCACCGCCGACCGCGCGCTGCGGCATCACTTCCGCCTCGGGCCGGTGATCGCCACCGTCGATGCCTCGAACAACGAGACGGCACCAAGCACCCGGCCGGAGCTGCTGAAACAAGCGGCGATCGCGGACCGGCTCATTCTGACCAAGACCGACCTCGCGGCGGCCGGGACCGGCTACCGGCTCGGCGCTTGGCTTCGGCAGCTCAATCCCGCGGCCGACATCGCGACGGCGATCGACGGCGCCGTCGATCCGGACTTCGTCCTACGCGAGGACACGGAAACCGCAGAGACGGCCGCAGCCTCTCTGGCGCCGCCGCAGGCGCCGGCCGTGGCGATCGCCGAACACCGGGCCGGCGCCCATGCGGAACCCGGCGCGGCGCACGACGCCAAACACCACGAGGATGACCACGCGCACGGCAGCGTGAGAGCCTTCGACCTGAGGTTTTCCGGTCCTGTGGAATGGAACGCCTTCGGGCTCTGGCTCAGCCTCCTCATCCATCGCCACGGCCAGGCCTTGCTGCGGGTCAAAGGAATTTTGAACGTCGCCGGCAGCGCGACGCCGGTCGCCGTGCATGCCGTGCAGCATGTCGTGCATCGCCCCGAACACCTGCCGGCCTGGCCGGACGCGGACCGAAGCTCGCGGCTGGTGGTGATCGCCGACGGCCTGGACGAGGACGCGATCCGGCGCTCCTTTGCCGCCTTTCTGTCACTCAACTGAGCGCCGTCGCATCGCCCGACCCGCGCCCCGTCCCGTATCATCGCCGAGCCAACTCGGCGCAAATGACATTCGGGCTCCGTTCCCAGCGCGATGAAGCGACGGACGCAAGTCGGAGGCGAAAATATGCGTCGCCCGCATGCGGCGCGCGGCGATCCGGGCGCGATCTGGCTTGACGAGAAGCACGCCCGCCGGAACGCGGGCCCGGAGCCGCCGCGGACGGAGGCGTTCGGCGGGCTCGCCTTAAGCCCGCGGCGGCCTTCCGGCATGCCGCGGGGCATCATGACCATTCGCGGAAATCCGGCCTCCGGCCCCTGCCTCTACGAACGCCGCTCCGCTTCGGCAACGACCGGTTCGGGCTTTTCCGGACTGGGCTGGATCCTCTTCGAGGGGCTGCCGGTGCCGTCGTCGATGAAGAGGCTTTCCTGAAGATACTTGATGACGGCCCGCACCGCCGGCACGTCCTTCACGTTCTTGTGGCACACCAGATAGAACGGCAAATAGCAGCGGTAGCCATTGAAATCGAGCAGGACGATATCCTCTTCTCGATCGAGGACGCCGACCGGCTGGAGGCTGACGCCGATCCCCATCCGGGAAACCAGAGCCGAAACGACCGAGGAGGTGGTGCGGTACACGACCATCGGATGATCGTCGAGCATCTCGGCCCAAAGCCGCATACTGCCGACCTTGTGGTAGTGAAAGGGCTGCGCCACGACGGGGAAGTTCCGCACATCCGCGATACTGTTCGGCCGCCCCCAGTACTCGATGAATGACGCCGTGCACATCGGCGCGAGTTCCATGACCGATTCCTGGAGTACCACGACGTCGAGATCGGTCGGGTATTTGTACATCACGGTAATGTCAGCTTGGCGGTTGCTGAGATCGACCTCGGCGCCGAATTCAATGCATTGGACGTCGAGGGTGATATTCGGATGGTCGCGATGGAACCGCCACAGGCGCCGCGGCAGCCAGTAGCCGGCGACCCCATCGGTCACCGCGATCTTGACGCGGCTGACCATCTGCGGGCCTGGCGAGTTCAACCCCCTCACCCCGTATTCGGTCAGCCGCTCCATCTCCTCGGCGACCTTGAAGAGCTCCTTGCCCACGGGCGTCAACGAGATCCCGGCCTTGGTCCGGACCACGAGCTTCGCCCCGACCATTTTCTCCAATCGATCGATCTTCTTGCCGATCGTCGGCTGCGTGATCCCTAGCCCGGCTTCCGCCCGACGAAAACCGCCGACCCGGGCGGTTTCGAGCAGCACCCGCAGAAGCTCCCAGTCATTGATCGTGGGCATATTGATAATTCACCCTATCACGAGATGCGAAAAGTCGAATTACCGCAATAACACCGATAATGGCAGCATATCCATACTGATAAGCAGGGCAAGGGCGAAAGTCGAGGGCGACAACGGCGAAGGCGTGATCGTGGAAGTTCCGACGCAGGACTCTTCTCGCCTCAGGTGGATGGTTGCCATAGGAAGGCCGGCCTTGTCTACAACGTTACGATCCACAGAAATTCTTCACCTGATTTCTCTGTATAACAAGGGACGGTGGATGCCATGAGCAGGAATTGTCGTATCACCATAGACGTTGCCAGATCCTTTGATGACTTCGTCAAAGCCCTCGCGATCCGCGCGATCGTATACATGGGCGAGGGCAACTGGTCGTTCGAGGAAGATTGGGACGGGAACGACTTCGCCGGAACCCATATGCTCGCGTGTGTCGACGGGGAGCCCGCGGGCAGCTTGCGAATCCGTTATTTCGGCCAATTCGCCAAATGCGAGCGTCTCGCCGTATTGCCGAAGTACCGCAAGCGGCGTTTTGGCGGCCGCGGCGTGGCCTTTGAGCTCTGCGACGCCGGAATCGAGTTCTGCCTCAGAAAAGGTTTCACGCGATTCTATGGCCACTCGTTGGAAGAACGGGTGCCGTTCTGGAGCAAGATCGGCCGCGGCGCGATGAAGCCCATCCCCGGCGCGGAGATCGATTTTGCCGGAAAGAAGATCATTCCCATGTACGGCGAGTTGCCGCCGGTCCCCGGCGCCATCACCGCCACGAGCGGCCACTACGTGATTGTCCGCCGAGAGGGCGAATGGGACAAGCCCGGATACTGGGAACGACCGAACCGCGACGCCCAGGATGAAATGGGTCACGCCGCTTAGCCTTACAGTATGGTTGGCATGCCGCAGGTGAAGACGCCACCAATTCAACGGTCCTCCGACATGGCGCAAGTGGGTGAATTGGCGACGTCTTACGCGCTGATCCTGGAGGCCGCCACCGACGGCCTCTGGGATTGGGACATCCCAAGCGGCAAGGTCTACCGCTCCGCGCGTCTGCAGGAGATTCTCGGGCTCGACGCCCCGGCCCGGTGGGCCTCCCCGGTGGAGTGGATGGAGTTCATCCACCCAGAGGATCGCGGACGCTATCAGGAGAATTTTCGCGCCTATCTAAAGAAAGACGTCGAGCGTTTCGAATGCCGATACCGTTTGCGCGACGCGCGCGGCAGATACCGCTGGGTCTTCGACCGTGCCACCGGACTTCGCGATGCGAGCGGGCGCGTCTACCGCGTTGCCGGCTGGACCCGCAATATCACCGAAGAGGTGGCAATAGAGGCGTATTTTCGCGGCGCGATCGACACCATCTCGGAAGGCTTCGTCGTCTACGACAAGGACGATCGCTTCGTCATCTGCAACCAGGCCTACCGCGACCGCTATCCCGCGAGCGCCTCGCACATGGTCGCCGGCGCGACGTTCGAGGACGTTCTTCGCGCCGGGCTGGCACGCGGGGAATATGCGGACGCGATCGGACGCGAGGCAGCGTGGCTCGCCTCGCGCTTGCGCCGCCACCGCGAGGCCTCGGGCGTCGTCGAGCAGCGATTAACGGACGGCCGTCATATCTTGATCACCGAGCGCCGCATGTCGGATGGCGGAATCGCCGGCCTGCGCATGGATATCACGGCGATGGAGCAAGCCGAGGCCGCGCGAAACGAAAGCGAACGGCGCCTCGAAAGCGTCGCCGCGAACCTCCCCGGCGTGCTGTTTCAACGCTGGCTTAAGCCGGATGGGGCGGCTTCCGTTTCCTACTTCGGCGACGCCGTGGATGCCGTTCTTGGCAAACCGGCACAGGGCATTGTGCATGACCTGCGCGCCCTGGCATCGCATCTGCACCCGGACGATGTCAGAATGTACAGAGCGGCGATTCGCCGCTCTGCCGCCAAACTCAGCCCCATGCACGTTCAGCTCAGAGTGCTGACCGCGCAGGGCGACGTCCGTTGGTTCGAGTCGCGATCGCGGCCGCAGCGGCTCGAGGACGGGACCGTGGAATGGAACGGCCTGGCGTTCGACGTCACGGAACGAAAGGCCGCCGAGACGGAGCGCGATCGTCTTGCGTACCTTGACCACCTCACGAACCTGCCGAATAGAAATCTGTTTATGGATCGGCTTAACCAAGCGCTGGCGCAGGTCGAGCGCACCGGGGGCGGGAGCGGTGCCGTGTTGGTGATGGATATCGACCACTTTCATGAAATCTTCGACAGCTGGGGGGCCGCCACCTCCGACGCGCTCCTGATCGAAGTCGCGTCCCGGCTGAGAAAGGCGTTGCGCGCGACCGACACGATCGCGCGCATTGGGGACAACCAGTTCGGCATCCTCTCCCTTGATGTCGAGCGAAGGAACGACGCGATCGGGCCGGTTACCCGCCTCATGCGCCTATTCGAGAGCCCGTTTCAGCTCGGCGGCAAAGACTTGCACGCGCGAGCCAGTGTCGGGATCGCCTTATTTCCCGCCGACGGGCGAGACGTTTCCACCTTGCTGCAGAATGCCGAGACCGCATTGCACCGCGCGAAGGCCGATGGCAAGGGCCGCTACCAATTCTATGTCCAGGCCTTGAGCGAAGGCGCGCTGCGACGGGCATCGATCGAAACTGAGCTGCATCGCGCCGTCGCCGCAAACGAACTTGAGGTCTTTTACCAGCCCAAAATCGAGCCCTCGGGCGAGATCGCCGGGGCGGAAGCGTTGGTGCGCTGGCGGCATCGCGAGCACGGCCTTCTCATGCCCGGCACGTTTATTCCCATCGCCGAGCAATCCGAGCTCATCAGCAACATCGGCGAGTTCGTACTGCGCGCCGCCGCCGAACAGACCCGCGCGTGGCAACGGCAGGGCCTGCGTGCCGTGCCCATCAGCGTCAATCTCTCCAAGGTTCAGCTCCGCGACTCTCGGTTGGCGTGCCGCATCGCCAGCATCCTCGCCGCGGCCGATCTCGCGCCGGAATATCTTGAGCTCGAGCTGACGGAAAGTGCCATTTTGCGGGACGTCGATTTGGCTTCGGCTCTCATGCGGCAGGTGCGCGAATTGGGCGTGCGCATCGCGATCGACGATTTCGGCGTGCAGTATTCCGCGCTTAATCACCTCGCCGATCTTCCGGTCGACGCGTTGAAGGTCGATTACTCCTTCGTCTCGAAGATAACGACCGCGAAACGCTATGCCGCGATCGTGGAGGCCATCATCTCGATGGCCCATACGCTCGGCTACAAGGCCATCGCGGAGGGCGTCGAGACCGTGACGCAGGCCGATTTGCTGCGCGCCTATGGCTGCGATGAACTACAGGGCTTTCTGTACAGCCCGCCTGTCGAAGCCGCCGATTTTGAACGAATTCTGGCCGCGGGTTGTCTGCCCGCGCGGCGCGACGTGCGACGCGCCAAGACGTGATACCGGCGCCGACGGCGCCTTTCGGATCGCCGCATGGCGCGGCGGCGCGCGGCCTTCAGGACGACGAGCGCGCCGGCAGGCCCGTCTCGTAGTTGGGCTTCCGCTTCTCTCGAAAGGCCGCGAGGCCCTCCGCCAAGTCGCGACTTTGAAGATGCGCCTGGAAGGCCTGCAACTCCAGGCGGAGGCCGTTCTCGATGCGGGTCTCGAAGGACGCGTGCGCCAATGCCTTGACGTGCTTTAGAACCTGCGGACTTTGCCGGCAATAATGATCCGCGATCTGCCGCGCCCGCGCGAGCAAGCGCTCTCCGGCCACCACCTCGTTGACCAATCCCCATTCCATGAGCGTCGCCGCGGGAAAGAGCTCCGCGCTGTAGAGCATATGGAGGGCGCGATTGGCGGCGATCTTGGTGAACAGCCGGACCGAGGACCCGGCGGCCGGCACGATCGCGTATTTCGCATGCCCATCACCGATCATCGCGCAGTCCGATGCCAGGACGAAATCGCAGCACAGGATCAGCTCAAGCCCGCCTGCGACCGCGACGCCGTTGACCGCCGCAAGAACGGGAAACGGAAGCCGCTCTACCTTGCTCAGAACCGTCTGGTTGTATTCGAGCGTCTCCAACAGAGATTTCGGCTCCCGTTCGAGCAGCCGGCCGAACTCGCGGAGATCGCCGCCGGCCGAAAATGCGGTTCCGGCGCCGGTGACGATGGCCACCCGCACCGCCGTGTCCGCAGCCAATTCTTCCAACGCCCGGTCGAGCCCATGCATGACCTCGTCGGACATGGCATTAAGAGACGCGGGGCGATTGAGCGTGATGACGGCCACGCCGCCGGTGCGCTCCAAGAGGATCGGGCTCGACATCGGCTACGCCGACCGGGCGACAACGGTGTAGTGCTGTGGCAACGGCGCCAGCGCCTGCTCGAGCTCCCGGGTCGCCGCCGCGTCGTCGGTCGGAATTTCAACCCGCACGAGGGTGTTCAGCTTATCGTCCTTCGCCACCGTCACGACCGGGACGACCGTGGCGCCGAAGATGCGCGCGACCTCGATCTTCGTCTTTTCGATCACGGCGCGATCCCTGAGGTCGTTCTTCACGATCTTTCCGACCGCGGTTGTCGGCAAGGCGTCGATCAGAATGACGCGCTTTGGCTTTGCCGGCGGCTCCGCGACGTGGTCCTCCAGATATCGTTGCAGGCGGCCGGCATCAAGCTCGGCGCCCGGCGCCGCAACGGCATAGAGGATCGGCACCTCGCCGGCATAGGCATCCGGCATCCCGACGGCAGCACTGATTTGCACGCCGGGAAAGGTATTGGCCACGTCCTCGATGTCGGTCGGATTGATGTTGTGGCCGCTTCGAACGATCAGATCCTTGGCGCGGCCGGTCAAGACCAGCCGTTGATCGTCGGTGAGATAGCCGACATCGCCGGTATTGAGCCACCCATCCTCGTCTCGCACGCCCCGGTCGTGCCTGGGATCGGCATAGCCGGGAAACACCTGCGGCCCTTTGACGAACACCACGCCGCTGGTCCGCGGCGGACAGACCGCATCGCTATGGCCCGGGCCCTCGCCGGGAGCGAGGCGCAGGATCCGGGTCTCTGCGAACGGCGCCCGGAAGCCGACGCTGCCTTGAAGCGGAGTGCCGCGGCCCGGGTTGAAGGCGATGGCCGCCGCAGTCTCGGTCATGCCATAGGTCTCGTAGAGCGTGATCCCCGTCCGCTCGTGAAAGCGCTCGCTCACCGCCTTGGGGCAGACCGCGCCGCCCGTCAACCCCATCCGGACGGAACCGATGTCGGCGTTCCCGACCGGTATGTCGGCGAGCGCCGCAATCGACGTCGGAACGCCGCTCACGATCGTGACGCGAAAGGCATCCACCAGTTGCCAATAGGTCCGGATCGCCTCGCGATCTCTCAGGCTGTAGGGCGAGGGAAAGATGACATGGCCGCCGGCCGCCAGTACCGAGAGCCCCGCAGTCATGGTGCCGCCGACGTGAAACAGCGGAAAGCCGTTGATCGCGACGTCGGTTTCCTCCAGGCCGTGGACCTGCGCGAAACTCCAAGCCGCGTGAATTTGATTGCCGTGCGTCAGGCGGACGAGCTTGGGCCGCCCGGTCGTACCGCCAGTATGGAAGAGCGCGCAGACCGTATCCCGGGACGATCGCGTATCGAACGCCAAGGCCTGGTCGCCGTGCCGGCCGGCCGCCTCGGCGAACGCAATCATCGAGCCGTCGCCGTCACCCGGCGTCCCGAGCACCACGACCTGCTTCAATGACGTCGCCCGTTCGACGACGTCCAGCGCCTTCTGCCAAATAGCGCCGTCGGCATCCGGCGGCGACAGGACGAGAACGGCGGCGTTCTCCGCGGCCAACAGATCGGCAATGACGTCGGCACTGAGAAGATAGTTGATCGTGCTGGCAACGCCGGCGGTCTGCGCGCCGAGAAGCGCCTCCATCATGCCTTCGACAATAGGCCCGAGGAACGCGACCGTGCCGCCTCCGGACACGTCGAGAAGGTGGTTAAAGAGGTTCGCCGCGCGGATGACCTTTCTATAGAAGTCGCGATGCGAGACCGTGGTCGGCGTTCCGCGGAATCCGCCCGCCGGAACGGTGGTGAGGGCGGGCCGATCCGGGTGCAGATGGGCGGTCGCGCGGTGGAGATCAAGCAGCGTCCTCGCCGGAATCAGTTCGTCGTAAGGCTGGGCTTCCAGGGCCTCGATATCCGCGATCGTCATGACGTCGCGGGCTGCCTTTGTCGTCTTCGTCGAAGGAATGTCGTGCACCATTGGGGAACCGCCCTATAGATAATTTCTTTTCCGTCGCCTTGGCCGGGCGAATTTTTCGTACCGGGGACGCAGAGACTAATACACGACCGGCGGGCGATCCAGATCGGACCTTGGCGGCGCCAAGGTCCGCGAACCGCCTGCCGGGCCGTCGATATCGGTCGGACGGCTATCCCAGAGCCTCGACGATCATGGCATTGGCCATGCCGCCGCCTTCGCACATGGTCTGCAGACCATAGCGTTTGCCCCGAGCTATGAGCCCGTGAACGAGCGTCGCCATCAGTTTCGTTCCTGTGGCGCCGAGCGGGTGCCCGAGCGCGATGGCGCCGCCGTTGACGTTGAGCTTCTTCGGATCGGCGCCGGTTGCCTTTAGCCAGGCCAGCGGTACGGACGCGAACGCTTCGTTGACTTCGTAAAGATCGATATCGTCGATCTTCATGCCCGCCGTCTTCAGGACCCGCGCGGTCGCCGGGATCGGCTCTTCCAGCATGATGACCGGGTCGCCCGCGGTAACGCTGAAACTGTGGATGCGAGCGAGAGGCGTCAGGTTCTGCTCTTTCAGCGCCTTTTCGCTCACCACGAGAGCCGCCGACGCGCCATCGCAGATCTGGCTCGCATTCGCTGCCGAAATGACACCGCCTTCCTGCAAGAGCTTCACCGAGCCGATCGCTTCCAGGGAAGCGTCGAAGCGGATACCTTCGTCCTGGACATGCATTTCGGGACCGTTCGGGCCGTCGATCGGGATCGGCACGATCTCCCTTTCAAAGGCGCCGGACTGAACCGCAGCAGCGGCCCGCCGGTGGCTCTCCAGCGCATAGCGATCGAGCGTCTCGCGATCGAAGCCGAATTTCTCCGCCATCATCTGCGCCCCGATGAACTGGCTGAAATCCTTGACGCCGAAGCGCTGCTTGATCCGCCCGCTAAAGGGACTCGTGCCGAGGCCTGCCTTCGCGTGAAGCATGAAGTTGGAAAACATGGGGACGCGCGTCATGCTTTCGCCGCCGGCGGCGATGACGATGTCCTGCGTTCCCGAGAGCACCGCCTGTGCCGCAAATTGAAGCGCCTGCTGGGAGGATCCGCACTGCCGATCGATGGTCACGGCCGGCACGCTTTCCGGTAGGTTCGAGGCAAGGACCATGTTGCGGCCGAACGCGAACGACTGCTCGCCGGACTGGGTCACGCAGCCGACGATCACGTCTTCGATGGTTTCGGGATCGACGCCGCTGCGCTCGACGAGCGCATTGAGCACCTCGCCACCCAAATCGGCGGGATGCCATCCGGAAAGCCTCCCGTTCCGTCGCCCTCCGGCCGTCCGCGCCAGTTCCACAATGTAGGCCTCAGCCATGCTCCTGCTCCTCAATCCAGTTCAGTCATGTCGATAGAAGTAGCTTATCGCGCTGCCATGCGAATGGCACCCTCGAGACGCATGACCGCGCTGGTGAACATCGGAGTGGCGATGATAGGCTCGACGGCGAAAACGCCTCGGCACTGTCATTCGACCCGGCGCAACGCTCGAAAGTCATTATGAGGCGGCCGCGCCGCGGCCGCGGCGGGTGCGGAACACCCAAAGGCCCGCCTTGGGGAGGCGGGATTTTCGCGTTGTATGACAATTATGGGTCTTCGTGGAATCGTGTGGGTGATTTTTGGCATGAGACTGCCTACAAGCCAAGCTGGAAGCGGGTTTCCACGGTTTGATCGTGCTGTGGAAACTGGCATGATTTCGCGATGGCGATGCGACACACAAACGAAAGCGTCTTCTCGACGCATACCGGTTCCCCGGTTTCCGCCCGCTGGAAGCCGTGCGCGGCGTCTTCGGCGACCCCAAGGCGCGGGTCATCACCCTCACTCGACGCTCAAAAAAACGGGCTGCAAGGACTGTGGCCGGAGGCACGCGGGCTGGTACGACCGCAAGACGCGCCGGGTGCGCGACCTGTCCTGCGGCGACACGCGGGTCTATCTCGCGATCGAGGTTCGGCGGGTTCTGTGCCGACACTGTGGCAAGGTGAAGCGCGAGCGTCTGGACTTCCTTGCCGACAACCCGCTCTACACCAGGCGGTTTGCCTGGTTCGTCGGCCGGCGCTGCCGGGCGAGTACGATCCAGGATGTCGCCAGGGAACTGCACCTCGACTAGCACACCGTCAAGGAGCTGGACAAGCAGTACATGGCGGCCCTGCTGGCGCGCGCCGGCTCGCCGGCACCCAAGGCGATCGGCATCGACGAGATCTCGATCAGGAAGGCGCATACCTACCGCATCGTGGTGAGCGACCTGATCCGGGGCCGGCCCATCTGGTTTGGCGGAGAGGATCGCTCGGAGGCCAGCATGCAGCAGTTCTATGACTGGCTGGGCGAGAAGAAGGCCCGCGGCATCCGCCTGGCGGTGATGGACATGTGGAAGCCCTTCCGCAACGCCACCCAGGAGCGCGCGCCCCAGGCGGCGATCCTGTTCGACAAGTTCCATGTGATGCGCCATCTGAACGACGCCTTGGACAAGGTGCGCAAGGCCGAGTACGCCCGGCTCCAGGGCAAAGACCGGCGCTACATCAAGGGCCAGAAGTACGTCCTGCTGAGCCGCCACGAGAATCTGACGCTGGACGGCCGGAAGTCCTTGAAGACCTTGCTGGCCGCGAACAAGCGGCTCTACACCGCCTACCTGCTGAAGGAATCCTTCGGCCAGCTCTGGAGCTACGCGCGCGAAGGCTGGGCGCGGCGCTTCTTCGAGAACTGGCGTGCGAGCCTCAAGTGGCAGCGCTTGAAGCTCTACGAGACGTTCGCCGAGATGATCGACCGCCATTGGGATGGGATCGCCGCCTATTGCAGCCCCGAGAACAAGGTCTCGCTCGGGTTCGTTGAAGGATTGAACAACAAGATCCGCGTCATCCAAGGTCGCGCCTACGGACTACGCGACGAGGACTATCTGCGCCTCAAGGTCCTCACCTGCATGCTCCCCGAACTCTGAAACCATCAAAAATCACCCACACGATTCCACGAAGACCCACAATCGTTTATGGTGGTTTCGGGAGGCATGCGACCCGAGATCGAAAATAGCCTGCGCGGCGGTTATTCGGCGGCTACGCTACCGAACAGGAAGCGAGCGTCGCCTCCTTCGTCGCCTGCGCGAATGCGGCGATGCCAAGTCCGCGCGAGCACCTTGCCGGCCAAACGATGTGACCCGCGGGCCGCCCCGGACCTTGGGCGCGAATCACGGGTGACTTGTGTACGCCGGCCCTCAGGGGCAGACGATGTCTTTGCCTTGGTTTACGCGTTGCTCGAGACCGGATTCACATGCGGACGGGCGGCTCTATCTGCCCCGTCCCGCTTCTGCCCTGTTTCCGCGGCCTGCGCGAAATGCAAAGAGCCCGCCTTATGGGGCGGGCTTTTGTTTTATGGATTGATGGGATGAACTGGTTGCTGGGACTCGCAACCAGCGTTATCTACGGCTCGGAACAACTCGATTGCCAAGATCGAAAATTACTCCGCCCCCGGTGCGGGCTAGAGACTAATACCAATCTGCATTGATCAGAACTCATGAGCCCACTGACGTCGCCCGATGGAGATGATTTTCCAGGGCTGCTCGATAAGGTTGTTCCAGGCGTGACAAGCCAAGGCGACGATCTGCTCGTAGTCCTCGAAGACCCTGTTGGATAGCCAGTTTTCTCGGATGAACTGCCATATGTTCTCGACCGGATTGAGTTCCGGGGAGCGAGGCGGCAGAGGGAGGCGGCAGAGGGAGGATGGTGATGTTTTCCGGCACCGCCGGCTTGTCGGTGGTGTGCCAGCCCGCCTGATCCCTCATCAGCACGGCATGAGCGGCGGGAGCGA
>OFHJ01000570.1_pt1 | contig 13481 bp, 12 predicted proteins | sample 1522001 | NCBI WGS metagenome assembly OFHJ01 (sample SAMEA2464838, study PRJEB22497) | soil metagenome | biome: Grassland; feature: Farmland; material: Clay | place: Australia | collected 2013-02-01 | depth 1.2 m | reverse complement strand
TATAATCTAACCACTGATCTAACCACTACTAACCATAACTGACCATTACAGAAGTACATGATACTGATTTATAGTATTATGTATAGAAAGTGATCTAACCATGGCCCAACCGTCTGACATTCTGCACTGGCTCGAACGTCACCCGGGCGCGTCACCGGCGCAGATCGAGCGTGCGCTAAGCGTCCCGCGCACGACCATGAATCGGTGGGTACAGCAGTTAATCCGGTCCGGCGACATCATCACCGTCGGCCGCGGCCCGGCTGTCCGCCATTTTCCATCCGATCTGCGCGCGTACCTTGAATTACCGCTCTCCAGACGGCCTGAGGCCGCGTATCAGGAAGGACGGGTCTCTAGCGAATTGCCACGCTTTACACCGACTCAACTGGGAAAACTGAATAATGCGGCGCCAGATAGAGGCAGCACCTCGGAACAGACGGCCATGGCAGTGAGAAAACGGCTGATGGTCGAGCTCTCTTATGCGTCGGCTCGCCTAGAGGGTAACACCTACGACCGGATCGAGACCGAAGCGCTCATCGAATATGGCCAAGAGGCAAAAGGCAAGACGGCCGAAGAATCGCGGATGATACTCAACCACCGGGATGCCATCGCCTACCTTCTGGATCACATCAATGACATTCAGATCGACCGTCGAACCATTATCGACATCCATGCACTGGTATCGAATGGCCTGTTGGCCCAGCCCCTTGACGAGGGCCAGATCCGCGACCGGCCCGTTTCGATCGGATCCAGCACCTACAAGCCTCTCGATAACCGGTACCAGATCGCCGAGGCGCTGGACGTGTTGTTATCCACGATCAATGCAGAAGCGGGACCCTTCAATCAGTCCCTGATGCTCATGACGGGAATCGCCTATCTGCAGCCGTTCATCGATTGCAACAAGCGGACGGCTCGTATCATGGCGAATCTGCCACTCATCAAGCATGGCTTGCCGCCGTTATCCTTCGTTACCGTTGAAGCCTCCAGGTACCTGCGAGGACTGCTCGGCTACTACGAGCTTGGCACCACCCAGATCATCGCGTCGGCCTTCCTGGACGGCTATGTTGAATCCGCCAACCAGTATCACCTGGTAGTCTCACAACCTCCGAAGTCGCAGGAGCAGCAAGCTTTTGAATTGCGATACAAGCGATTCACGAATGCCTACGTGAATCGCGTGATTTTGGGTGAACAGGACCCCCGAGAGCCTTTGCCAGAGACGGTTCCTCTGGAGGACAGAGCACGACTTCAAACCCACCTCAAGGAACTCCTGTCGGCATTGCACCCCGGACAGGCAGTTGTCTACGGAGTGTCGGCCGAGGCGGTGCAACGATTTCTGCTTTCGCACCAGGAAAGTACAGAACCCACTTTGGATGATGACGATTTCTGCCCGCGATAGCGCATGAGAGCCGGTGTCTGACTCGTTTCAGCAGCCACTCGGCAGACCGTCTTTGATCGGAACGCGGTCGAAAAGCGACTGCAGGAATGGTTGGACAAGCGCTGAAGTCCAACACCGAATGGCTGACTGAAATTGTTAGAAAGTTGTATTGGCGTTTTTGTCCAGCACTACTGAAAACGGCCCACCAGGTTGCTGGCGTTCCACAGTGTCTGGCACCCGCACAACTGGGGCATCGCTTCATGACCAAATCCTCTTGGATTTGGTCCGGTTTGGCTAGGAATTACCATAACAAATACGGGAGTACACTCTTGGGTACGCACTTTTTGTATTTGCACCGCTCTCGCCACAAGGCATGTCGTGAAAGAATCTGAAGCAGCTGGCGCCTGACGGCAGCTGGGCCATCAATGACATGTAGAGCATCATCTGGCTGCCCATTGGCATATGCAGTGCCCGCTTTAAAAAAGCATAGGGGTCTTTAAAAACCCAAGCGCCTTGGCTGCCAGCTTCAAGCGGTCAAATGGCTACAAGCGTCGCTGCTTGGGCATAGCCTTCGATCCGTGCCGTCGCTTGGCAACCATCTGAGCGCCCCTGCCTGAAACCTCAGGCACCAAGCACAGCTCACTCAGCGTTTCGATCAACAATCGCTTGGAGCGTTCGTAGCGCTTGCTGCCAGGGCTTTTTAAGGCACTGGCAAGGGCCTCATCGATTCGCGATTGCAGCAATCCCGCCGACGCGGTGCCGAGTAGGCTGCTATCGGCAATACTCGGAAGACCGCTTGGGTCCCGCACGAATGGCTCGATGAGATTTGGAAACCGTGACAATGCCGATAGCTGCTGGTCCCAGAGAAAATACTGGGCCAGTACACCGAACGGCGTCTTTGGGTGCTGCGGATCGACGGTATAGCTGCAGTGTTCCCGCCAAGACAGGAGCTCGGACGCCGTCATCGGTCGTCCGAGGTCGAAACCCTGACCGCGGTCAGCGCCCAGGACCGCCGCTGCCTCGACCAAGCCGGCGTTCTCCAGTCCCTCCACTGTTACACCAAGAGAAAACCCATGAGCCAATCGGGTGAGATGGCAGATGAATTCGACGACTCGCTGCGGATGTTTCATCGCCCCTCGCACGAGCCCCTGATCAATCTTGACGCCGTCGAACGGAATGTGCTCCATGCGGAGAAGAGAACTATGCCCGGAGCCCAGGTCATCCTGCAGGATGGCGATCCCGGCACGACGAAGCTCCATGATCCGGGCATCGCGTTTGTCCAGATTAAGGGGATCCCGGGTTTCAAGGATCTCAAACCGAAGGTTTTGGACAGTCAGAGGCCCTCGATCCAACGCGTTGAACAGAACCTCCATGTAACTGTCGTCGATCAGACCGTCCGGTGGAAGATTGATGCTGACGGGGATTTCGAGGCCGTGGTCGCGCCACACGGTAAACGCCTCGCCGGCCCGCTCCATCACGAGCCTGAAAAGTCGGAGGAGGTCGCTCTTCCCAAAGGCGCGCAAAAACGTTCCGGGAAGAATCAGCGACCCGCTTTGTTCACGTAGTCTGGCCAATACTTCGACACAGTGGAGATCGCCCGTTTTCAAGTCGACAACCGGCTGGTAGAGCATCTCAACCGAGCCCTCTTCTAGCAGACGGCATAATGCATTGCGCCTACGAATGGGAACGGTCTCGCCAAGTTCATAACGCATCACCGCATGGCTAAGGGCCTGCTGGATGTAATGCAGGACGAGCTGGCTGGATGGGGTTGCGAAGACCCCCCGCCACAAACTGTAGATGGCCAGCAACGCGAACGGCCGCTCATTGTGATCCAGCAGGGGGACCGTGGCGGAACTTCGAAAACCAAGCTGTTCCCAAGCCGAAGCCCATGGTGCCAGTTCCGAAATGGACTCAGCCGAATCGACGGTCACGATCTGACCGGTTCGCCAGGCCTGACCACCTGGACCCTGACCTTCCGGAACATCCCTTGCAATGTGTATTTGTGACACCTTCCGCTGGTCGATAAGTTCTGCATAGGCCGGTCCGAACTGACCTTCGGCCACCTCGATCTGAAGACAACCATTGATGTTCGGCCTCAGGAAAAGCCCCGCGGCAACGCCATGAATCCCGGTGATGACAGACACCGCGTTGCGGAGCAGGTCAGGCAGGTTATTTGAAGTCTGGATTTGCAGATCGAGCCGCTGGAGAAAGACCACGGTTTCTGCGTCCACCTCATAGTGGCTCGTGATCTGTCCTTCCAGGTCCAGGATCAGCCGTTGCTGGATCGCGAGCTCCAAACGCTCCCGCTGGTGCAAAGTGAGATCCAGCCTGCCCAGACAATCTTGCATTTCACGCTGAAAAAGATGGTAGGTATCAAAGAGCATGTACAGACGAAGCCCTACCAGCTCATGAATGCGGCCGATTTCGGTTGCCCGTGTGAAGTGGGTGTCGGCCATCGCCTCCGGGGAAAGCAGCTGACACAAATGCTCCGCGTGCGCATGCTGCAGGCTGACGCATTCGTCAGACGTCAGATGTTTGAGAATTTTCAGCGCTGATTTATCTTCGGAGAGCTTTTGGAATAATGCCACCGAAAACTCATTGGTTGCCTGAACGAGTCGTTCGTTCAACTTTCCTAGCAAACTGCGTATTTCCGGATCATAGGCGCTTGCGTAGTTGGAAAGTGCGCGTTGCTCATTTTTTATTTCTGCGGATAGATCTTTCGTAGGTCGCATAAAAGATTCTCCCTGCAACTGGCCTGTTAGCAGGCCGGACTCGCTAGGTCATCCGCAAAGTCCGCGTTCCAATGAGACGCATTGCCGGCTTTGTACCGGCGTCCCTTACCCGACGGCCCATGCGCTACTATCACCGTTCTCTGGATCGGTCCCATTGTGCCTTGAATCGGTTGTTCCTCGGCCTTTATTTGAAACCAATCCGGATCCATCCGGTATTGCTTGCAAGCAGATATAAAATCCTCTATCTCACTTTTTGGAAAACAATTAAACGGAACGGTGCGCATTTGAGGTTCCTGCCATGATCTGATTTCTGTGATCTGCTGCCGTTTACTACTCGCTTAGATTTCCAACGGGTGCTCGCTTTACTCTGGGCATGCCGCCCTGACGTTCTTGCCACAGATCGTAGACCATCTGCTGCGCCAGCCATAGATCAGCGCGGCCGCCATGCTCAACACCTAGCCAGCCTTCAATGCGGAGTGCCATTCCTGGTGAGATTGCGGCACGGCCATTAAGAACGCGCGACAGCGATGGGCGAGCCACGCCCAGTTCAGCAGCAGCCTCAGTGACGCTCAATCCGAGTGCCGGCAGAATATCATCGCGCAGTGTGAAGCCGGGATGTGGTGGGTTGTGCATAGTGGACATGGCGTATCCCTCCGCTGTTAGTGGTAGTTCAAGTAATTAACCAAGATTGCGTCGCCATCTTCGAAAGTGAATGTCATCCTCCAGTTACCATTAACCCACACTGAGAAATGTCCTCGCAGGTCACCGATCAACGCATGGAGGCGCCAACCGGGGACGTTCATATCACTGCCAGACTGGGCCGCATCAAGCCGAGCTAACATACGGCTAAGTTTTGGAGCATGACCAGCCTGAATGCCTGCCAAGCTACCGGTCTCAAAGAATCTCTCAAGTCCTTTATGACGGAAAGTCTTGATCACGGATTAAATGTAGCGCGTCGCGTTACATATTACAACCCGTTTCCTGTCGGGAGCTTTAAGCGTAGGGGAGCACCGACGCTACGCCAGGAGCGCAACGCAGAGGGTTCATATCTTTGTGGCGGCGATATCGACAACCTCGATGGATCTGACTTCATCCGGCTCACCAACGTAAACGACCATCGCGGTCATCTCGGATGCGATCATGGCGCTGTGAGGCTTCCTCTTCGGTTTAAGATTGTTGTAGCCACCAGATGTCTTAAAGATACCGAAATGGATGTTCAGATTGTCACATTCCCCGAAACGAAAGTTGCTGCGATCGAGCACTTCGGTTAGCCAGATCATGAACATGACAGCGTGCGGAAATTGGTTGGCTGGAAGCTCGACAAGGGCCTGCTTGATCCGGTGAAATACCGCAGCTACGGGATTCACTACACCGACCCTTGTACCGCCCACCCCGACAATCATCATGTCGACTTCTGTCTTTCGATCGATTTCGAAGTTGGGCCGAACTCCATGGGCATTATCAACAAGATGATTCCGCAAAGCCGTTGTGCATTAACTCGAGATGTCGGCTCTCGTTATAACAACAAGGCCGCACTCTAATCTGTACGAAGAGTGGCTGCCTCGCAGTGGCGAAGCGCGAAGCGCTAGGAAATTTCCCAATCTTCTTCCACTACGTCAACGTCGGACCAAATATTCGAGTGGAGGAAATGATCACGGATGTATATCTTCCCCTGAAGTAGATCGGGCATGCGGCCGCCATTTTCGACCTAGCAAGCGGTTAAAATGCGGGTGGGAGCCCGTTTTTCATCAAGGATTTCGAAGACTACCCAGGGAGATTGACAGGGTTAGTGCGTTTGAAATGAATGCCTTTGGCTTGGGAAATCCCTTGCCGGTCCGCGGCTTGGACAGGACAACGAAGCCTGTAAGCTCCCCATCAATTCCCTGGCGCGGTAGGTAAGCCGCCCAGTCCTTGACGGTAATCAGCCCTGACCTACCGCGGATCGTCATTGGTGTTGACATCATGGCAGGCATTCGCAATCCAGCATTAGTGCCTGCTCCAACTATTAAACTGAAGTTCTCGCGCGCTGTAGTCACTGTGAAGCGGCGGAGGGGGCGGAGCTGCTGGCTATCGGAGGGAGGGGAGATCGAATTAGGGTCCAGGATGTAGTCACTATACTCTCGGCATGCCTAGGCGCGCCGGTTCTGCTCACGTCGTCACTACTACCCGCAAGTACAAGGGCAAGGTCTACCGCACCCACCTGCTGCGGCGCAGCTACCGGGAAGGCAAAACGGTCAAGAACGAAACGCTCGGCAACCTCTCTCATCTGCCCGAGCCGTTGATCGACGTCATCCGCCGCTCCCTGCAAGGAGAGCAGTTCGTCTCCGTTGCTGAACGGTTCGAGATCGCCGCCTCCCACGCCCACGGTCATGTGCAAGCGGTGAGGACGGCGATGGAGCGGCTGAGCTTTGCCTCGCTGCTCGGCTCCAAGCCTTCGCGTGAAAGGAGTCGGGTGCTGGCGATGGTGGGGGCTCGGGTGCTGGCGCCGCAGACGAAGCTCGCAACGGCGCGCTGGTGGCACACGACGACGCTCGCGGAGCAGTTCGGTGTCAGCGACGCGACGGAAGTGGATCTGTATGCGGCGATGGACTGGCTGCTCGAACGTCAGGGGCGCATCGAGAAGAGGCTCGCTGCGCGGCACTTGCAGGCAGATAGCCTGGTGCTTTACGACTTGTCGTCGAGCTACTTCGAGGGCACACACTGTCCTTTGGCGAAGCTTGGCTACAGTCGCGATGGCAAGAAGGGCAAGCTGCAGGTCAACTACGGGCTGTTGACCGATGCGCGGGGATGCCCTGTGGCCGTGTCGGTGTACGAGGGCAACACGGCCGACCCCGAGACGTTGATGCCTGAAATTGATCGGCTGAGAGAGGACTTTGGCGTGCAGCGGCTGGTGATGGTCGGGGATCGAGGCATGATCTCGCACAAGGCCATCGAGCAGCTACGCGATAAGGAGGGCGTGGGCTGGATCACGGCATTGAAGAGCGTCTCGATCCGTGCCTTGCTCAAACAAGGCCACCTGCAGCTGGATCTGTTTGATGAGCGCAATCTGTTTGAGCTGTCGCATCCGGAGTACCCGGGCGAGCGGCTGGTAGCCTGTCGCAATGCGCAGCTGGCGAAGCTGCGTGCCCACAAGCGCGAGGACATGCTGGCGGCGACCGAGCGCAATCTGAAGAAAGTGCACTTGGCGGTCACGGCTGGGCGATTGAAGGGCCAAGATGCGATCGGTGTGCGAATCGGCAAAGTGGTCGATCAGTACAAGATGGCCAAGCACTTCGAGCTCGACATCAAGGCGAGTGCGTTCACGTTCCGACGCAAGCAGGGCAGCATTGACGCTGAAGCCGCGCTCGACGGGTTGTACACCATTTGCACCTCGGTGCCGGCCGGGCAGATGGACTCGGCCGAGTGTGTGCGCCGCTACAAGTCCCTGGCTCAAGTCGAGCGCGCGTTCAGGACGCTGAAGACGGTGGATCTGAAAGTGCGGCCCATCCACCATCGCCTGGCCGATCGGGTCCGGGCCCATATCTTCCTGTGTATGCTTGCCTACTACGTCGAATGGCACATGCGCGAGGCGTGGCGGGAGCTGATGTTCGCCGACGAAGATCAGGAGGCGAAGCGCACTCGCGACCCTGTCGCCCCGGCTGAACGTTCCGAGACCGCCCAGCGCAAGGCCTTCACTCATACCCTGGACGATGGCACTGCGGCCCATGGCTTCTGCACGTTGCTGGCCGAGCTCGGCGCGATCGTCCGCAATACCTGTCGTATGCCCCGAAGCGAGAAGGCAACCTTCCAGGTCACGACCACCGCCAATCCGAAACAGCAACGTGCGCTGGAACTGATCCGCCGGATGCCGGTGTAGTCAGAACATCGCCCCCGCTGTTCAAGCTATCCGCTTGAACAATCAGTAAAATCTGCGCGCGACGGCCTATAACTTCAGATTAAACCAACAAACATCACTTCGACTTTGGTTGAATTCGCCAATACATCCTTCTTGTAGACGATCGCCGACAAGTAGGACGTTCAGAGCATTTTCGATTTATTTATTGACGTATCCGCAAGAGGTGAAGTAGTTTAAACACTCCTCTGGGGTAAAGACCTCGATGAGGATCAGTTTTGGGTGCAAATCAACAGCTAAGCGTAACGGGGTGCTTGTACCACCCCGTTACGCCGCTTTTGCCGGATTCCGTCCGGCGCGGTTGAAACTCGTGGAACTAATCGGTCGAGGCACTGCCTAATCCTCTGACCGGAACATTTCTTCTCTCCCCTCTGCATCCGGTTAATGACGTTTCGCATTGGTTACAATGCGCTATCGTTGCCTTTCAGGCGGTTACTGTTTCCCAGTGATCGCCTTTTTCTATTGCTCATCGGGTCCCCGTGAGTGGAACGACCTTGAAGCTTTCCCCGGTTTCGCAGGCTTCCAATAGACGTGCCCACTTGCCAAGTGCTTCCTTCCGCTCATCGAAATAATCGTGCTGGTTATAGATTCCCTCGACCCCCTTGATCTTGTGGTTCAGGCAGCGCTCGGCGATGTGGGTGTTCACTCCAAGCCCCGCCAGATGCGTCCGAGCCGTACGGCGAAAATCGTTGACGGTAAACGGCTCCATGTCCTTCAGCAGCCGCTTGGCCTTGGCCAGCGCCGTATTGATGGTGTTCTCATGGATATGGGGCAGCATGCGGTCCTGGCGTTTCCGTGCCGGCAGCAGGTACTCGCTGCCATAACCAAGCCGGATCAGTTCGCGAATCGATGCGATGGCCTTGTCGGATAAGGGGGTATCGATCGCCTCACCGGTCTTGGTGCGTCCTTCAGGCAGATGCCAGACACCGGCGTCCAGATCAAACTCCGATACTTTGGCCCCGATCAATTCGGCCTTCCGCACCGCAAGCAGAAGCAGAAGGCAAACGGTCAGGTAGTTCTCGACGGAAAATCCCGGGGCATTCCGCATGGCTTCAAAGAGGACGACCAGCTCCTCGCGAGACAGTGACCGCTTGCGTGGCTCTTCCCTGCCGCCGGCGTCGGACAGGTCGAATGCCGAAGCCGGGTTGTACTGGATCATGTGCCGCTTGACGGCGTAATCGAACAGGCGGCGTGTCCAGCGCAGGACATCGTTGGCCATGGTCGGCGCCCCGCGTTTGACGATCGCCCGGAGCATGGCATCGACGTGCATCGGCTTCACATCCTCGACTGCCAGGCTGCCGATGTGCGGCTTGATGTCCTTCTCGATCCGGCTACGGACAATATTCGGGTGCTTCCAGCGGCCCAGGATATTGCGCTCGAAGTATTCGTCCGCGAGCTGCCCAACGGTTAACGCGGCCTTGCGTGCATCGATTTTGGCTCGCCCCTCGCGCTTGCGTTCCTGTTTTTCTCCCGCAACGTCGTAGCCAAGGGAGACGCGGGCGCGCAGTTTCTTGACCTCCTTCCGTGCCTCGGCAAGCGACAGATGGCGATAGCTCCCGATGGTCATGACGCGCGGCCTGCCGGCAAAGCGGTAGCGGAACCTCCATATCGGGACCGCGTAGTTTTCCCGGTACACGAGCCAGAGCCCGTCGCCGTCGCCGCGTCCCTCAAAGTGCTCGCTGGCTGCGATCCAGTTACGAATGGCCACGTCGCTCAGTTTTCCCATCTCATCTCCGTGTACCCCTAAATTCATCCAATTTTCGATAGGGGTACACACAAGGGGTACACGCAAAGTCTGCGCTTTCCTGAGACGGTATGCAACAAAGTGGCAAACAAAAATCCCGTAATTAACGGGCTTGTGTGGATATCATGTAACGTGGTGAATTGTTATGATTCTCTATTCTATGTTCTGCACTTGCTCCCGGATTTGTTCAATGAGCACCTTCATTTCCACGGCACTAGCTGTCATCTGTTCATCCTGCGACTTTGAGGAGAGAGTGTTGGCCTCGCGGTTGAGCTCCTGAAGCAGGAAGTCAAGCCGTCGCCCCACCGGTTCGTTCCGCTCTAGCACGTCGCGCATCTCTCCAAGATGTACCTGAAGCCTCGACATTTCTTCATCGACATCCACTTTCTGCGCAAGGAGCGCCACTTCCTGCGCAAGACGCCCCTCATCCAGATCGGCAGCCAGTTGCTGACACTTTGAACGCAGTTTCTCTAGCCACACTCGACGAGACTCCGGAAAACGACGCCGCACGCCCCCCACCAGCGCCTCCAAAGCATCCAGGCGCTGCTGGATAAGCGCTTTCAGTTCAATCCCTTCACGCGCCCTTTCATGGACAAGCCCATCAAGCGCCTCGTCAAAGAGCAACCCAACAGCATCCGCCAAGGGAGCCGGATCGAGTGCCTGCTGTTGAACCACGCCCGGCCATCCCAGTACAGCCAACGCGTCCACTGGCGCCGCTTCGATCACTCTGCCAATCGTAGCCAAGGCCATCTGCAGGTTTTTCAGTCGGTCGCAATCAAGTTCAATCCGATTTTCTGTTTCGCCTGCAATTTGGCAGCGGAGGGTGGCTTCACACTTTCCCCGGCTGAGTAGACCGGTCGCGCGAGCCCGAAGACTGCTTTCCATATGCCGGAATACGTCCGGCAAGCGGAGCTGAACGTCCAAATAGCGATGGTTCACCGCGCGCAGCTCCCAAGCCAACCGGTGATCCCCGACCTGCTTTTCGGCGCGCGCAAACCCCGTCATGCTATGCATATGTCTTATTCATGTTCATGTAAGTGGCAACCAACCCGGTGCACTATTCTAGCGACCGCGCTCGCCTTTGGGTTGTTTCCGGTGTTCGTCGCTTCTGCGCCCCTGCGATATCAGCTGATCCGGACCTACGCGCATGGCCGCCATGATTTTACGGAAGGCTTGGCGATCTGTAACGGAAACCTCGTTGAAAGCGATGGACTCTACGGGCACTCGACCATCACTATCCGATCAATGAAAACGCATCGCGTACTCAGCCAGCGATCGCTACCCGAAGATGTTTTTGGCGAAGGGGTCACCTGCGCCGACGGATTGGTTATTCAATTGACATGGCGGCGAGGTATCGCCTATTTCTACAATAGTCACCTTCGATTGATTACCATACACCGCTACTCAGGCGAAGGCTGGGGGATTACCTACGGCGACCACCGCCTGATTGTCAGTAACGGTAGCGATGAGTTGCGATTCTTCCGTGCAACTGATTTCAAGCCCCTTGGTGCAATCGTTGTGCGCGATAGAGGCCATCCGCTGACCCGCATCAACGAGCTAGAATGGGTGCGCGGCTACGTTTTTGCCAACATCTGGCACTCTCACCGGATTGCGGAAATCGACCCCATGAATGGAACCGTTGTCGGATGGATGGACTGCGCCCGACTGGTGAAGATCGCTTTTCATGGAATACCGCCGGATCCGGAAGACGTGCTCAACGGGATCGCCTATGACAGGGAGACCGGCGACATCCTTGTCACCGGCAAACGCTGGCCAACCCTGTTCGAGTTGAAGCTCACCTGGCCAGGTGCCGGTGCCTGGCCTTTAAGCAACACGCTAAATTGAACATTATGCCGGTATTCAGAGCGCAAACGCCTAGCGCAATCGTCACTCTAAGATCTGGCTACGACCCTCTTGCGTGATTGCTTGCCAAGGCGCGAGGAACAGACGCATGCAAGGGGAGTCCAATGTAAACACACCCGCTAAGGCATTTTTCCGGCGGCCAGACAGGAATCGACAGAAGGGATCAGCCTAATGAAGCTATCAGGGAGAAAAGTGTGACTATTGAAACGCGCCTAGTGGATTACACCGACCAAGGGAAATCCCTTCAGGGATTTTTTGCCTGTGATCACAATTTGGAGGATCAGAGACCCGCCGTATTAATCGTGCATCAATGGGATGGTCGATCCGAATTCGTTGAACAACGCGCCAGACGACTTGCCGAAGAAGGTTACGCGGCCTTTGCACTCGACATGTACGGGAAGGGAGTTCTGGGACGAAGTGTGGAAGAAAATATGAATTTGATGACCCCCTTCATGCAAGATCGATCGCTTATCGTTCAGCGCGTGCAGGCGGCGATCACCGCCGTCCGAAGCCTCCCCGAAGTGGACGAGGCACGCATGGCGGTGATCGGTTACTGCTTCGGCGGATTATGTGCGCTTGATTTCGCACGCTCGGGAGCCGACATACTTGGCGTCGCAAGTTTTCATGGACGGCTCAAGGGGTCCGGCCTTTCACCACACGCAATCAAGGCGAAGGTCCTGGTTCAGCACGGGGCGGATGATCCGATGGCACCGCCCGACGATGTCCTTGCCTTCCAAAAGGAAATGGACGCCGCCGGCGCCGACTGGCAGATCCACATTCACGGTCACGCAAAACATGCCTTTGCAGTTCCTGGCGCCAAGAACGACGAATTGGGATTGCAATACAATGCCGACGCCGATCGTCGGTCCTGGCAGTGCACAGTCGCTTTTCTCGCCGAAACCCTCGCCTGACCCCGGTCCACCAAAATCAGGAATTCCCACATATTGCTAAGCAACTCCAACCTATTCCATTCTGAGCTGGGGAGTCGGCTCGGGGGCCGCATGCAGATGGTTGGCGATGCCGAATAGATTACATCATTCGTCCGATATGGTGCATCGGGACTTTCAGATTCCGGACCTCGATGATGCCCCGGAGGCCCTAGGCTACGGAAATGAAACCTTCGCCTTGCGTTCCTGGCGCGCTGTACCACCTGCCGTTCAGCAACGTTAATATATCCGTAGGGGCGTCGTGGAGGGCGGTTTGGGACGGCATTAGCATTGTGGCGCCCTCGCGCGCTCGGCCAAACAGCCGCGGCTGATCCTTCAGCTGCGGGTCAAGCATTTCGGCCAGCTCCTGAACCCAGATCTCGCAGGCATCGTCGGTGTTGGCACGGTCATTCCGCAACAAGGGAGAAACCACATCCTAGAACAGCCATGGCTCGGTCCAAGCCAGTTGCTGCATATGCCCGCGCATGGAGTCGACCAGGCGCCTCAGTTCTTCGGCGGGGATCGTCGCCGGCAGTGCTTCGTGCAGCGCCGCGACCAGTCCGTTGTAGATATCAGCCTTCTCTGGATTTCTTGCGGAGTGATGAACCATCCAGCCCAAGACACGCACCCGCTCCGGGTAGTCAAAGACGGCTACCAGCTGCAGCACTGTAGCGAGCCCTCCCGACTTTTCCAGGGTATCCGGAATATCGTGTGTATCTGTGGTTGGGCAAGTTGGAACCGAAGCTAGGGTCCCTCTGTTTCGTCTGCATGCAGCGCCGCGATCAACGGGCAAGTGACTCTTTCCTCACCCTGAACGCACTGCCTGAGCAGGGTTGCCAGCGTCACCTCGATTCGGCGCAGATCCTGTAGCCGTGCCCGTACGCCGTCCAGGTGTTGGGCCGCCAGTTCGGCCGCCGCATCGCATTGCATGCCCTCGTCGAGGCGCAGCAGG
>OFHJ01000569.1_pt1 | contig 13487 bp, 17 predicted proteins | sample 1522001 | NCBI WGS metagenome assembly OFHJ01 (sample SAMEA2464838, study PRJEB22497) | soil metagenome | biome: Grassland; feature: Farmland; material: Clay | place: Australia | collected 2013-02-01 | depth 1.2 m | reverse complement strand
CAGCAGTTTGCCTAATTCTATACCACATAAATCCGCTTATTTACGGGGTTTTTATATTTCACCCGGATTACTGCAAATTTCTATCTAATTATGCTCCTGTGAATACTGCATTAATTGAATAAATTTCTACTGTCTGGCTATATTGGTTTGTTAGCTGAAACTGATACGATTGATAGGCGGTTAAACCGGAAATCTCGCCCTGAATCAAACAATAATAACCCAACGTCCCCGCACTATCACTAAAATTATACATATTTGCACTTGCGACAGATGAATAACCTCCATTGACAATTCCCGTTCCGGCTACAGTTCCACCCCCACCAAGTATTGTTAGCTTAAAAAATGAGCCGTTGTATGTATCTTGGACAAGCATGATGCGGAATGAAAATGTACCATTATTTCCAGTCGAGCATTGAGTTCCGCCCCCAATTACATAAGTTTCGCCGCTTGCTACAGACAGATTTAATGCTGTGTTATCATATTCGGCTTGATTTATAACTGGAGCAGTTGTAAAATGTGTTTGACCTGAAACAGTAAGACTGCCTGCAATACTCATATTCCCCGAACCATCATCGAGGGTATTATTCTGTGTGACTAACGGGGCAGTTATTTTTGCCCCTGCCGAACCAAACCAGTGATATGCTGTTACGTCGGTCTGTGCAGAACCGGTATATTTAGCCAACACAAATATATCATTGTTTGACGAAGCTTGTATGCTATTAGCCATTCCTGATATCAGGTCTACCTCGTGTGTTTCCGTGAGACTGTTCCACCCTAAATTAAAGCCAATAGATGCATTATAAATGTCTGGCATCGTTCCCTGACCATTATAATTTGAATAAAGTGCAAATGTCAACCAAGCCGCTTCGTCTGCTGGCGTTTGAAAATTGTTCGCTCCAAACAGGATAGTGTTACTTGTTGGTAAAATACCTCGTGTTATATCCGTTGTCAAACCATTGTTAAATGTCTGCTCAGCAGTCCACGTGTTTGCATTTCCTAAGTTAACGCCAAGAACTCCACCAGAATCTGTGAGCGTTGAATTTATTGGTATAGTCAATGAACCCGTTACATCAAGCGTACCTGTTACTGTTATATCTACTGTTTCAACTTTTGTATTAGCATTAATAGTATTTGCAGTGATTGTTGAAAAAGTTTGTGTAGTACTCCACGTGTTTTCATGAGCCAGATTAAGACCTATTTCTATATCCTGTCCTAATGTTCCAATCATAAGAGTGTTAGTGGAAGAAGCTAAAGTAATACCACCAGTAAGTGTATTCAAAGAACTAACTCCTGCCGTGGCAGTAGTAGAATTTACCCAGTTTGTGCCATTATATGAAAGAACTTGCCCCGAAACCAGAGAAGTAACATTCAATTGTGTTCCACCAAAAGAAATATTGTTTCCAAAGGTCTGTAATGCACTCCACGTATTTGCGTTAGCAAGATTGAGAGAAGCTACAACAGACCCTGTTGTCGGGCTTATGGTTAAAGTGCCATCATTATTCTGAACCGAATCAACCAAACCAAGTCCAGAGACCGTAGTATTTACCCAGTTAGTTCCATCAAATTCAAGAATCTGGCTTGACGAGAGACTTGTGACATTGACTTTTCCGCCACCAATGCTTATATTATTGCCAAACGTCTGTAAACCTGTCCACACGTTTGCGTGAGCAAGATTTATTTCAGCATCTACAGTACCTGTAGAAGAACTGAAAGTAAGTGTTCCTGTGGAACTTTTGATAGAGTTAACAGCCACAACTGTTGCTGTTGTTGAATTTACCCAGTTGGTTCCGTTATATTTGAGAAACTGTCCATTAACAAGAGACGCAACATTTAATTGTGCGCCACCAAAAGATATATTGTTGCCGAATGTTTGGAGAGCAGTCCACGTGTTTGCTGTTGCGAATAGGTCTGTTGAATTACCGTTTAGGTATAGACTCCCGCCTATTGTAGTATCACCACTATCATTCGTTTTAAACACAGTTTTGCCGCTGCCAACAGCGTATATGTAGAAGTAGCCACTGGTGTTTATCCCAAGATCATACGTTTCGTATGGTGACGAAATATACAACGCATCAAAATTAGCCTTTGCGGCGTTTACCAGTTCCAAGGCTGGTGTGTTGACCCCACTTACAGTCTGTTTGGCTGTCCACGTGTTTGCGTTAGCAAGATTAAGAGACGCAACTACATCGCCCGTTGTCGGGCTTATGGTTAAAGTGCCGTCAGAATTGGAGACAGAAGTAACAGCCCCTAAACCGGTTGAACTTGCTTTTATATTAACCCAATCAGTTCCATTATATTGAAGAATATCGCCAGATACAAGAGTTGAAGATTCTACTTTAGCACCACCGAAGGATATATTATTGCCGAATGTTTGGATTGCAGACCACGTATTAGGTGTATCAAACAGTGTTGTTGTACTATTCACATACAACGATGTAACGTGAATCGACCCAACATTCAGCCTGTTGGTAATATAAGTTGTACTCCCGGAGAAAGTCTGAATGCCTGCCCAGTCGTTTGAATTATTGGTGTTAATATCAAAATTTATGGTCTGACCTGTAGTTCCAATAGTAATTGAATTGTTTGGTGATGCAAGGGCAATAACGCCTTTCAACCCATAAACAGATTCAACACCGAAAGATGAGGGAGTTTCATTAACCCAGTTGGTTCCATTATAGTAAAGAACCTGTCCAGATGTGAGAGTCGAGGATTTAACCTGAGCACCACCGAAGGATATATTATTTCCAAAGGTTTGAAGAGCATCCCACGTGTTTGCGTGCCCGACATTGACCTCTATATCTACGGCTCCTGTAGAAGAAGCTACTGAAATTGTGCCTGTACTGCTCCTGACAGAAGTGACACCGGCAGTTCCCAAAGGTGTATTTATCCAATCCGTTCCATTGAAATAAAGAACATCTCCTGAAGCAAGCGTAGAGGAATGAACCTGAGCACCACCGAAGGATATATTATTGCCGAATGTTTGAAGACCACCCCAAGTGTTTGCGTGAGCAAGATTAAGTTCGGAATGTATGGTTTGCCCACTCACTCCGAAAGATAATGTGGCTGTAGATGAAGCTAATGTAACAGCACCCGTGAGACCATTAAGTGAACTGAGGGCTGTAGAAGATACTTCCCTGTTAATCCAGTTTGTACCATTATACTGAAGGACTTCGCCTGCAGTAAGCCCGACAACATCAAGCTGTGCTCCGCCAAGAGAAATATTGTTGCCGAATGTCTGAAGAGCACTCCAATCGTTAGCATTGGAAGTATTTAAATAAAGATATACCGCCCCCGTTGTTGGACTGACAGTAATAGACCCATCAAGCCCATTAACAGATGAAACTCCGGTTGTACTTGTAATGCCAATATTGATATCCTGACCGGTTCTTGTAATATCCACACCCACACCACCGACAAAATTGATATTTCCGGTGGCATATGAATTTAAAACCCCTGCTCCCGTGACTCCCGTATTGGTAATTGTCAGCCCTGAAACACTGATGCCTGTTCCACCTGTAATTGCGGTGGTTCCGGTACTACTATTAATACTCAGGACACCGGTGTTTGATATGGTATCTCCTACGACACTGATACCAAGCCCACCATGAACACCAACCGCAGCGAAAGAAGCGTCTCCTAACTGGTTGATTCTTCCTATTTCAATACCATTAAAGAAAAAACCAAGATTACCGTCTGCATCTTCCTTAACCCTGAAACCATTGATTGTTGCAAGAGTAAGGCTCTGGTTGGCAATATTGCCCTGTATTGGAGAGGTCATCCAATAGCACCCCCACCAGCAGGAGCGTTGGCAAAGAGAAGAACGTGCATTTCACATTGAATTACAGGATAAAAATTTATCTTATCACCGATTGTGACGTAGAAGGAGAACTCATTCCAAGAGTTCTGGTAAAGAGGAAATCCATTGTTTATATAAGCTATGGCAGACCCACCGGCACTTGTCTGGTATTTCATCTTGACCTGCGTGGTTGACTGTGTTATTATCTTGATAATCATATTGGTTGTATATGGTATTGTAAAATCATTTGAAAATAAGGGCTGTGTTGATGTTGCAGTAAGTGTACCACTATTCAGGAGCAATAAGGGTTGAGCAGCTTCAATAATGTATGAACTTGATGGCATATACTTCTGTATCGATAAAGGGAATATAAAGGGTTAGTAAATAACTTTCTCTTTCCATACCATTGTAATCTGCATATAGTAAAGGATAGGAGAAGTAAAGAATCCAGCGAAGAAATTAGCCAACAGTGGGCTGATTGAAAAACCAACGGTTATCCCATATGTGATTGAGACTCCAAGGGCAAAACTCCATATTGAGTTAAATATAAAATATGGAAAACTCATCTTATGGGTTACGATACCATACATTGTTATCAATCTGTTAAGTGTATAGGATATTAGTACTCCAATCAGGTTCGCTCCTAATAGTATATAAATTAGAGGGTAGGGTGACAGCGTATAGATGGCAAATTCGATAGCAATAAAGACAATAATTCCAACCAGTGAAAATTTGGTATAGCGAAAGGCATTATGCTTTATTGTCTCGAAGATGCTATTTTTCATTAAGAAGAGTCAATCCCCTGAGCCTGTAATTCTGCTGCCACATCCTGCCACACATATCTCATACGAACGGCTTTATAGTGGTCTACCATTATCCTTGGGTCTGCAGCAACTTTATAGCCAAGCTTCTTCATTTTTCTGCAGAAGAAATAATCTTCTGAAGTCTGGTTGGTATATTGCGTATACAGAGGAAAACTGGAACCGTCTTCTACGCCATAATAACCTATAGGTTTAAGATTCTTGATAATATCGTATGAAACTCCGGCAAATGTAAAAGAACCCTCATCAATTTCCTGTACTTTCCCATTGTGTTTAATCGCTGGATTAACCAGAAGGTTACGATTCTGGGAAAGGACGGGAGCAATGACTATATCATATTTCTCGAAGTCTTCCTTCAGCATTTTAATAATTTGCGGAAGGGGAGTGTTAGGAAGACAGTCATTATCCATAAAGATAAGGTTTGCTTCATTCTGCTTGGCTATTTCAATGATTCTTGAACGATTAAGGTCAACCCTGTTGCTTTCCATTGGAATAAGTATTATACCCGGAGATTGCGTAATCCACGGAAGAAGCCATTCCCAGAAAAGGCTATAACTAAAACGTGCAAGAGGTATTCCGACAACAAACTTATCCGATTTCTCACGGACTTTTTCTTTTGGTGGTCTGTGGCTCATACAAAGATATTTCATTATCATTTATAAAACCTTCGACAAGTTTATATGATAAGGATTTATATATCAAGCTTCAATATAGAAGTATGAAGGAATCAACAGAGAAAATAGCCATCGGTGGACTTATTGCTCTGGCTGTAGGTGGACTTGCATATCTTGGACTAAGGTCAACCAATAATCTTCCGGGAAGAAAATAATGAAAGGCGAAACAGTAGTTATAAGTGTTATTGCTGCAACCGTTGCAGGTGCTCTTGGATTTGGTCTTTATAATTATCTTGCGGCAAAAAAACTTCTTCCACCGCCAGTTACACCAATAATATCCACAACCGCTGTAAGCACAACACAAATACCGCCAGTTAAGGTTTATCCACCGCCACCTTCAACAACTTCGGTACCTACAGGTGCGCAATCATTAACAAGAAACTGGTCGCTTGATTTCTCCCGGTGTGAGTGTGTTCAGGGTTATGGTGGCTCATTAACCTATAATGAATGCCAGTCGGGTATGCAACCCTGCAGGAATTTACATACTGCCCAATTGATTCATATTCAATAATAATTTATCCCAGCCCTTTATATTAGTAGTAGTGATAGTGGATTATGGATAAGACAATTCCCTTAATTATAGGGGGTATCGGGGTTATCGGTGCAGCTTTTGGATATGCTTATTATGTAAATCAGCAAAAGATAAGCGTCACAAGCCCACCATTGACAACCACAACGCCCCCATCAACTACAACACTTTTACTTGCAATAACACCCATATCAATTAATTCGGGTAATTCAATCGATATAAATGTTATTATGAAGAATGGAATCGCTGGTTCGACGGTTAATATTAAAGGGCTTCCTTTATCTGAAACAATTACAGTTGATTCTACTGGACTTGGCTCTACAACGGTAGTAATTAATAAGGCTGGTAGTTATACAGTATATGCATCATCGGGTGGAATTATATCAAACTCGATTTCAATAACTGTAAAGAGTAATACACCACCACCCCCACCGCCACCACCACCATCATATACTTGTTATAGTGGCAGATGCAAAACTCTCAGGTTGGCAACAGGACAGTTGGAAACATTCTGTCAGGCAGCACCATATACATCGTCAACTCCATGCCCTTCAGGACACGCAACACCAAGTGAGGCTTGCAGTGGAGTAGTTTGTTAGGAAATGATTAAATGAAGAATGCAACAAAATTAACACTGGCAGCAGGCGGAATTACTGCTGCAATCATCGGTCTTGCAATTGGCATAGAGAAATCTAAAGCCGTTTCAGTACCACCATCCATAATATCTTCAACCACATCAACAACGGTTAGTACAACCGTTGCACCTTCACCAGTCATATTATCTATAACTGCATCTACCACACATACACAACAGGGGATTCCTATCACACTTTCTGCTTCTGTTACAAAAGATAATTCGCCGGTTCAGGGAGCTTTGGTCAGGTTTACAGGTCTTGGAACCCCTATCTTGTCAACAACCAATGTCTTGGGAGTAGCCAAGAAGACAGTTACGATAAAAACACCCGGTAAGTATACTATCGCTGCTAATTATATGTCTACCACAAGTTCTGTAAGCATTCTTGTCACAAGGCTTAACACTGTTAAGAACGTATTCCTTACAAGCAATGGAAGTGCCGTTCTTTCGGGTGGTTCAATCAGTTTCTACACGTTTGTTTCAAATACATATAATACTCCACTACCAAGTGTACCGGTTACATTATATGTTGATTCGGTAGTATATAGTACTACAAATACCAATGGTGTCGGGCTTTCAACAACCACTATCACATTTACATCGCTCGGACAACACGAAGTATATGTTGAGGCTGCCGGAATAGAAACAACAAATCACCTTAATGTTGGAGTTAATATATCATATGATATTGCGCTCAGTGTATCTTCAACACAAATAACTGGTGGTACTGAGACTTCAGTTACCCAGCAGGTGGGTGGCAGCGTTTATGCATCGGCACACGTAACGGGTGAGCAAAATGGCGGTAATGTTTCCGGTGTGCCTGTAACATTTATACAAAATGGTACAAATATAGGTACATATACAACCGGCACTGGCGGATATGCAACCATTCACGCAGGTTTTACTCAGGCAGGCAAATATATGATAAATGCCGAAGTCTTAAAGGGTAATACCCAATTAAGTTCAACGGCTACAGCACAAGTTACGGTCATAAATAACTTTAAGGCATCAATCCTTCCAGTCAATAAACAGATTAATGCAGGAACATCCATTACTTTTGCTTTCTCCTTATTTAACGGTTTAAATCCAGTATCGGGAGCTAAATATACCATATATAATAATGGAACGCAGATTGGCAACGGAAACACCAATTCATCTGGTAGCGATTCTCAATCTATCACATTTCCATCCACAGGAGCTTTCGACATTGCTGTTGTTTTCTTCACAAGTTCGGGTGAATATAATGCAGTTGCTACCATAGACGTTGTAATGCTGCCGCCACCCCTACCAACAACATATACTTGTTATAAAGGCGGGTGTAAAACTCTCAGGTTGGCAACAGGACAGTTGGAAACATTCTGTCAGGCAGCACCATATACATCCTCGTCTCCGTGTCCTGCGGGGCAAGCAACACCAAGTGAGGCTTGCAGTGGAGTAGTTTGTTAGGTGATATTATGAAAGAATCAACAAAAATAGGAATAGTGGTTGGCGGTCTTGCGGCAGTTGTCTTAGGAGTTGCTGTAGCAAAAGGAAAGAGTATATCAACCACGGGAATATCGACCACGGGAATATCGACAACACAGTCATCAACAGGCGGAATATCTATAGCACTTGGTTTAAGCACAGGCAAGCTTATTTCAGGTAATGCTGTTAATATCAGCGTTGTAATGACTAATGGCTATGGCGGGTCACTAGTCCAGATTCATGGGCTGCCTTCAGCACTCAGCATTACTACGGATGCAAGTGCTATAGGTTCAACAACCGTAATAATTAATAAGGTAGGCACATATACGATTTATGGAACGTTTGGGAGTGCTGTATCTAACAAGGTTGTACTTAGTGTGGTGAATCAGTGTTCAAACAATGCCCAGTGTGCAGAAGGACAAATCTGCCAGAATGGGAAATGCGTTAAATGCCCACCACAAACTTGTCCTTGTGGAAGCTTATGGTCATCTTCATCCTGCGCCTGTGTGACACAAACTCCGGGACAGTTATATTTTACGGATTCATCGGGAGCACAGGAATCAGTAAAAGATTATTACCCTAATCTGGTTATGCAATATCATTCAGTTACTGAAGTATTTGCAACAGAAATTTATGGAGTGTGTATGGCTTACAATGCGGGTTCGTCTCCCGGAACTTGTATCGGGTTAGGAACTTGCACTGGCTTTCCTGTATATGTATATATTCCGGTACAGGGTGTTCTACTCGACCAGAAACACATACCTATATGCAACCAGACAATTTCTTTAGCTTTAGGCAATGCTACGCAGATTAATGCTGGTGGTGATTTCACATATACAACTTCGGGAAGTTTTTATAATGGAAAAACATCTGTAAATGTAAAAACTAATAGCCAAGGCGTATTTTCTACAACCGTTGCTTTCAATGTGGAGATATCCAGCTATCCTTCTGTTATCGGCGGATTCAGTGTCAATACACCACCAACGGTTCCATTAATAATAGTAAGTACACTTACTGCATCTTATGGGAATATACCATCACCAACGTTATCAATGAATATATCAGGTAATATGGTATATTGCAGTTTCTTGTGAGGCAATAAAAATGGCAAATATAGATTTAGGAAGAAATGACAATCCACGCCCTTCGGGCGATAAAAGTTTAACAAAAGTAGTGATAGGCATTGGCGGAATTATTACTGCGGGCATCGTTAGCTATTACGTAATCAAGAATGTTTCATCCACGCTGGCAAACTTTGGCAATGGTGCTCAAATGATTATCAACAGTTGCAGTTCTACGCTGACGGTTGAAAGAGCATCATATCTGGGATTATTCTATAAATATGTAACAGAAACTGGTGGTAATCCAACACCTGCCCAGCTTGCTGACCTTAACACAGTACAGGCTCTCATATCATCAACAGCAGCCTCGTGTTCGGCAGAATTAGCCAACTTCTGCAAACAGAATCCAAAGGAATGCCCAACCAATCCTATTGATGCTATGGCAAATACGGCGGCTTCAGGATTTGCTATCGGTGAAATAATCGCTATGGCGGCAATCCCAACGTCAATTGGTGCAGTAATCTATAAGAGATATAGTAAAGCTGCAGCAAAGAATCCAAAATCCACTTTAACGGGTTCGAGCGATACTGCAAATATGAAGAATGCTACGGCACAGGCTCAGGCAGAATCCGGCAATATTACACCCGAAGAAGCGGGAAACTATGAACAGACAATGACTAACGAAGCTATAAAAACGCAGACAGATTTCGCACAGGAAGCAACAGACCTTAATGAAATTGTTGGTGAAGAAGTTATTACTGCAGCAGAAGAATCAACCATTGCAACAGCCCTTACTACAGAATATCAGACAACAATTGATGATTTTATAGCGTTGGAGTAGTTATTCTTCTCCAATTCCATATTTCTGGCATTCGGTAATCATAACGATACTGTTAAGTGATATATCTAACGCATCCGGCATAATACCAATATTTTCCAAGGAAATATCGACAATTTTCTTCGTATCATAGATAGTTCCATCTAACGTATAAATATCGGCGCACTCTTCCATCACCATATCATCATACGCCCGGTTCATTAATTTTTCTCTTTCGGCAGTGATTGCTGACAGTATTGTGCTTTTTCCGTGTCTGACAATATATCCAACCGCAATTTTCATCAGGTTCATATAACCGAACCGTTGCCTTTCACCCGTCCGGTCAAGTTCCGGTATGAGATAATATTCGTCTACACCGACCTGATAAACAAACCCGGAATATTGCTTGTTTCCAGCATCTGTCCTGTAGGTAACGGTCACATAATTTCCGCCAATCATCGCATTGTAAAGTTTGCGGATTTCTTTGAATGGTCTGAGTGGAAAGAAAGATTCATTAGGTTCCATATTCAGATATCCTCTACTGGTATTTAAAGATTAATGCCGAAAGGATTAAATACGTCTATACCATATAGGAATATGAAAATAAACCTCTATTCTATTTTCGGAAATAAGTATGGTTTTGCGTTTCCTGCCAGCAACCAGATGACTTTGCTCGGTGAAGCTCTTAAGGAAAAAGGGCATACCGTTCACCTGAAGGATATCTTTCAGGGAGAAAGAGACGATGCAGATATGAATGTCTTCTTTCCGTTTCACTACTGGAAACCTATGCCTTTCCAGAGAGTACAGGATTCGGTGGGTGGCTGGCATACACCACCAATGAGGCACTTTCAGGAAAATGATATTCCTATTGGATTCGCCGATTCATCTGTATTCGACCCGGCTACACTTGCCCAGATGAAGAATGAACCTTACAGGTTCTTTGGAGCAATGTCTCACGACACGGCAGATATTATGAATCTTCCAAGAACTTCGGTTATCGGTGGGACTTATAATCCAGAAATACTGAATATTAAACCAGCGCATCTTAATATAAAGCCAGAATATGTTGTTTATATTAATGGAACTAACTTTCCCGTAAGAAGAGGGATAGACGTTGCGCTACAGGCTTGTTATGACCTTAAAAAACAAGGATATAAAATTCACGTTCTGCTCAGGGACTGGAAGGGTTATAATATTCAAAAAGAATTGAACTTTGTTCAACAAATAACGGGTACTCTTTCCTTAGAACAACATTATGGATATTTACAAGCAAGCGATATAGTCCTTGCGCCAGTAAGGGGTGGCGGGTTTGAACTGCAGATACTGGAAGCTATGGTGATGGGAAAACAGGTGGTTATTCCAAACGCCGGGGCTTGGATAGATATACCGCTTGATATCGATGATGTTCACTGGATTCACGCTGGGAAGCGTAATGTTCCTATCGTTGGAACAGACTATACGCCAAGGGCATATCACTCCGGGTATATGTTTGACCTTAATCCAAACGATGTTACGTTTGCTTTAAAACAAGCTTTAGACCACCCGAAAGCATATGACAGGAGTAACTACCAGACAATATATCACCCAAGCCAGTATGCTTTGAGAATATTGAATAGATTTAACGGAGAATAACATTGTGGTGATTTAAAAAATGATAGGAATAAAAAGAGAGAAAACAGATAACGAGAGGTTCCCGTGGGTATTTATTCAATATGAGATAGATACACAGCATCACGAATACATTAAAGTAAGAATCGAGTATCCCGAAAGATTTATATATATCTGGGGCGATGCCCGCCAAGCAATAATACATTATTGCGGTAAGTATAAAATTTCAGGAAATGTTATTAAAATATATAAAGGTGAAGGAGATACTCTTCCTTCGTCAATAATTCGATTTGATATGTACGAACAATATCTTGGTGATAATATTGCATAATATTTTGTATGTGAGTAAACTTTAAATACTTACTCTCTATTACCATATATGGCAATCAAATGTGGAAATTGTGATGCTGAACTAGATGAATGCGATAGTTGCAGAGAGAAAATTGCGGAAGCGTCAACGGTTATCTGTCAGGACTATGGAGACGAGCACTTTTGTTCAGAGGAATGTTTCTATGCAAGGCACGATGCTTTCATAGAAACGGCTTATGAGTCCGGTGAGTAATGACGGAACACCTGATATGCATAAAAGATAATACAGAAATGAAAACTTACACTCAAACGTTGTCAACAGTTATCTGGAAATGCCCGCAATGCGGTAATGAAGTCAAACAGTACTATGACCGTGATTTGTGGATGGATGACTAATGAAAATCTCTGTAATTATTACAGCATATAACCGAAAGGAATACCTGACGGAAACGATTGACAGCGTAATAGCTTCTGCCAAAGAGACCGGCTATGGCGTTGAGATTATAGTATCAACCAATTTCCATTATGATTATCCTGCAAGCAATATTAAATATCTTAATGTTAGCAAATGTACTCTTGGTTCCCAGTTGGCAGGAGCAGTCAGTATTGCTACAGGCGATGTATTGTGTTTCCTTGATGATGACGATTTGTTTATGCCTGAAAAGCTTCATATTATTGGCAACTTGTTTGAATACTACCCGGAAATTACTTATGTGAGAAACCAGATTATAAGAAAACAGGGAGATGAATATTCCCTTCCGGCATATAAACCGGTTGTGGGCAGCTATCCAACGGCATATCTGAGAGAAGAGTTCAAGCGTATGGGCGGGGTTAGTGAACTCCTGATGGCTAACTTATCGGCAATCAGTGTTCGTCGCCAATACTATTTAAATTACGTGGGGGTCTTGTCCCAAATTCCGGCTATTCCAGACGAGTTCTCTTTCTATACTCAACTTAACGAAGATACTGTTGTTGCAAGTATTGCTCCAAGGCTCACGGTTTATCGCCTGCACGAATCCACATCACATCCTGTGGGCAAACAGGCACAGATAGATGCAATTCAGCTTGGTATTGATTCTTTGAGAATACAGCAGAAGGAGTTTACTAATCCAGACCTGAAAGAATTAATTCAAAAACGTATTGAAGTATCTGAAAGAAGAATTGGGGCGATAGAATGATACCGGGCGTTAAAGTTGGAACATCAGATTACTGTGAGAAATGCGGGCATCCTATCATCTTTACCTTTCGATTGGTCTGGGAGCACGTTTACCAGTGGAATGAATGGGATGAATCTGGAAGAATAGAATATACACAGTGTGGTCATAATATAGGATACGATAACTGTCACCATAATTGCGGCTGTGGTCTTGCTACGCCACCACCAGCATTAACCTTTAAGCAATCAAGAGTAGAAGAATTTTTAGATTAACGCTGAACGTTTCTGCTCATTACGTCAAACTGAAAGATGTGGGTGGTTGGTGATATATCAATTTCTGCAATAACATCTACCCGTTTTTCGCCCGGTCTCATATGTTCATCGAATGTGGCAATAACCATTTTACCAGTATACATAGTAACTTCCATAACATTATAGAATGTAACAAAATTTATTGTAATATCCCTGCCATTAGGTAAGACTGATTGAAAGTTCCTATCGGAAATAGCCTTAAAATCTCCATCCAACAAAATTCCCCTGATTTCATCCAAGGAAAGAAATCTGTTTTGCTCGAAATATATTCCCATAATCTCATATCACTTTATACTATATAAATAT
>OFHJ01000568.1_pt1 | contig 13491 bp, 15 predicted proteins | sample 1522001 | NCBI WGS metagenome assembly OFHJ01 (sample SAMEA2464838, study PRJEB22497) | soil metagenome | biome: Grassland; feature: Farmland; material: Clay | place: Australia | collected 2013-02-01 | depth 1.2 m | reverse complement strand
TCGTGCTTTCGGCGATGAAGGTCGAGCACACGCTGGTCGCGCCCGGCCCTGGCAAGTTGGCGAGGGTGCTTGCCCGCCCCGGCGATCAGGTCGAGGAGGGCACCCTTCTCATCGCCTTCGCCGAACCCGAATAAACGCCACCCCACGCTCCCCCATCAGACGTGCGGCGGGCGCGGATATCCCCTATAGTTTCCGCCCGACTTCGAGAGATCATGCCATGGCTTTTCCCGCATCCGTCCGGCTCTGGGAAGCCGGCGCCCGCGACGGTCTGCAAAACGAGAAACAGGCGGTCCCTGCCGCGGTCAAGATCGAGCTGATCGAGCGTCTGGTCGATTGCGGCGTGGCCTATATCGAGGCCGCGAGCTTCGTGTCGCCGAAATGGGTGCCGCAGATGGCCGACAGCGCGGAGGTGATGGCGAAGCTGAAACGCAAGCCCGGCGTCACCTATCAGGCGTTGACGCCAAACCTGAAGGGGCTAGAGCAGGCGGAGGCCTCGCGCCTTACCGACGTCGCCGTCTTCGCCGCCGCCTCCGAGAACTTTTCACAACGCAACATCAATTGTTCCATCGCCGAGAGCCTGGAGCGCTTTCGGCCGGTCTGCGAGACGGCGATCGGCCACGGCCTGAAGGTGCGGGGTTTCGTCAGCTGCGCCCTGGGCTGCCCGTTCGAGGGCGCGGTGGCACCGGAGCGGGTCGCCGAGGTTGCGGCGGCGCTGATCGAGATGGGCTGCTATGAGGTCGCCCTCGGCGACACCATCGGCGTCGGCACGCCGAAGGCGGTGAAGTGCGCGCTCGAGGCTTGCGCGGCGCAGGTTCCCTTGACCCGGATCGGGGTTCATTTCCACGACACCTACGGCCAGGCACTGGCCAATATCTATGCTGCGCTTGAGGAGGGGATCGACGCCATCGATGCTTCGGTCGCCGGTCTTGGCGGCTGCCCCTACGCGCCAGGCGCGACCGGCAACGTCGCCACCGAGGACGTGGTCTATATGCTGAATGGGCTCGGCATCGCGACCGGGGTTGATCTCGAGGCGCTGGTCGAGACGGCGTGGTGGATCAGCGATTATCTCGGTCGCCCGCCGGTATCGCGGGTCGCGCGTGCCCTGGCGGCGCGGGTCCGGCCAAGCGCCGCCTGAGGCTCAAGCACGCGGTTCCATATTTCCCGTGGCATTGCATCTCTTGAAAATGGCGGTGGGGATCGAATCGATCACCCATATGAAACGGGTGCAGAAGGCGCGCACCGCCGCCGACGCGCCGGGGCCGGCCCATGTCACGCGGCACATGCCGAAGCGGCGCGACGAGATTCTTGACGGCGGTTCGATCTATGGGGTGATCAAGGGCTTCATCCGGGTGCGCCAGCGCCTCGTCGGGATCGAGCCGGTGATGCGCGAGGACGGCCGCCATTGCCGCCTTGTTCTCGATTGGACGCTGGTGCCGACCGAGCCCGAGCCGCGCCAGCCGCACCAGGGCTGGCGCTATCTCGAGGCCGACAAGGCGCCGGCTGATCTCAAGGGGCAAGGCAAGGGCGGCTCGCGCATACCGCCCGAAATGGCGGCGGAACTCAAGAGCCTCGGCCTCCTCTAGCGGAACCGGCGGCAACCATGACCCATGCCCTGCTTGGCCATTTTCGCATGCTGGCGCGCTACAACCGCTTGGCCAACGAACGGCTTTACGATGCTTGCGCCGCGCTTGGCGAGGCCGGGCGACGGCAGATCCGCCCGGCCTTCTTCCGCAGCATTCACGGCACCCTGAATCACATCCTGGTGGGCGATCGCATTTGGCTCACGCGTTTTCGGGGCGGCATCGCACCTTCGACCGATCTCGACGCCATCCTGTACGAGGATTTCGCCGAACTGCGGGCCGCCCGGGTAGCCGAAGATGGCCGCATTGAGGCCTTCGCCGAAGGGTTGAGCGAAGCGGCGCTCGGCGGCACCATCCGCTACCGCAACAACGAAGGGTTCGATCTCGCCGATCCGGTGGACCTGCTGATCGCCCATTTCTTCAACCATCAGACCCATCATCGGGGCCAGGTTCACGATCATCTGTCGCAGACCGCCATTGCGCCGCCGGTGCTCGACCTGCACCGGGTCCTCAGGCCGTGATCGCGCGCCCGTATCAGTTCTGCAGCAGGGCGGCGACGGCGTCGGCGACGGGGAGCGAGGCGGTGAGGCCCGGGCTCTCGATGCCGTAGAGATTGACCAGGCCCGGCACGCCGTGCGCGCTTGGGCCTTGGATCATGAAGTCGGCGTCCTCGCCGGGCCGACCGAGCTTCGGGCGGATGCCGGCATAGCCGGGATCGAGGCTGCCATCCTTGAGGGCCGGGTAATAGCGCCGGATCGCCGCGTAGAAGCTTTCGGCTCGGCCGGGATCGACCGCGTAGTCGAAGGGGCCGGTCGTTTCCTGGACGGGTTCGGTATCCGGGCCGAAGCGCACTTGGCCGCCGAGGTCGAGGGTGACATGGGTGCCGAGCCCGCCGACCACTGGCGCCGGATAGATGAGATGGCGGAACGGCGCGCGGCCGGAGAGGGTGAAATAGTTGCCCTTGAGGAAATAGCCGGGCGGGACGCTGGCCGGATCGAGGCCGTGGATGCGGGCGCCGATCTCCCGCGCCTGCAGCCCGGCGGCGTTGATCAGCCAGCGTGAATTGACGGTCGCCGGCGCCTCGCCGCCGGTCTCGATGCGAAAGCCACCGGCCTCGGCCGCAGCTTCGGCGACCGGGCTCATGAAGGCGATCATGACGCCAGCCGCCTCCGCCTCGCCTTGGTAGGCGAGCATCAATTGGTGGCTGTCGACGATCCCGGTCGAGGGCGAGAACAGCGCCCCGACGCAAGCGATCTCGGGCTCGATCATCTTGACCTCGGCGGCGGACAGGAAGGTGAGGTCGGCGACGCCGTTTGCCGCCGCCTTGTCGCGGATCTGGGCCAGCGTTTCGAGTTCAGGCTCGGTCACGGCCACGATCAGCTTGCCGATCTGGCGATGCGGCACGCCGTGGCTTTGGCAATAGTCATAGAGAGCGAGCTTGCCGGCGACGCAGAGGCGTGCTTTCAGGCTGCCGGCGCGGTAATAGATGCCGGCGTGGATGACCTCGCTGTTGCGCGACGAGGTGCCGGTGCCGATGCCGGCCTCGGCCTCGATCACGATCACCTCGCGGCCCGCCTGCGCCAGCTTGCGCGCCACCGCGAGTCCGATCACCCCGGCGCCGATGACGGCGCAATCCACCCGATCGCTCATAACTCCATTCCGGCTCTGGTCCTCTCTGCCTTGGTGGTTCGAGCAGATACGGGAGGCCTCAGCCAAAGGCAAGAGCCAAGACGGGCGCCGGGCGAAAGAGACGCGCAAAAAGAAAAGAAAAGAGGCAAGCCCAGCTTGGGCTTGCCTCTTATTCGGTCATAGGACGTCGCTTCCGAGGCCGCAGCGGGCCAGGGCGCGACGATTGGGCGCTAAATCTGCTCGATCGCGTTGAACGACCAGTTCGAACCCTTGGGATTGGCCCCGATCCGCACTGTCTTGGGGTCGACGAAGTGATAGGGCGGCACCGGCAGGTTAAGCGGCGCCGGCACGCCTTCGAACACGCGCGCCGAGAGGTCGTATTTCGACCCGTGGCAGGGGCAGAAGTATCCCCCCTGCCAGCTGGCGCCGAGCTCCGCGGCGCCAGCCTTGGTAAGATGCGGGATGCAGCCGAGATGGGTGCAGATGCCGACCACGACGAGATATTCCGGGTTGATCGAGCGGTGCCAATTGGCCGCGTAGGGCGGCTGCTGCATCTGCTTCGAATCGGGATCGCGCAAGTCGTTGACGACTTGCGGTTCCTTCAGCGTCTTCAGGTTCTCGGGGGTGCGGTGCAGGATGAACACCGGCCGGTCGCGCCAAGCGACGATGATCTGCTGGCCGGCCTCGATGCCCGACACGTCGACATCGACCGGCACGCCGAGCGCGATGGTCTGCTTGTCCGGGTTCATCTGGTCGATGAACGGCCACACGGCGGTCGCCGCGCCGACCACGGTGAGCGCGCCGGCAGCAAGGAACAGAAAATCGCGACGCTTGATCTCGCCTTCGGGATGGGCAGGCGGCGTGCCGGAAACGGTGCTGCTCAACAGATCGATCCTTTTGCTTGGGCCTCTTGCTTGGGCCCGAAACACTTTCCCCGCCAAACCACCAGCGGCAACACGGAGAATCTCTAGATTTCTGAAGGGTATCTTGCCGTTTTGCCGGCCTCGGTCAAGGCCGATGGGACAATTTGTCGCTCCCCCGAGCGATCTTCCGGGCCCGTTTCCGGCAAGGGCTTTGCCTTGGCTAAAGCCCGGAAAAAGGGCGGTGGCCTCGAGACCTGCCGTTTTTCCCGTTGGCGCGCGTGGCCGTGCCGCGCTCAGATCGGATCGAGATCGAGCCGCACGGCGATGCCGTTCCGGCCCTTGACCGCTGGATAGCGCGTCATCACCTGCGGATCGTGACCGGGCACGATATGGGCGGGCGAGTCGGCGAGGCAGCGGAGCGTGCCATAGCCTTCCAGCATCTCGCCGACGTTGAAGACCAGCGGGAACGGGCTCGCCTTCTCGATATTGCCGTAGAAGTGGCTGGCATCGGAGGCGAGAACCATCCAGCCCCGGCGGGTCCACAGGCGCACTGCCTGCAAGCCCATGGTATGACCGCCGATATGGTGCAGGGAGAGGCCGGGCGCGAGCGCACTTTGGCCATCGTGGAAGGCGACGCGTTCGGCATAGACGGCGCGCACCATCTCGACCACATGGTCGGCCTCGAAGGCGTGGCGCATCACGCCGTGGCACATGTGGCGGCCGGTGGCGAACATCATCTCGCGGTCCTGGAGATGGAAGCGGGCCTTGGGAAAAAACCCGAGGCCGCCCGCGTGGTCGTAGTGGAGATGGGTGATGATGACGTCCTTGATCGCCGCCGGATCGAAGCCGACCGCCAGCAATCCTTCTGCCGGCGAACGCACCAGGGTGCGCCCGCGCTGCTTCGCCATGGCGGCGTCGAAGCCGGTGTCGATGACGAAGGTGCGGCCGCCGCCGACCGCGACCCAGACGAAATAGTCGATCGGCATGAGGGCGTCGTGATCGTCGGGAAAGATGAAGTTGTCGTGCGCGCAGCGATTCGCCATCTCGGCATAGCGGATGGCGTAGATTTCGTAGGTCGGCAGATCGGACATCCTGGACTCCATCCCCTGGGCGAGATCGGCTCATGGCGGTCCGATCTCGTTTTTCGTTCAATAGAACGGAACGTGCTTGGCCCGTCGGCCGCGGCGCCGGCAAAGAACGGGACCCTAGCGGTCGTCCGCCGGCACGTGATTGGCGGCCGCCTTGCCCGCGACGGTGACGCCGGCCCAATCCTCGAAATGCCTGATCACGGTGGTGAAGTCCTTGTCGCCGCCGCCATGGCCCAAGGCATAGATCCACATCTGCCGCACCGCGGTGCCGATCCACAGCGGCACGTTGAGCGCCTCCGCCTCCTCGAAGCAGAGCTTGAGGTCCTTGTTGATCAAACCGACAGTGAAGCCGGCGTCGAAGGTGCGCGGCAGGATATTGCGCGGGAACTTGTCGAGGCTCGCCGAATTGCGCCCGCTGCCGGAGTTGATGACCTCGATCATGACGTCGGGATCGAGCCCGGCCTTGGCCCCGAGCACGGCTGCCTCGGACGTCGCAGCAAGCGCGGTGGCAGAAAGCAAATTATTGATTAACTTCATACTTTGCCCCATGCCGGCGCGTTCGCCGATATAGAACACGCGGCCGAAAACCTCGAGCGCTGCCTTGATTCGCGCGAAGGTTTCCTGCGGGCCCGCCGCCATCACCGCGAGCGATCCCTTGATTGCACCGGCGACACCGCCCGAGACCGGCGCGTCGAAACCGACAATGTCCTTCTTTGCGAGCTCGGCGGCGACCGCCGCCGCGGTGCGCGGACCGGTGGTCGAAAGATCGATCACGATCTTGACCCGCCCGCCCTGCGCCACGCCGTCGCGGCCGAGCGCGACGTCGCGTACCAGATCCGGGGTCGGCAGGCTCAGGAACACGACGTCGGATACTTCCGCAACTTCAGCCGGGCTAGCGGCGGTCTTGGCGCCTTCGGCTGCGAGGGCTGCCGTGGCCTCGGCTCGGATGTCGCAGACCGTTACGGCATGGCCCGCCTGCAGCAGGCGCCGCGCCATGGGCAGCCCCATGTTGCCGAGACCGATAAAACCGAGCGCATCAGGCACCGCTATTCTCCTGTTCTGTGGGAAGCAGCATTATCACCGCGTAAGTGAGATATGATAGGCTGATCCCGGCGCGCAGGGAAAGACAGGATCGTGCATCCCGCTGCGACCATGCTTTGGAAGGAGAAAAAATGGCTACAAAGACCACCGCAACGAAAGCCTACAAAGCCGGGCTGCAGGTGCGTCGCGCGGTTCTCGGCCGCGCCTACGTCGACGGTTCGATCAAGAACGCCGACGACTTCAGCCGACCGTTGCAGAACTTCGTCACCGAATATTGCTGGGGTGGGGTTTGGACGCGCCCGCACCTGACGCGCAAGACGCGGAGCCTGCTCAATCTCGCCATCCTGACCGCGATCAATCGGCCGCACGAGGTCGAGATTCATCTTCGCGGCGCGCGGCGCAACGGCTGCAGCTGGGATGAAATCCGCGAGGTGCTGCTTCATGCCGGCGTTTATTGCGGCGTGCCGTCGGCCGTCGACAGCTTCCGCATCGCTCGCAAGATCAAGGCGGAAGAGGAAGCGGAGGCTGGCACCGCGGAGGCTGGCACCGCGAAGCCCGCCACCCGCGCCAAACGCGCCACCCGCGCCAAGGCTAAGAAGTAGCGGCGAAGCCGGCGACGGCGCCGCCTTCGCATTAGCCCTCTTCGGCGCAGAAACGGATCGGATCGGTCAACCCCGGCCCGATCCATTTTCTTTATCCGCCGCGGCGATTATGCCAAGCGGTCGAGCGCGGCGACGACCGCGTCGCCGAAGGCGCCGGTCGAGACCGGCGCAATGTCGCGGCCGGCGATGTCGCGGGTGCGGACGCCGCTGGCGATCACGTCCTCGATCGCCTTTGCGAGCAGATCGGCATCCGCCGCGCGGTCCAGGGAATGGCGCAGCGCCATGGCCAAGCTCAAGAGCGTGCCGGTCGGATTGGCGACGCCCTGGCCTGCGATGTCGGGGGCGCTGCCGTGGATCGGCTCGTAGAGCGCCTTGCGCTTGCCGTTCGCGCCGGGCTCCGAAAACGAGGCCGAAGGCAGCATGCCAAGCGAGCCCACGATCGCCCCGGCGCAGTCCGACAGGATGTCGCCGAACATGTTGGAGGTGACGACGACATCGAATTGGCGCGGATTGAGAACGACCTGCATGGCGCAGTTGTCGATATAAAGATGGCGCAGCTTGACGGCGAAAAATTCCTTGGCGTGGAGCGCAGTCACCTCACGGCGCCAGAGCTCGCTCACGTCCATCACGTTCGCCTTGTCGACCGAGGTGACGTCGTTGCGCCGCAAGCCTGCCATCTCGAATGCGATACGCGCGATGCGGTGGATCTCCGGCGTGGTGTAGACGTCGGTGTTGACGGCCCGCTCGGTGCCGTCGGCCAGCGTTTCGATGCCGTGCGGATCGCCGAAATAGATGCCGCCCGCGAGCTCGCGCACGATCACGAGATCGACGCCGCCGGTGACTTCCTTCTTCAACGGTGAGATATCGGACAGCGCGGCGAGCGCCTTGATCGGCCGGATGTTGGCGAAAAGGCCAAGCTCCTGACGAACGCGCAAAAGGCTGTCGCGCCGGCGGACCGAGGCGTGAAGCGCCTCGTATTCCGGGCCGCCGATGGCGCCGAACAGGACGACGTCGGAGGCCAGGATATCGGCGAGCAGGCGATCGCTCAGCAATTCGCCGTCGCGGCGGAAGGCCGCCATGCCGAACGGCTCCTCGCGCACGGCGACGCCCAGGGACGACCGCCGATCAAACCAAGCCAAGGCCTTCTTCGCCTCGGCGATCACTTCCGGGCCGACGCCGTCGCCCGGCAGAATCATCAATTGACCCGCCATTTCCCCCTCATGTTGTTGCGGTGTCGTTGCGGTCCGCAGCCGCTGTCAGACGTAGATCCACGGCCGTGCCGCGCGGTTTTCCGCTTCGAAGGCGGCGATCTCGGCGTCGCGGCGCAATGTCATGGTGATTTCGTCGAGGCCCTGGAGCAGCGCTTCGCGGTTGGCCGGATCGGTGGCGAAGGCGATCTCGCGTCCGCTCGGCGTGCGGATGCATTCCGCCTCGAGATCGATCCGGAACGGCCGTTGGCCGTCCGCCGCCTCGGCCTCAGCGGCGAGCTGGTCGACGGTCTCTGACGGCAGAACGATCGGCAAGACGCCATTCTTGCAACAATTGTTGAAAAAGATATCGCCGTAGCTCGGCGCGATCAGGCAGCGGATGCCGAAATTCTCGAGCGCCCAGACCGCGCCCTCGCGCGACGAGCCGCAGCCGAAATTGGCGCCGGCGATGAGAATGCGGGCGTTGCGGTAGCCGGGCCGGTTCAGGATGAATTCGGGGTTTTCGCGGCCCGGTGCGAGATAGCGCAATGGCTCCAGCGCGTAAGGCCCGAGTTCCTCTCGATCGAGAAAGACCAGGCGGTCGATCGGGATGATGACGTCGGTATTGACGTTGACGCGCATCAACGGCGCGGCGACGGCTTCAAGGGTGACGAATTTTTCCATCAGCGGGAACCCGAAAGCTTGCGGACGTCGGCGAGGCAGCCGGCGATCGCCGCTGCCGCCGCCGTGGTCGGGCTGGCGAGGTGGGTGCGGCTGCCGGGGCCCTGACGGCCGACGAAATTGCGGTTTGAGGTGGAGACGCAGCGTTGCCCCGGCGCCACGGTCTCGCCGTTCGAGGCGAGGCACATGGAGCAGCCGGGCTCGCGCCACTCGAAGCCGGCGGCGCGGAAGATCCCGTCAAGGCCTTCGGCCTCGGCGGCTTTCTTCACCCGCTGCGAGCCCGGCACCACCCAGGCGGTGACGCTGGGCGCGACCTTGCGGCCCTTGGCGATTGCGGCGGCGGCGCGGAGATCGCTCAGGCGGCTGTTGGTGCAGGAGCCGATGAAGACGCGGTCGATCGCGATCTGGTCGACCGGCGTTCCGGGCTTCAAGTCCATGTAGGCGAGTGCCGCCTCCATCGCCTTGCGCTTGCCAGCATCGGCGACCGTGGCCGGATCGGGAATGCGCTCGTCAATGCCGATCGCGTACTCCGGGCTGGTTCCCCAGGTCACCTGCGGCCGGATCGCGGCGACGTCGATGACGGTCTCGGCGTCGAAGGCGGCGTCGTCGTCGCTCGGAAGCTGTCGCCATTCGCTGAGCGCGCGGTCCCACATCTCGCGCTTCGGCGCGAAGGGGCGGTCGGCGAGGTAGCTGAAGGTGCGCTCGTCGGGCGCCACCATGCCGGTACGTGCGCCGAACTCGATCGCGAGATTGCAGATCGTAAGCCGTCCCTCGATCGGCAGCGCTCGGATCGCCGCGCCGGCAAATTCCACCGCGTGGCCGGTGCCGGCGGCGGTGCCGAGCTTGCCGATGAGATAGAGGATCAGGTCCTTGGCCTCGACTCCGGCGCCGAGCCGGCCTTCGCAGCGCACCCGCATCCGCTTCGGCCGGCGCTGGACGATAGTTTGGGTGGCGAGCACATGGGCGACCTCGGTCGAGCCGATGCCCCAGGCGAGCGCACCCATGCCGCCATGGGTGCAGGTATGGCTGTCACCGCAAACCAGCGTCGTCCCCGGCAACGATAGGCCGAGCTCGGGTCCGATGACGTGGACGATGCCCTGGCTAGCGTCGTTGATGTCGAAGAGGCGGATGCCGGAACGCTGGCAGCCTTGGCGCAGGCTCGGCACGTATTTGGCGCTGCGCTCGCTGGAAGCGTCGTCGCGTCCCGGCGCGGTCGAAACCGTATGATCGGGTGTCGCGAACGCGAGCTCGGGCCGGCGTACGGCGTGGCCTAGTTCCCGCACTTCCTCGAGCGCGCGGGCGCCGCTTAGGTCGTGGAGAAGATGGCGGTCAATGTAGATAAGCGACAGGCCTTGGCCGAGATCGGCGACTACATGTCGGTCCCAGATCTTGTCGAAAAGTGTCTTTGACCCGTTCACGGGCAATTCTCTCCCTTGCGCTGCCCAGTCGAGCATCTCGCGGATTGGGATCAGGCGGCGGCGTTTGTGTTCTTGCGCCGGCTTTGGCCGGCTTGGGCGCGCTCCCACTCGAACATATAGTCGCGCGTGAGCGGCACCGCGTCGAGGCGTTTCGCGACCTGGATCTGGAAATTGACGTGGCCGGAATGGCGGAACGTGGCCTCGCTCGCGGCGAGGTAGAACTCCCACATGCGACAGAAGCGCTCGTCGTAGATTTCGGCGATGCGCGCGCGGTTGGCGTTGAAGCGGCGCCGCCAAGCCTTCAGGGTTTCGGCATAATGCAGCCGGAGGATCTCGATGTCGGTGATATAGAGGCCGAGCTGCTCGATCACCGGCACGACTTCGGAAAGGGCCGGCGAATAGCCGCCTGGGAATATGTATTTCCGGATCCAGGGATTGGTCGCGCCCGGCCCGTCGGCGCGGCCGATGGTGTGGACAAGCGCGACGCCATCGTCGGCGAGAAGGTCCCGGACGGTACGGAAATAGTCGCGGTAATAGCCGACGCCGACATGCTCGAACATGCCGACCGAAACGATGCGGTCGTAGGTCCCGGTTTCCTCGCGGTAGTCGCGAAGCGCGAAGCGCACGCGCTTCTCGAGCCCGGCCTCGGCGGCGCGCCGGTTCGAGACCTGGTGCTGCTCCTCGGACAGCGTGATGCCGGTGACCTCGGCGCCGCAGGTCTGCGCGATATAGAGCGCGAGCCCGCCCCAGCCGGAGCCGATATCCAGCACCTTGTGCTCGGGGCGCAACAGGAGCTTGGCCGTGATATGGCGCTTCTTCTGTGCCTGCGCCTGGTCGAGGCTGTCGCTCGGCGACATGAAATAGGCGCAGGAATACTGCCGATCGGCATCAAGGAAGAGGTCGTAGAGGGTGTCGCTCAGATCATAGTGGTGATGGACGTGGGCGCGGGCTGCGCCGATCGGGTTGTGCTGGCGAAGCTGGCGGCTGATGCGCGAGGCGAGGCCCCGCAGCCGTTGTAGCCAGTGGCCGTAGGACCAGCCCATATTGGCGGCGCAGAGGTCGATCAGATCGTAGATGTCGCCGTCTTCGACTTCGATCGAGCGGTCCATATAGGCCTCGCCGAGGGCGAGGCCGGGATTGAAGAACAACCGGCGGCTGACCGAGTTGTCGTTCAGGCGGATCGTGACCTGGGGCGCGGCGCCATCGCCGTAACGCCAAGTCTTACCTTTGGCGTCAACCAGATAAAGCGTACCCTTCCGCACCACGGTCTCGATCAGACGGCCGAGAAGGTACATCGCCTCTTCCTCCGGGCTCCGATCTTGCTTCCCGGAAGAAGTCTAACAAAATCAGCGCCGTGGTCAAAGGCGCGTGACGCGAATTGCAATCGCTGGTTGGATGGTGGCTATGCGGAAACCGGATGGCCGGGGCTCGGTTCCCGGCTGGCGTCGCGCCGACGGCCGTTAGGCGGTGGCTTCCGGGCTTGCCTCTTCCGCGTCGCCTTCCGCGACATCCCCGCGCTCTTCCTCGAGAAAGGCTTCGGGAGTCGCCGTGCCGCCGCCCATCTGCTGCTCGGCTTCCGCCTCGGAGCGGGCGACGTTGACGCGGATCATCACCGACACCTCGGGATGCAGGACGATGCGCACCGAATGCAGGCCGAGGGTCTTGATCGGCGCCGCCAGCGCCACCTGATGGCGCAGGACGGTGAGGCCGCCGGCGGTTACCGCCTCGGCGATGTCGCGGGCGGAGACCGAGCCATAGAGCTGCGCGGACTCGCTGGCCTGGCGCAACAGCGTCACGGTAAGCCCCTGCGTCTTCTCGGTCACGGCCTCGGCCTCCTGGCGGCGCGCTAGGTTGGTCGCCTCGAGTTGGCTCCGCTGCGCCTGGAATTGGGCGACATTGGCTTCCGTGGCCCGCAGCGCTTTGCGCTGCGGCAGCAGGTAGTTGCGGGCGTAGCCGGCCTTGACCGACACCACGTCACCCATCTGGCCGAGCGCCTCGACCCGTTCTAGCAGTATCACTTGCATATCAGCGACCCTCCTCGCCGTGGCCGCCCATCATGCGGCGAAATCCGGCCCATTGTTCGATCAGTCCAATCGCCGTGATCAGAACGGCCAGAATCTGCCCGCCTGACAGCAGCAAGAAAACGTAAAAACTTCCCAGAACCAGCCCCGGCATCTTCGATCGCCGCGCCAGGGCATGCACCACCGAGAGGCCCTGGAAGAAGAACGGCACGGCCAAGATGACCGCGAGCGTGGCGCCAATATACCCAACTTCGCCGGGGAGAAAAGCGCCGATAATTGCCGCCCCCAGGGCATAGAACAGCCGGCGCGGCAATAGGATCGCCTCGATCTTGGGCGAGGGGCGGATGTTGCGCTGCAGCCGGACCGCCAAGCCTTGGGCGAGAATGCCGTTGGCGGCGGAGAGCAGCATCCACATTGCGGCGATCGCGCCCGGCATGATCGAGGCCAGTCGGCTTGCCAGTTCCGCCGGCGAGCCGCCAAGGTCGTGGCTGCCGAAATGGCGCAATACCGCCAGGAGCCGCGGCTCGAACACCCCCGGCAAGCCGCCCGGCACGCCGCCCAGCCGGGCGCCGAGCGACGCCAGGAGGAAGCCGGCCGCGGCGATTGCCGTCAGCCAGATCAGGAGAAGCCCCGGCGGATACCATTCTACGGTGCCCTCGGGCGTGGCCCGGCTGAGAAGCGCCTGGCGGATGAGGATCGCGGTCGGGATCGCAATCAGGCCGACATAGGGCATCACCGTTGCAAGGCCGTACATCGCCGACACCGCGCTGCCGGCGGCCATCGCCGCCGCCGCCTTCGGCATGCCGAACATGAGGCCCGTGAGGAAGAGGGGGAGCGGTGACATATAGACCAGGATCAGCGCGCCGAGGGAGTCCGAAGCCAGGCTCAAGAGGCACGCGCCACTTAGCGCGCCGAGAGCCAGGGCAATGGCGGTCTCGCGCGACATCCGCCGAGGCAGATCGCTACGAAATGATGTAAGGCAGAAGCGCCAGGTGGCGTGCTCGCTTGATGGCCTGCGCCAATTCACGCTGCTTCTTCGCGCTTACCGCGGTGATCCGGCTCGGCACGATCTTGCCACGCTCGGAGATGAAGCGCAGCAACAGCCGGGTGTCCTTGTAGTCGATCTTCGGCGCGTTGGTGCCGGAGAAGGGGCAGGTCTTGCGGCGGCGGAAAAAGGGCCGGCGACCGCCGGCACCGCCTGAGCTCTGGGTGTTCATGGCTTACTCACCTTCCGAATCTTGCGTTGATCGGCTCTCGCGGGATCCACCGTCGCGGGATCCACCGTCGCGGGATCCACCGTCGCGGGATCCACCGTCGCGGGATCCACCGTCGCGGGATCCACCGTCGCGGGATCCACCGTCGCGGGATCCACCGTCGCGGG